>ERZ779894.3221-NODE-3221-length-12954-cov-3.488255_pt1 | contig 12954 bp, 10 predicted proteins | sample MGYA00511587_ERZ779894 | MGnify/ENA primary metagenome ERZ779894 (study PRJEB29588, sample SAMEA2160490) | human gut metagenome | biome: human gut; feature: human-associated habitat; material: faeces | place: Denmark | collected 2008/2010 ... | reverse complement strand
ACAACACTTTAAATCTTTTTCATAACTTTTTCCTCAGGACTGCACTCCTCCCAAACAATGCAGTCCTATTTTTTGCCCAATTACCGGGTAACACCCAAACAGCTTTAAAAAGCAAAAAATAATAGGTGCTTCCAGCACACATACTGGAAACACCTATTATTTCATTCTTATTACGAGCCACCAGGGACACTAAAAAAGCCACAAAACTCCATCCAGACTGGTTCTGCAGATCTACAGACCGTTCACGATTTCTCTCTTTGCATCTTTCTTCCGTTCCATATTCGAAACAATAATACAACAAGATGCATCACCAGTAATATTAACCACCGTACGTCCCATATCAAAGATACGGTCCACGCCGGCAACCAGTGCGATTCCGTCAACCGGAAGTCCGACTGAGGTAAGTACCATTGCGAGCATAACCATACCTGCTCCCGGAACTCCTGCAGTACCGATGGAAGCCAGCGTTGCAGTCAGGATCATCGTCAGCATCTGCGGAAGCGTCAGATGGATGCCATAGCATGATGCAATAAAGATCGCACACACGCCCTGATAGATTGCAGTTCCGTCCATGTTAATCGTAGCTCCAAGCGGAAGTACGAAAGAAGATACTTCTTTGGATGCTCCCATGTTTTCTACGCATTCCATATTAATCGGAAGTGTTCCGACAGATGAAGAACTTGAGAATGCGAACATGATTGCCGGAAGCATTCCCTTGAAGAATTTTAACGGGCTCATTCCGCCCATTGTCTTTACTGCAAACGAATATACAACGACTGCATGGATGATGTAGCATACATAAGCAGCCAGAAGTACCATCGCGAGTGAACCGATGATCGCCGGCCCGTTTGAAGCAATGACCGGACTCAGCAGACAGAACACACCAATCGGTGATAACTTCAAGATCATCTCCATACATTTCATAAATACATCATTCAGATCATTACAGGCTGTTACCAGTCTTGTATTTCTTTCACCTTCCCCCAAAAGGATAATTCCAAATCCAAGAATCAGTGCCGTCACGATCACCTGGAGCATATTTGCCTCCACCGTCGGTGATACAAAATTTGATGGGAAGATATTTACAATCGTATCCATCAGTGAGATCGTCTGATCTGCTTTATAAGAAAGATCTGTTGTCGCAATCTTCGGAAATGCTCCTTTGAACATATTTGCCCCAATAAGTCCGAATGTAATGGCAAATGCTGTCGTACACATATAGTAAACGACTGTCTTTGCTCCAATCGATCCGACCTTTTTAATGTCCTTCATGGAAATAATTCCACACATAATGGAAAACAGTACGATCGGAACGACAATGAATTTCAGTAAATTCAAAAAGATCGTACCAAATGGCTTGATATAAGTTTCCGCAAAATTTGCGTATTTCTGCATCAGTAATCCTGCAACGACCGCCAAAACCAGTGCAATGAATATCTGTGCAGCCAGTGATAATTTTTTCTTTTCTTTCATATTTCCTACCCTCTTCCTCTCTTTTTACAAGAGCATTCTCAAAAAATTACTCTTATACGTATACCTTCGTATTTATAAACCTTGCTATCAACATGCTCCTTACGAATGCATAGCAATAAAAAAATGGGCATTACCATACTGTGTAATGCCCATTCATTATCTTTAACATATTATCACATTGTTCTATTAAAGTCAATATGATAAACATTAGAAATTGTTGTCAGAACATTTCAAAAATTAATCCTTTAAATTCACTAAAATTCTAGTCATTTTAGCCAATTCATGTTATTATCTTAGATAGGATTTTTAACAAAACGCACAGGAAGGAGTATTTTAACAATGGACGAAAGAATTAGCCGCGTATTGGAAAAAATGAAAGAGAAAGGAATTGATCAGTTACTGGTATCTGATCCACTGAGCATCCGCTTTTTAACAGGAATCATGGTAAATCCTGGGGAAAGATTATATGCCCTGTTACTTAGAACAAGTGGAAAACATACATTATTCCTGAACTATCTGTATTATGTATCAAATACAGGATTCGAAGAAGTATGGTTCAGTGACATGGATGACCAGATCGGTGTTCTGATGGAGCACATCGATACAAAGAGCACTCTTGGTATTGACAAGACATGGCCTGCACGTTTCCTCATTCCACTTCAGGAGCGCTGCCCTGAGATGAAGACTGTATGGGGATCTGACTGCGTAGACGGTGTTCGTGCTGTTAAAAACGCTGAGGAGATCGAGATCATGAAACATGCATCTGTGATCAATGATACAGTTATGGAAAGAGTTGCTAATTTCATCAAAGAAGGTATGACAGAGAAAGAAGTTGCTGACTTCATCGACGCTGAGTACCTGAAAGAGGGAGCTAGCGGAGTAAGCTTTGATACAATCGTATGCTTCGGACCTAACGCTGCTGACCAGCACCATACACCAAGTGAGACAAGAACTCTGAAAGCCGGAGAATGTGTCCTGATCGATATGGGTTGTGTATGGAAAGGTTACTGCTCAGACATGACAAGAACATTCTACTGCAAGAGCGTAGATGATGAGCAGGCTGCTATCCACGATCTGGTTCGTACAGCAGTTGAGAAAGCAGAAGCTGTTATCAAACCTGGTATGCGTTTCTGCGATATCGACGCTCAGGCAAGAGATCTGATTGACGAAGCTGGATACAGTGAGTACTGGAGAATCCGTCTTGGACACTTCATCGGACAGGAAGACCACGAATATGGTGATGTAAGCCCGATCAACAAGAATGTGGCTGAACCTGGTATGATCTTCTCTATCGAGCCTGGTATCTACATCGAAGGCAAATACGGTGTTCGTGTTGAGGACCTTGTTCTCGTAACAGAAGACGGACATGAACTTCTGAATGCTGTAGATAAGAAATACCGCATTGTTGGTTAATTTTAAATCTTACATATTATTTTTTAAAGGCAGGACTTCGTTTCCTGCCTTTTTATGTGCCAAAGTTTTCTGTATCTACAGAACCTGCCACAGGCAGCTTCTTCCGAACGCATGGCGATTAAAATAAGCCGGAAGACATTACATCTTCCGGCTTATTCCTAATTACCATTCAAGTTCACATTTTCTATTCTATATTTTCTGACTCGGCTTTCTCTTGCTCAGCTTTTTCTTACTCAGCCTTTTCTCTACGCTCATCCAGTTCTTTTCTGACTGTCGGATAGATCTTATCAATTCCCATGAATAAGTACCAGATGATAAGAACGATCACTGTAATCACCAGTGGCAGATACAGGAACAGTCCTTTGATTGCGAAGATTGCACTTGCTGACTGAACGGCTGCTGTTCCGTCATAATGTCCGGCTGCCAGGATCCATCCAAGTGCTGCTGTTCCAAGTCCGGTTCCGATCTTCTGTCCGAAGCTTGTCACACTATAAGTAATTCCTTCTTCACGGATTCCGTCTTTCCATTCACTGTAATCTACGACATCTCCGACAATTGCGAACAGGCATGAATACAATGCCGCATGTCCGATTCCCTGTAACACCAGACCAGTGTAAATCATTGGAAGATTAACAGGTCCTGCGATTTCAAGCACCAGTCCTGCTGCGTAGAATAAGAATCCTACAAACAGTGCTTTGATCTTTCCGAATCTTTTTGTAAATACCGGGATCAACATAATCGTAAGGATGGTCGGGATATAGTTGAACATGGTCATTGTACTGTTCAGCATCTCATCCCCTAATACGTATTTTGCATAGTAGATTCTGGATCCTCCGGTTAATCCAAGCGATGTATAGATCACTGCAAATGCAAGTGTGATCAGGATAAAGTATTTATTTCTGCAAAGGATCTTAATTGTTTTCAGCGGATGTGTCTTCTTCTTCGCTGTTGTTTCTTTTTTGATTGGTTTGTATTTTTCTTTTGTTCCGGCAAATGTTGTGATGAACATTCCAAGTGCTACGATTGCATACACGATACTCATGCATGTCCAGCCACGCTGTCCGTTTCCAAGGAAATGTACCAGTGGAATCGTGATCACGTTAATCACAAGCTGTGCGATCATGGTAAATTCAAAACGGATCGTGTTCATGACATTTCTGTCGTGCTGCTCTGTGGTTACCAGTGAAAGCATTGTATTATAAGAAAGGTTAGATGCTGTAAAGCATACCGCTGCAAGGAATATGTATACAAGTAACAGGTAAATTGCTTTTCCATTTGCACCAAGATCCGGTACTGTAAAGATCATGATCAGGCTGATGACCAGCGGTGGCGCACTCCAGAGTACCCACGGACGGGCTTTTCCCCATCTGGTGTTCGTCTTATCTATAATGATTCCCATAAAAAGATCCGATACGCCATCGAATAATCTGGCGATCAGCATCAGTGTTCCTACTACTCCTGCAGCAATGCCTGCCACATCAGTACAATATATCGTCAGGAAAGAGGCTACCGTTGTCCATACCAGATTTGCTCCGATATCACCTACTCCATAACAGATTTTCTCTCCCAGAGATACTTTCATTCCATCCGCATTCTCTGTGATGGCTTCCTGTGTATTCTGTCCGGCTTTTTCTTTACTCACTCCGACGGATATTTTATCAACCGCTTCCATCTTAATTCCTCCTCTTTTTTGTTCTGAACCAACTATATCAGAATCCAAATTTTAAAAAGGAGCAATTTTTTCGGAAAGGAGTAATTTTATAAACTGTTATGCATTAATCCGCCTGTATTCATTTGGAAGCATCCCTTCTTCCTGTTTAAATACTTTACTCATATACTTTGGATTGGAAAATCCAGTCATTGCAGCTATCTGATTTAATTTCAGATCTGTATCCAGAAGTAATTCTTTCACATGCATGATTTTAAATTTTCGTACCGTCTCCGTAAAGGAAGTCCCCGTTTCTTTCTTTAATTGTGTTCCCAGATATTGCTCTGTAACATGAAGTCTTCTGGCTGTTTCTTCCAAAGTAATCCCGTCACTATAACATTCTTTCATAATTGTCAGTGCTTTTTGTACCAGATATTCAGAAGATGTCTGGTTGATCTGACTTATCTCGATCCTGGAGAATAATTCCATCATGACTGCTTCTATCTCCTCCCAGGAAACTGCACCTAAGATTGTCTTTAACACTCTCTGAACCATCAATTCCTCATCCCGCAATGTGCCACACTCCTTGGCTGTATTGATTATCGCATATGCGAAACGGATACACACTTCTCTGAGTTCCTGTGGACTGTGTACTTCTATGCGTCCATATTTCATGAATTTCTGAAAACAACCGGTAAATTCTTCTGCATTCATATGTATTACTGCTCTTCTGGCCCTGTTTTCCAGCTCTGCCGGATAAATGAACTGATACGTTCTCATCTGTAGAATTTTCTCGCATTCAATCAATACCCTGTCTCCGAGTATCAGATGCCAGCCACATGCCTTTTCTAATTCCAGCTCTGTCTCAGTCAGTCTGTTAAGTCCCTTACATTCCTTCCATGTAAATACGCCACGGTCATGCAGTCTTACGGAACATGCCGGTACTACCGAATGTTTTACGTATTTCAATAATTTACTGACATCCTCCTCACCATAAAAGCAGACCAATGCGGCCTGTTGTTTTTCACGAGGCAGCCAGCACAGTTTCCGTTCCGGATTGTGTTCTTTCAATTCCTCCAGAAATAATCCGACTTCTTTCTTCTCACTTTCATAATATTTTCCAAGGAAAATGTACATACAATACAGGCTGTGTCCCTGAATGATTCCATAATTATCTGCCAGCACAGCGTCCAGCCTTTCATTCTTCTCATATTCACCATCCAGGATATCCTTCAGAATCTTTTCCAATGAAAGAGAATTCTTTCCCCTCTGTTCTACAAATAACTCTTCTTTAATTTTTTCCAGCGTTTTCTTTAGTTCTGTCAGATTTACCGGTTTTAGCAGATAATTTTCAATTCCCAGTTCGATTGCTTTTTTCGCATAGCTGAAATCCGAGTAAGCTGTAAGAATAATCACTTTTGTATAGATTCCTCTTGCCCGTGCTTCTTTCAGCATCTGCAGTCCATCCATATCCGGCATCTGGATATCCAGCATGATCAGATCCGGCATTTCCTCTTCCAGAAGTATCAGTCCTTCTGCTCCATTCTCCGCACTGCCTACGACCTGATATTCCGGACTTATCTTATTTAAAATATGTACAAGTCCTTCTCTGATCGGTTTTTCATCTTCAATAACTGCTATCTTCATCTTTTTGTTCCTCCTGCAATGGCACAAACAAATGTACTTTCACTCCACTTGGAGATACATTTTCAAAATAAATCACTGCATCTTCTCCGTAATAAAGTTTCAGACGTTTTCTTACATTCGAGATTCCAAAATGATTCTTGATCTCTTTTCCCATATTCAGGTCTTTCAACTGATCTTCTTCTATATGCCGGCCGTTGTTTGCGATAATAATATGCATCTGTTCTTCCGCTTTGGATACCTCGATCGTCAGACGATGTGCTCCTTCATAACCACGGAAACTATATTTGATCGCATTCTCCACAAATGGCTGCAGCAGCATCTTGTGAATCTTGCATTTCCCGTACGAATCTTGAATTTTAAATTCCAGTTCAATCTCTTCCCCCAGTTTTTCCTGCTGGAGAAGGATGTATTTTTCCAGCCATCCTTTTTCCGCATCAATTGTGGTAAATTCACCGGCATCATTGATCGCATAGCGCAGGATGTCCGCAAGTGCCACCAACATCTCGCTGATCTCATATTGTTCATTCTCAATTGCTTTCCAATTGATCGTATCCAGAATATTATAAAGAAAATGTGGATCGATCTGAGCCTCTAATGCAGAGATTTCTGCATTCTTCTGCTCCATTGCCGATTCTTTTACCTGTCCGATCAAATTGTGGATACGTTCCGACATTTCATTAAATCCTTCAGATATTTCCTGAATCTCTGTACTGTCTTTTTCTTTGACTTCAAGCTTTTCCCGGAAATTATCTTTTTCGAGATTTTTCATTGCATCCACAATGTCATTTACCGATATCATGACCGGTTTGGTAACACGATAGATCAGAAGGACAAAGATCAGCAGAACAGCAAGCGCTACCATGATCCAGAATATCACCTGTTCTTCAATTGCTTTCTGATATTCACGGATCGACTGACATAAGAGGATTGACCAGCCGCTTCTGGCATTTTTGATTGCCTTCTGATTAACCTTTGCACTATCCAAAGCCTTCTCTTGCCGGCCAAGCATCTTTGTATCTTCTGCCCCTACGATCACTCCGTCTTTCACAAGATATACTCTGGACCCTTTTCCTGCGCTTAATACCGATTCCAGTTCATCCAGATTGACAGACAGGATTACATATCCTAGATCCTCACTGATATCCCAGTAATTAACCACCTTTCTCCCGATATGAAACATACGCTCAGGATTGTCCGTATCTTTATCAACATCATAGGACAGCAGCTTTGTCTCATCCGGAATTTTTACCTTTTCCATCCATGTACTATTCACCGAAGATGACGACAGTCGGTCGTAAAATATCCGCCTCTTGTCTGAAAGCACAAGCTGGATTCCGTCAACTCCTTCATTTCTATTACAGATATGGGAAAAATCTCTTCTCATATTATATGCATCCGCTTCCGGAATTTCTTCCGAATCATTTGCATTTACTACAAGGCTCAGAAATTCTTCATCTGTTGTAATAGCATAAAGTAACGTTTCGTATTTATCCAGCGTCATATTCAGGCTCTGATTTGCTTTCTGCAGGTCAGCCTCTGCCTGATTGTTCATATTCTCTAATGTACTTGTTTTTAATCTCTCCTGCGATATCAGTGCAAAAATAGCAAGCGGAATACATGCCGTAATGATAAATGCCGGTATTAATATCTGCCGGAGATTTTTCTTTCTCTTTTTCATCTGTTTTCTGCTCCAATACTCTCTATCTTTTCTGCACTTTTGTCCAGTATAGTCTGTGAATCGTTTTCATTTACCAGGATTTCTCTTAAGGTATCCGAAAGTGTCAGTGAAATCTGCGGCCAGTTTCTGCTGATCTCTCTTGTCCTGGCATTCTGATACAGATCTATAAATGTCCCTTTTTCCTTATCATTTTCAAACTGTTGCTGCATAATCTCCTGCCTTGGTGCAAGAAATCCGAACTCATCTATGTACTCTTTCATCCGCTTTTTGTCTGCAAGAAATTTCAAAAACTGAATCGCATATTCCTTATTTTCATTATCTGCCACCGCCAGAATCTCTCCTCCGGCCACCGTAACCTGTGGATTCCCGCATGGAATCGCCGCAACACCAAATTCAAGATCCGGATTGCCTTCACGGATACTGTCGATTGCCATAGAGGAATTGAACATCATTGCGATCTTTCCCTTTATAAACTGATTCGTCAGATCTCCCATCGTAAGGGAAATACTCTGCAGACTTAAGCTTCCTTCCTGCTCCATCTCTTTTAAGAATAAAAATGCCTGCTGCCCGGTTGCTGTATTGATGCTATGGATATCTCCACCCATAGACCACAGAATCGGAAGAAACTCATACATACTTTCCTCTGTCTGCAGTGCCGTGATCGCGAAGCCTTTTATCGTTTTATCACTGACCTTCTCCGCAACCTCTTTGAATTCTTCCCAATTCTCCGGAACCTTGCATCCTGCTTTCTCCAGAATCTTCTTATTATAGAACATTGCCGTACAGTTCACTCCAAACGGCTGACCATAGATTCTGCCATTCACGGAACATGGTGCCAGCGCTTTTTCCGAATACTCCCGTAATTCCGGGATCTCATCCGTCAGATCTGCAAATGGTTTCATCTGATGAAGGAATTGAAAATCAGAGGAATCTACCAGTGCAATATCCGGCATCTTTTCTTCCGCCATGGACAGTGCCAGCTGTTTCTTAAAGTCTTCATCCGGTATATAAGACACTTTAACCTCTATTTCATCCTGTGACTGATTAAATTGATCTACCAGTTCTTCCAGATGCTGCTGGTTACCCGGAATATCCCAGTAGTGCCACAGTTCTATCTGTTTTTTCTTTTTTTCTATTGTTTCCGCCTTTTTCTGACAGCCTACACACAGACACATGCTGGCAAACATTACCACACACAGGCAGACAGAAATGTATTTTCTGGTTTTCTTCATCGTCTTTCTCCATTTTTAGATTTCCTACAGATTATCTTAAGATTTTTCATATTTTCTTTAGGCCTATAACACAAATTAGAAACATTTACCATGTATGATATAATCATCAACAACAAAGAAGTCACTCAGGTATCAGAAATATGAATCAGCTTTTATCTGATCTGACTTCGCCTAAAAAATCCTTCGGTTATTCACTAAAAACAACAACCGAGTTTATATATATCATTTTTCTTTTTCATAACTTTTTTCCTTTCGGGCATCCGGTGTGGATGCCCATTTTTAATATCAAATACTATTCTTTCTCTCCTTCATTCGCCTCTTCAACCACAACTTCCGGTTCTGCCTCACCATGATCCTCTACATAATCAAAACGAATCACCGCCTGCGGCCAGTTCAGACTGATTCTTGCATTCTTCTGTTTCTCTTTTCCTGCTTTCTGGATCAGATCCAGAAGTTCATCCAGAACAGCTTTCGTCAGATAACCGCCGCGCCAGTGGAATGTAAACACTCTTCCCTTTTTCGCTGTCTGCAGTGCTCTTTTATATACATCCTCTGTCTTTGTAAATGACAGTTTCTTTTCTTTATAATAAAAATGCTCGCCATCTTCACACTTTGGTGCCGGAGCAATAAGCGGCTCATGGTCTCTGAATATGCTTTTATCATTCAGGTTGAAATAGTCGTACCGGATCTCTTTTGAAGCCTGCCTGTCACTCATCTTCTCCCCGTTCCCAAGAGTATTGTCAAACGTCGCATCCAGATGATAATATTTTCCGCCGATTTTTACGATATTCCAGGTATGACGGTATTTGATTCCTTTCTCCGGATTATTCCCGCACACTGCGATCATACACCAGATTCCGAGCGCATCGCACAGTACTTTCACAGATTTTGCAATTCCCTCACAGACGCCGACACCCTGTCCAAGCGGTCCGATGATCTCATGGGAATATGGCTTTTTTAATTTATCGTAATGCACATTTTCACAGATAAAATCATGTACATACTTTTCCTTTTCCCATTCGGATTTGTCTTTCACCGGTCTTATGAGCTTTTCTACTCTGGATTTCAGTGCTTTCTGGTGTTCTTTTATTTTGTTTTTATCAAATAAATATTCCGGGATGAATATGAAATTAGGCGAATCTGAATAATATTTGTACTTATATCCAGTTGCCCAGAAGATTTCCGGATGATCCAGGCGCAGGCGGAAAAACACGTTATAGAGTTCCTCCGCCTCCATTCCCGGTATCTGTATTGAATCTGAGATTTCAAGCAAGCCCTGCCTGATGGCATGATAGGCTGCCTGCTGTACTTTGTTCATTTTACTATAGTAGTATGGTTCCATTCTATCTTCCTCGGTTCCTTTATATATCTGATCCATTTCATTTTTCTCACAGATAGAATTATAACCATAAAACTTTCTACTGGCAATGTCTCTGTGCCAGCTTTCTAATAACTAACTCTTTTAATAACTAACTCTTTGTTCCAACATTCTTCGTTGCAACAATATCCACACCCGTACCTGCGACATCTTCCAGTAATACATCTCCGATATGCACCGGTGCCGGTACTTCTACTGTCTTCAATGCTTTTACGCACTCAAAGATTTTCCCTTTCGGAATATCTTCTTTTGTCTTCACCGATACCATATCTGCATCTCCTCCGGTTACTCTTACCGTCGAAGTCACAATTCTGGTCGGATTGGTTACTTCTTTTCTTGCATAGATGTCTCCACGTTTACAGGTATTTCCTGTTACACTAATCACTTCACCGGCTTCCATTGTCACGGTCAGAGGGCAGCCCATCGGACAGCCGATACATGTCAGTTCTCTTGTTGTTACTGTTTCCATCCTCTACGCCTCCTCTATCTTTACTGTAATCGTCTTCAGATCCGGATACTTCATAAGCTGTTCTTTTGTAAGCTTAATCTGTTCCATCTCTCCCGGCGCAACAACCGGACGTTTTTTATGTATCACCCGTTCATCGTCAAAATATGCGCTTACATAGCAGTTCTTATATACACCGCCTACACGGAAGCGCACAGTAAGGTTTTCATCCATATGAGCCGGATTAATCGTACTTGGAACTGTATAGCGTACGCCTTCTACCGGATTCAGTGTAATATCTGCTGCATCTTCCTTACTGCTCTTTTCCTCATCGTCTGTATCTGACTGTAAGTTCTTCACATATTCTGCTGCATTTCGTCCCGCAGTCTTTGCTTCCTCTGATACAAAATCCACCAGATCATGTACATGCAGTACATTTCCACAGGCGAATACGCCTTCGATATTCGTCTCGAGACTTTCATTGACCTTCGGTCCTGAAGTTACCGGATTCATATCTACGCCCATACCTCTGGAGATCTCATTTTCCGGGATCAGCCCACAGGAAAGTAATAATGTATCACAGGTGTATTCTTCCTCTGTTCCCGGAATCGGTTTTCCTTTGCTGTCTACTTCTGCCAGCGTGATCCCTTCAACTCTTTCTTTCCCTTTGATATCCACAACCGTGTGGCTCAATTTCAATGGAATATCATAATCGTCCAGGCACTGCACGATATTACGTTTTAATCCACCGGAATACGGCATCAGTTCTGCCACAACTTTAACCTTCGCACCTTCCAGTGTCATACGTCTTGCCATGATCAGTCCAATGTCACCGGAGCCTAAGATCACGACTTCTCTTCCCGGCATATATCCTTCCATATTGACCAGACGCTGTGCTGTTCCTGCAGAATAGATTCCCGCCGGACGGTAACCCGGAATATTCAGTGCTCCTCTGGAACGCTCACGGCATCCCATGGCCAGGATCACTGCCCCTGCCTGTATTTCAAATAATCCTTCTTCACGATTCATTGCGGTTACGATTTTATCCGAACTGATGTCCATTACCATCGTATGCAATTTATATTCGATGCCAAGATCCTTCACCTGTTTGATGAATCTTCCGGCATATTCCGGTCCGGTAAGTTCTTCTTTAAATGTGTGAAGTCCAAATCCGTTATGAATACACTGATTTAAAATACCGCCAAGTTTTGTATCTCTTTCTATAATTAAAATATCATCCACACCATTTTTCTTTGCACATACCGCAGCTGCCAAACCCGCTGGGCCGCCGCCGATTATCACGATTGCATGATGTAACAAATTACGCATTGTACTTCTCACCTCATTCCTTTACATGGCCAGTAACCATCTGAGAGTTTCCGCCTTTTTTTGTAACTTCCGTCATATCAATTCCACACGCTTTCGCACATAAAGCATACTCATACTCCATCCCTCCTGCATCCTGACCGTCTACATGAGCTGGGAACTTTATAATCCAGTCTTCTCCATCAATTTCCGTCATAATCTTAGGTCTGGCACCTCCACTGGTTCCTCCCAGCAGATACAACTCATCCAATTTTTCTGAATACTCTGTATTCAATATCTTCTGGCACTGTAATGCTAAATCATCTAAATCATATCCCTGCGGCTCAAAAGAAAAATGTTCCTCCGGCCGATACGTCAATGCTCCCATTCCATACTGTCCCACAATCGCCAAACGATTCAGCATTGTCATTTCTTCTGGCTTCATTCCTTTTTTCCGCAACATACGATTCAATAATAAATTACCCCACCCATCAGGAAGACTATCCCCAAAAACACCAAATAAACCGCCGAAATACTCTTTTGTTGGTATAAAAACCTGCTCCTTTAACGGCAAAGAAAAAGGACTAATAGAAAATCCTGTTTCCAGCCATTCCTCACTGTACTCAAATGCAATCTTTCTTCCTGCCATTAACGCCAGATTTCCAACTACTTTTCCATCATATAAAACTTGTAGTGTTCCGTTTTCTTTCATCAATAACCTCCTGAATATTCCGA
>ERZ779894.3217-NODE-3217-length-12975-cov-2.619814_pt1 | contig 12975 bp, 8 predicted proteins | sample MGYA00511587_ERZ779894 | MGnify/ENA primary metagenome ERZ779894 (study PRJEB29588, sample SAMEA2160490) | human gut metagenome | biome: human gut; feature: human-associated habitat; material: faeces | place: Denmark | collected 2008/2010 ... | reverse complement strand
ATCCGTCAAATTTTTCGCGTCTTCTTCATTTGAAATAAATCCAAGTTCAATCAATGCACCCGGCACATTTGTATGATGAATGACATAATAGGAATCATCAGGCGGCATTTCTTTGAGTAACGGCGTTTTGGAAGAAAGCTGTGCAAAGCTTTTGTTCAATTTCTGTGCGAAACTGACAGTTGCTCCGTCATATGTACCGTTCTTTGTGTAATAGATTCTGGTACCGCAAACCGTTTCGTTGTCCGGAAAGCTGTCACAGTGAATGCTCAAAAACAAGTCGACATTATTTTCGTTGCAAAACGTTGTCCGTTCTTCCAATTCCAGTTTGTCTGCATTTTTATCATATCCGCTGCCTTCGTCTCTTGTCATTAAAACGTGAATGCCATGTTCCTCAAGTGTACGTTTGGCAGCCTGTGCAACTGCCAGATTGATATCCGCTTCGTCGTACCCGCCAAGCAATGCATTTTGCGATCCCGGATCACTATATCCATGTCCTGCGTCCAGACATACTGTCCAAGTTTCACCTTGCGTAATTTTCACAGCGTTGTTGGCACGTGTAAACGTGGGAATAGATAATGATCCGTCATTTTTGAAAAAAAGTACAAGAACGACGGCGGTCAATATAACGGCAATGAGTATAAATACGGTCAAAACAATTTTCCATCTTCCTGTTTTACGCGTGCTTTCCCCTGAGAAGTTGTCCTTGCTCTGTCGCATTGTCATTCTCCTTTTTGTCAATACAGTCATCAATATTCAATCAAAAAGTGCAATCAACAGATGTTGTTGCATGATGGATATGAAACACTATAAAAAAATAAGATATATAACAAGACTTATTAAGTAGTATTTATGCTAATCATATCATTTGTTTTTTTCTAAGTTATTGACAATTCAGGCGCAGAATGTTACAATAAGTGTAGAAATAACAGAAAAAAACTCGAAATTGTTTTTTCATTTCATCACTATTCACCTTTTGGAGGTATCATATGAACTGTCCGAAATGTAATGCTCCTCTGGAAGAGGGCGATCAGTTTTGTCCACAATGCGGTGCATTGATTCCTGAGGAAACACAGATGGAATCGGTGCAGCCATCAACATCTCCACAGCAACCGAATATGGCGCAAACAGAAGAAAATGTAACGGATACATTACATACGCAGACGACTAAATCCACATCGGATCCAACTGCCTCCACGGCGACGCAGTCAGCGGATGCACAGGGACAACCGGGAGAAGCTGTGCCGCAGTCTCAGCCGATGCCCACGCAATCCGAACGTGTCACGGGCTCTCCTACTGTTCCACCCGCACAAGCAGTGCCGTCGATCGGCTCTGTCCCTCCGGTTTCTCCCAAGCGCAAAAAGAACAAATGGCTTTTGGCACTTGTGATCGCTGTTATCATTGTTGCACTTGCCGGCGTGGGGGTCTATGCGTATCCGATGATTCGGAGAGCCGTGATCGGCGAGAGTCGGTATTTTGTGGAACAAATGCAAGCGCGCACGCAGGATGCAGCATCGTTGTTTCTCACAGACGGAGAAGTACCTGCACATGTGGAATATTCCGCTTCAACGGCGCTCAGTGGAAGTTTAGTGCAGAATATGGGAACCGATATTGATGAATTGTTGAATGCGCTCAATTTCCGTTTTTCGATTAATCAGGACAAAAATGCGAAAAAACAAGTTGGGTCTTTGGGTATATACGATAATGATGATCCACTGGTTTCTCTTCGCTTGTTAACGGATCAAAACAAATCGGCGATCGGATTATACAACGATCCATCCTTGTTGTATTTAAATGATACCGATACGGATCAGGATCTTTTTGCACAAACATCTCTGGAGGCCATTACCGGATTAGATGCGCAAGGATGGCAAACGTTGACGGAATCTTATCTGGATACCATTTTTGCGTCACTGCCTGATACCTGTATTAGCAAAGGAAACGGTATTTTTGGTGATTTGCAATGCGAAACGGTAACATTTTCATTTGCATCGATTGAAGCACAGCGCGCATTGTATACTGCATTGGCAGATCAGTTGGAGAACGATACCGTGTTGCGCGATATGTTGTATCATACAGGGAACTACTTTTTCGAGGACTTTTTTTCGGAAATAGCTGCGGAAGGGGTGGAGGTGCAGTCGCTGGAGGATCAAATCGACGAAGCGTTGGATTCATTGGTTGCGCAACTTCGAGACTTGGCACAAAATCCTCAACCGCTTTCCGGTACTTACAGTGTGACGGCATACTATACAGGACGCGCACAGTTGGTTGCACAACGGATCACGTTTACCAAGGGCAATGAAGGGATTGATTTGTTATACGGAGGTTATGTTGACGGTGGCAATTTGCATGTATTGGTACAGGAATTGCAGAGTGGCCTGGAGTTGCAAATCGATGGTGCCATGACACGAAAGACCATGCAGGGAACATATGCGCTGGAAGTAGCAGGGTTGACATTTGACGGTAATTTTGATTTGCAAAAAGAAACAGTCGGGGGCATGGAGTCCTGGTATGGATCCATAGACGGACGTTTTGATTTGCTTGGAATCACATTTCAGATGAATTTGCAATCAGAACGTGTAGATGAAAACAATGCGCGCGAGCAATTGGCATTCACCATTTCTTCCGGTGCTGAAGATTTAACGCTTCAAATAGATTTGGCGCTGAAATGTTCGGATACACCGCAGCTTGACGAACTTTCTGATTTGGATCAAGCACAGGAAATTGATTTTGATGATCCGGAGCAATCCGAATCAATGATGCAAGACTGGAGTGATGCAATAACAGAAAAATTGGATGCTGCAGCACATGGCGAACAAATCAAGGAGTTTCTTGAGGCGATCATGAGCGGTTCCGCCGCATCTTCGATGATGAATATGACGGCGATTACTACTATGACGATGATTACTACTATGACGATGATTACTACTATGACGATGATTACTACTATGACTACTATGACGACTACGGCGATTATTACGATTATTATGACGATGGTGATATGATGGATCCGTGGGGGGATTCGTATGGCGATGATGGTAATGATTGGTATGATTCATATGAAATGACAGAGGATCCCTTTGCATACTTTGGGCTGCCGTCAGCGGAAAAGGTCCATTTTTGCATCAAATAACAAAAAGTATTGAAATAGAAAAGGGCAGTCGGTGCACGCGCACCGGCTACCCTTTTTGTTTTTCCAGGTGGTACTATACAATGGATCAAATCGTGCAACCTGACTAAAATGATTGACATAATAGAAAAAATACTGTATAATATTTATTCAAAGGGGGAAAAATATTTCTATTTTTTACATAAGATATGCTGATTTGTTGTCCTGTTTTGGGATGAAAGAAATAGATTAATCGGTATAGCAAAGGATTTATATAAAAAGATGTGATTGAAGGAGGCTCTATTTATGGCACAAGCTGTGGTAATGCCAAAGGCCGGCATTACAGTGGAAACTTGCATCATTAGTCGATGGCAAAAACAAGTCGGTGAACAAATTAACATCGGTGATGTTTTGTTTACATACGAAACGGATAAATCAACTTTTGAATGTGAATCGACTGCGGCGGGGGGGTTGTTAGAAAAATTCTATAATGATGGCGATGAGGTACCGGTTTTGGTCAATGTCTGTGCCATCGGGGCACATGGCGAATCGGTCGATGATTTGCGTCCCGATCATGCCGGCCCAGAGGCTGCATCGAAGTCACCCACGTCCGCAGGCGAGGCAACTGTCGTTGTACCGCAACAGACGGTTGCTACACAATATGGTGCAGCATCCAATGAACCGAATGTAAATCTTGAATCCGGTGCTGTTTCTCCGCGTGCACGTCGACTGGCGGCACAGGCGGGTGTGAAATTGGAGGGGCTTTTCGGAAGCGGTCCCTACGGTCGTGTGATTGAACGGGATATACGCCGTGCAATGGAGCAACCAGCAGATGTATCCGATCTTTCTCTTGCGAAAAACAAACAGGAAAAAGGGGCAGTAGAAACTTCTTGTGTTGCAAGCGATGCACCAACATATGGCAATACTGGAACATATACCGATCAGCCTTGCACCGTGATTCGCCGAGCCATTACAAAATCGATGACACAGTCGCTTTCCGATATTCCGCAGCTTACCCATCATCATACCTTTGATGCAACTGAGCTTTTGGCGTACCGCAAAAAGTTAAAAGCGACCGAGGGGGTATGTTCTGAAATTACAATTGGCGATATGGTATTATTTGCGGTATCTCGTGTACTCAAAGAATGCCAAGCGTTGAATGCACATTTGTTGCCCGATTTGACGTTACGTGTATTTTCTCAAGTAAACCTTGGTGTTGCCATGGACACGCCGAGAGGCTTGATGGTACCTACGATATTTGGTGCCGATCAGATGTCTTTGGTACAAATATCACAGACGGTCAAAGCGTTGGCTGTACAGGCGCGTGAGGGCAGCATTTCTCCGGACTTGCTGCAGGGCGCATCATTTACGGTATCCAATCTGGGAAATTTTGGTGTGGAATCTTTTACACCTGTGATCAATCCCCCGCAAACGGGAATTTTGGGTGTTTGTTCTATCACAGACCGCGTAAGGCGAGATGTAAACGGAGCTTTGGAAGTATATCCTGCCATGGGATTGTCCCTCACTTATGATCATCGTGCGCTGGACGGTGCACCGGCAGCAAGATTTATGAAGATGCTATGCGCAAGGCTTTCACAGTTTACCACGCTGCTGGCACAGTGAAAGGGAAAGGAATTTGTCCATGAATACATATGATTGTTTGGTATTGGGTGGAGGCCCCGGCGGGTATCTTGCGGCGGAACGCGCAGCGCAGCGCGGTATGTCCGTTGCCGTGTTGGAAGAGCGGGCATTCGGCGGCGTTTGCCTCAACGAGGGATGTATTCCCACCAAAACATTGTTGCATTCTGCCAAAATGTATCGTCATGCCACACAAAGCGAGGCGTTTGGCGTCACGGTGGAGGGAGTGGTTCATTTTTCTCTTCCGCGCGCAATGGAACGGAAACGTCGCGTGGTGCAGACATTGGTTGGCGGCGTAGAAAACACCTTAAAGCATGCCGGTGTTGAAATGGTACATGCACGCGGCGTCATGTTGGGGCGAGGAACGGATGGATCGTTCCAAGTTGCAGCCGGCGATGAACAGTACATGGGGAAACGACTCATTGTTGCATCTGGTTCCCATGCAGCAGTGCCGCCTATTACAGGGGTGCGCGAAGGGCTCGCGCGCGGGTTTGTCAAAACCAATCGTGAAATATTAGAGATTGAATCGCTTCCACGAGATCTGGTTGTCATAGGCGGAGGCGTGATTGGATTAGAGATGGCATGCTTTTTTGCCGCAGTCGGTGTGAAAGTAACCGTGATCGAAATGTTGGATCAGATTGCGGGAAACACGGATGCAGAAATTGCATCCGTCTTGCAGAAAACCTATGAAGCACAAGGAATGACATTTTGTCTGGGGGCGTCGGTACAGCGTGTTGAAAACGGCGCTGTGGTTTATCAAAAGGACGGCAAAGAAACGACTGTGCCGTGCGATATGGTGCTGCTTAGTACCGGACGACGCCCGAACACACAGGATATCGGTCTGGAATCAATCAACGTTCAGACTCAGCGCGGTGCCATTGTGACCGATTTGCAGCTGTGCACAAATGTTTCGGGTGTCTGGGCAGTTGGAGATTGTAACGGAAAAAGCATGTTGGCGCATACTGCTTATCGCGAGGCGGAAGTGGCCGTGAATCATATGTGCGGGGAAAAAGATGTTGTCAATTATGACAGTGTTCCCGCGGTCATTTATACGGACCCTGAGGTGGCATGTGTGGGCATGACATTGCAAGAGGCGAAACAGCGCGGATATGCCGCACGTGAGGTAAAGGTTCCCATGCAGTATGCAGGCCGATATGTGGCGGAAGTCGACAACGGCAAAGGCTTTTGCAAGTTGGTGTTGGATGAAACGTCTCACCGACTGCTTGGGGTACATATGATCGGCAGTTATGTTTCGGAAATGATCTACGGTGCTGCAATGATGGTAGATACGCAGTTACCTCCCGCGCGTTTGCAAAAACTTACGTTTCCGCATCCTACGGTCAGTGAGGTATTACGGGAGGCACTGTTTGCACTGTAAATGTTTGAAATAATCGACCCGAGATGTGCTGGGTTATAAATAAAAAAGATACTGTTAGATTTCCAGAAAAGAAGGAGGAACATCATGTCCAAAAGTCTATATGTAGATCCACAGCAGATGCGAAAGGCGGATACCATTACCTTTCAGGATATCCCTGTCAATGCATATCACAAAACAATGGCGGAGGAACGGAAAAAATACGGGGATGACAATTTGATTCGCATTTATCGTGATATTACCATCCTGCGCGAATTTGAGACAATGCTCAACAGCATTAAAACGCTCAGCAGCTACGGTGGCGTCGATACCACATATCCTGGGCCGGCGCACTTGTCCATTGGTCAGGAAGCGGCATGTGTCGGGCAGGCGTATCTGTTGGATCAAAACGATTTCAATTTTGGCAGTCACCGAAGCCACAGCGAGATTTTGGCAAAGTCGCTGTCTTGTATCCATAAAATGAGCGAAAGCACGCTGATGGAAATCATGGAACATTTCATCGGCGGTGAAACGCTGCGTGCAACGGAAAAGATGGGCAGTGTAGATGATGTCAAGGAGTTGGCTATTCGGTTCATTATTTACGGTACACTCTCTGAAATTTTTGCGCGGAAAACGGGCTTCCATATGGGCCTGGGCGGCTCGATGCATGCGTTTTTCCTGCCGTTCGGTGTTTATCCGAACAATGCGATCGTCGGAGGTTCTGCGACCATTGCCGCCGGCGCTGGACTTTATAAAAAGTGCAACGATAAACCCGGTATTGTTGTGTGTAACATTGGCGATGGATCATTGGGATGCGGACCCGTTTGGGAGGCGTTCAATTTTGCATGTATGGATCAGTACCGACAACTGTGGGAAGAGGGGCGCCGCGGCGGTATGCCGGTGTTGTTTAATGTGTTTAACAATAGCTACGGTATGGGCGGACAAACGCGTGGCGAGACCATGGCATACGACTTTTTGGCACGTGTGGGCGCTGGTATTACACCCAATCAGATGCATGCAGAACGCATTGACGGATTCAATCCTCTGGCGGTGATTGATGCCATGGAACGTAAAATGCAGATTTTGCATAACGGTGACGGTCCTGTACTACTCGATACCATCACGTATCGTTTCAGCGGACATTCCACGTCGGACCAAAATGCGTACCGTACCAAGGAGGAGATGGACGCATGGAAAGAAGTGGATCCCATTGTGACATATCGGCGTGCACTGATCGACGCAGGAATCGCGACTGAGGAACATTTGGATGATATTTTGTTGCAAACGCAAACGCGCATGGCAATGATTTGCAAATTTGCTTCCGATCCTGTTGTTTCTCCGTATCTTGATTTCCAAAAGGAACCGGACGTCATTGAACGCATGATGTTCTCAAACGGACATGTCGCCTCTTTCGGTTCTCAAACGCCGTCGGTGTTGGGACCCAAAGAATCTTGTTCGCGTGTACAGCAAATTGCAGGAAAATCTCGTATGGCGTTTGTTGACGGCAAACCGGTCAGCAAGCTGAAGACGTACAACATTCGCGATGCCATTTTTGAGCCGCTTTTGGACAAATATTATGAGGATTCGTCTTTGATCAGTTATGGCGAAGATGTGCGCGATTGGGGCGGGGCATTTGCCGTCTATCGTGGATTGACGGATGTGATTCCATATTCCCGTCTGTTTAATGCCCCAATCTCAGAGGCTGCCATCGTCGGCAGTGCTGTGGGGTATTGCATGTGTGGCGGCAGAGCAGTGGTAGAATTGATGTACGCCGATTTTATCGGTCGTGCGGGTGATGAAATTTTCAACCAGATGTCGAAATGGCAGGCAATGAGCGCCGGTATTTTGAAAATGCCATTGGTATTGCGTGTATCGGTCGGTTCCAAATACGGTGCGCAGCATTCACAGGACTGGACAGCATTGTGTGCTCATATTCCCGGCCTCAAGGTTTGTTTCCCGGCCACACCGTGGGAGGCCAAAGGATTGATGACCGCAGCGCTCAACGGAACCGATCCGGTCGTGTTCTTTGAAAGCCAACGTATTTATGACAAGGGCGAGGAATTTCATGAGGGCGGTGTGCCCAAAGAGCCGTATGAAATCACAATCGGAGATACAGACTTGATTCGCAGTGGCACCGATGTAACAATTCTCACCATCGGAGCGGTTTTGTACCGCGCTGTCAAGGCTGCGGAGATTTTGAAAGAAACATACGGTATGGAAGCGGAGATTATTAATTTGCATAGCTTGGTACCATTGGATTATACCAAGATCCTTGCATCTGTGAAGAAGACAGGACGTGTGGTACTGGTGTCCGATGCGTGTGCCCGCGGATCATTTCTCAAGGATGTTGCGCAAAATATCAGTGAGATGTGCTTTGACGATTTGGATGCACCGCCGGTCGTTGTCGGTGCGAAAAACTGGATTACCCCGCCGTTTGAATTTGATGCATCCTTTTTCCCGCAGGAGAATTGGATTTTGGATGCCATTCACGAGAAGATCGTCCCGTTGCCCGATTATGTACCCACGGTTAGCTTTACCACAGCCGAGCAGGTGCGAAAGGAACAACAAGGCGTATAATCTTTTTGTGGATATCCATGCGATAATAGCTGCCCCGATTGGATGAATGGATACCGCCATCCCACCGGTCCTACAACCGGTGGGACGGTTTTTCCGCATAAACAAACGAGAGAATTCACAATATTTTGATCCATTTTGATCTATTTAGATCCATATGGAAAAGAACATGTCAGTATGAAAAAAGAATCGGTTATTACTTACGATACATCCTCTTTCACAAAAGAAGAAGAGATTGCATTGCGTACACATCAGGCTGTCCCGCAGCCGATCACAATACAACAAGATGTAACAGGTTATTATTTGATATCTCCAACCACAAATGCGCACGAAAATATGGCATATGACCAACTTCTGTTGGAGACTTTGGCGCCCGGCGATGTGTGTCTGTTTTTGTATGTGAATGCGCCTTCCGTGATCATAGGACAAAATCAAAATCCGTACCGGGAATGTGATCTTTCTACAATGGCGGAAGATCATGTGCGTTTGGCACGCCGGATCAGTGGCGGCGGAGCGGTTTATCATGATTTAGGTAATCTGAATTATTCTTTTCATACGCCCGTTCAGACGTACGATCCGGTTGCACAGACAAAAATAATTTGTCGCACGCTTTCCTCTTTCGGTATTTCTGCCGTACCGAGCGGCCGCAATGACCTCACCGTCGATGGTCGCAAATGTTCGGGCAGTGCGTTTTGCCGCCGCGGAAATCGTCAGCTGCATCATGGAACGCTTTTGGTAACATGTAATACGTCGCGTATGGCACGCTATCTGCATGTTTCTCCCCGAAAACTGCAAGCCAAGGGTGTCACCTCTGTGCACAGCCGTGTCTGTAACCTTTCATCGTTTGCCAAAGATTTAACGATAGAGAGGCTGCGAGATGCCTTGATCAAATCTTTTGAAGAGGAGATCGGAAATATTGCGCCATATGTTTTAAACCCGTCACAGACGGATTTGCACCGAACACTTTGTATGTATCATGCATCTCCTTCTCATATTTATGAAGAAACCCCGGCGTTTACGGATGTTTGGGAAACGCACTTGGAAGGGATGGGCATGATATCGCTTCATATCTCGGTGTCTCGTGGCGTCATTACAGATTGTCGTATTTATACGGATGCGATGGATGTTTCCTTGCCGCAACAATTACAGCCGCTTTTTGTCGCTCAACCCTTTTCGCCGGTACCGCTGTGTACCACACTGTGTGATGCCGGATGGGGCACGTTGGCAGAGTTTGTAAAAACATGTTTTCCACTTTAGAAAATTTGACGGATTGCTGCAAATATAAAAAACGGCATGCTAAATGCGGATGCCATATAAGGAAGTAAATTCAAAATACATAAATACAAATTTATGGGGTGTCGTAAAGACAGAAAAACACGCATGGGGCAAAAATACTTTTTACGCTGTCTTTTTTATTCCTAAAAGAAAATCATCGAATGTTCGCCATCTTGAAACTCTACCGCTGTAGTGCGGGAGTAAAGATAAAGCCGTACTTTTATAATCCTATAGGAAATCCTCACAATGCAACCGTTGGTTGACGGATTTCAAGTCGCCGTTTGGTGGCATGTAACTCAAAAAAAGTTATACTTGGTTTATCGGAGGGCGATACGCTATCTGTATTATCAAGTGGAGGTATAGAAAGATGATCTTAGCTGATAAGATAATCAGACTTAGGAAAAAGAATGGATGGTCGCAAGAGGAACTTGCTGAGAAAATGAATGTGTCCCGTCAAGCAGTATCCAAATGGGAGGTGGCACAGACCACACCGGATTTAGAAAAGATTCTTCAACTTGGAAATTTATTTGGTGTAACAACCGATTACTTGCTGAAGGATGAAATTGAAGACGAAGAATTTACTGATGGTGTGGATGAAACACCAATCAGAAAAATTACTCTTGCAGAAGCTAACGATTATATAGCGCAAAGGAAAGAAGCTTCAGTAAAAATAGCTATTGCAACATTTTTATGTATCTTATCGGTTATACCGCTTTTGCTTTTGGCCGCTGTGAGCGAACTGACCTCACTGCCTATATCTGAGAATGTGGCAGTCGGAATTGGCGTAGTTGCAATTTTTCCTATCGTAGCGATTGCCGTAATAATGTTCATTCGTGTTGGATTTAAAAATGCGCCTTATGAGTTTCTTGAAAAAGAATCGTTTGAAACCGAGTATGGTGTAACTGGACTTGCAAGAGATAGGCAGAAAGCATATCGGAGCACCTATATGAAATACAATTACATTGGTGCTTGCATCTGTGTGTTATCACCTGTCCCTCTCCTATGCGGAGCATTTGCGGAGAATGAATTGCTTACCGTGATTTTGCTTTGTGTTACAATGCTGATAGCGGGAATTGGTGCAATGCTTTTTATTGTTGCAGGAGTGCGATGGGCAAGTATGCAAAAGTTACTTCGAGAAGGAGAATTTTCAGATAAAGGAAAACGTAAAAGCAAAATCAGCGAAACTGTTGGTACAGTTTACTGGCTTTTGGCAACTGCCATTTATTTCTGTTGGAGCTTTATAACAAATGATTGGCATATTACTTGGGTTGTATGGCCGACTGCAGGCGTTTTGTTTGCTGGTGTAGAACTTGTATGTAATTTGTGGTTGGACAGAAGTAAATGATAGTTTTGGGCGGCGGAAAGTTTCTTTGTCATCTTTTTGTATTATTTATTAAGGTGGAAGATCGCGTGTGCTGAACAATCGTACGGGATATGACTTGGCGATGATATAAATCACGCAATGTGGTAGCGCGAGTCCAGGGTTTTATAGTGAAAGGGGTCACTTTAGGCATACCGAAAAAAGGAACAAAAATTATACCAGCAACAATGTTGCATAATGTAACGAGCAGGAAAACTGTATTGACAGTTTCCAAAAGTAAAACGGAGTAACTCAGTAAAATGAGTTACTCCGTATATTATCTAGAACTTCCTTATGTGGCGTTAACCAAAGGCAATGCCGTTTTTGTGTTTGTTCCAGGTCAGATGTGACAGATATTTGACAATGTCCGTCACCAATCTGGTGAAAGTGCATTTAATGACCGCAACCGCAACCGTGTCCGTGGTCTTGATGGGTATTGCCTGCGCAGAATTGATCGCGCGGGAACGCCATCTGACGGAACGTTGCACACGGATCATCGGTATCTTCAAATACGCATTCTTTTTCCGGTACGCAGTATTCTGTTGCATGGATGGCAAATTGACCTTGACGCTCCAGACGGAGTACGGAAAAGATACCGAGCGAGATAGTTAAAATATGCTGTGCATTTGCGTCCATGCTGAGTGTTTCACCGCTCAGGCAGTCCAATACACACTGTGGGATTTCTTCTACGCTGCAGCAGCAGTTGCAGCAATTGCATTGGCAGCGTTCCACAATTTTGGTGTTGAGTACAACGGGGTCCGCAACATCCAAAACTGCAGTGGGCAGGGAAGTGTCACTGCCATTGCAGTAACTTGCAGCACTGCAAAAACCGTCGCCGTTTTCTGCACTCGAGAATGTGCGGACATTTTTTTCACCGCCATACAGGATCGCAGTTTTATCAACAACCGCAATCCCCACGATCTCTTGAGAGCGTCCCGGGCACACGCACACTTCAAATACGCAGCGTACGTACAGGCGAATCATCACCTGATAAAAACCGCGGTTGAAGCTCAGCGGAGAGACGGAAAGGCTGCTTCCGGTCACCGTTGCACATTTTACACGCACGGAATTGCCGTGCTCGATGATTTCTTGTCCTGCACAGGAGAGAAATACGCGAACGTCCTCATAGCAATCTTTGTCGCGACAGCTGTCCATGATTTGGTTGGCGTCAATAAACACCTGTCCCTGTGTGCAAGGCGTGGGAGAACAGCCGTTTCTGTTTTCTGCCATTGATTTGTTCCTCCTTCAAATTGTCGATCAAAATGGATCGTATCATGTCAAAGATGGTCATTCCATCTTGATACCATGTTATGCCGGAAAAAGAGGAATGTCACAAATCATGAAAAACAACGGCAAAGGTCGTTATCCCTCCATCGCTGCCGGCATGGCAGAAAGCATATTTTCTATGAAAATACCATATCCTTTCGTCGGATCGTCTACCATCACATGTGTGACAGCACCGATCAATTTACCGTTTTGAATGACGGGGGAACCGCTCATCCCTTGTACGATACCACCGGTCGCTTGTAACAGATCAGGGTCGGTGATCTCAATGGTGAAATTTTTGCTATCTTGGTTGCTGCCGTTCAAATGGATAATTTCAATGTCGTATGCAGCACGATTGCCATTGGTGTCGACGGTGCATAAAATTTGCGCTTCTCCACATGT
>ERZ779894.3213-NODE-3213-length-12986-cov-3.086382_pt1 | contig 12986 bp, 10 predicted proteins | sample MGYA00511587_ERZ779894 | MGnify/ENA primary metagenome ERZ779894 (study PRJEB29588, sample SAMEA2160490) | human gut metagenome | biome: human gut; feature: human-associated habitat; material: faeces | place: Denmark | collected 2008/2010 ... | reverse complement strand
TACCACCCTGTTTCAAGTCCACGGTAATTTGCACAGTCTCTGATCAAGATCCCGTATTGCAAAAGTTCTTCAAACAGATTGATTTCACTATATATAAGAATGAAATTAGCATCTGAAGAAACAAAATCAATTTTTAATATATCTAATTGTTTCTCTATCTCCATCCGTTCTATCTGTATCATACGGCGCATTTTTTCTACCCGGTCTTTTTCATCAAGCGCCGCTATGCCCGCCTCCTGGGCGATCACCGACACATTCCACGGCTGGCGCATCTTCTCCCTATTCTCCAACAATTTTTCATCAGATGTCAACCCATACCCTAACCTGATCCCCGGGATCGCATATGTCTTCGTAAAAGCCCGAAGCAAAAACAAGTGAGGATAATGAACGATGTTTATTTTATCAAAAAGACTTTCCGGCTCTTTTTCAAATTCAAGAAAGCACTCATCCAACACAAAACGAATCTTTTTCTGCTCACATCGTTTTGCGGCTTCTTTTAGGAGTTCGATATCCGTTTTTTTCCCCGACGGATTGCAAGGAGAACATAAAAAAATGATATCCACATCTTCTGTTAGTTCTTCTAAGAAATCATAATCTATACAAAAACCATTATTTTTTTTCGTTTGATAGTATTTTATTTCGCATCCAACTGTTTTTAACGCCTGCTCATATTCTGAAAACGAGGGAATGGGGAGGAGAGCTTTCTTCGATTTTTCTGCCAGGACAAGAGTATAGAGCAGTTCTGCCGCCCCGTTTCCAAATGCAAACATCCTCTCGTCCACCCGAAGCCTGTCTGCCAGTTTTTCCCTTAATTTCCTACATTTACAGTCCGGATATGCCGCTGACTGCAAAAGCGCCCTTTTCGCCGCCTCGATCACTTTTTTAGACGGACCGAGAGGGTTGATATTTACGGAGAAATCAATCATCTCTCCATATGTATATATATCGCCTCCATGTGTATATTGCATATTCAGTCTCCTTCTTTTGTCTTATCTGACGAAAATCCGGCAAAAGATCACATGATGAGTACAGTGCATAATTTTATTCCTCCGAAAACAAACATCATTAACAATGCCGTAACATACATTAATCTCCCTGCTTTTATAATATCTTCCGGGTCAATCGGACGAAGATCATCTCCGATAAACTCCTTTTTATAAACTTTCCCAAAATAAACTGCATCTCCGGCGAGCCGGATTCTAAGCGCTCCGGCACAGACCGATTCTGTCTGGGCAGCATTAGGACTTGCATGTTTTCGTCTGTCACGCAAATATATCCTCCATGCATTTTTCCCGTCTAATCCCGCAAGAAAACTTGCACATACCATAAACATCGCCGTCACACGGGCAGGAATAAAGTTAAATACATCATCCATCTTCGCCGGTATTTTCCCGAAATACAAATATTTTTCATTCTTATATCCTACCATGGAATCCATGGTATTAACTGCTTTATAACCAAATCCAAGCAAAGCTCCGCCGATTACCATATAAAAAAGAGGTGCAATAACACCGTCTGACGTATTTTCTGCAACAGTTTCTACCGCAGCCTTTGTCACTCCTTCGATCGTCAGATTCTGTGTATCCCGTCCCACAATCATGGAAACTGCTTTTCTTGCCCTCGCAATATCTCCTGTCTGAATTTCCTGATAGACACGGTCACTCTCCACCTTCAGTGACTTTGTTGCAAGGATCTGATAACACCAGAAGCTTTCCAATGCAAGTCCAAGCTGCCAGAAATACTTATATGCAACCGATAAGATCACCGCCGGAACTCCTGTACTGACCGTCACAACCACCAGCACCAGAATCCCTCCACCGATGCGTTCCCCTGTCTTATTCGCCGGCAGACAGTTTCTGATAATTCTTTCGGTTCCCGATATCAGATGCCCGATCAGCCTCACCGGATGATACAGCCATCTTGGATCCCCGAAGATCAGATCCAGAACAAAGCCCGCCACGATCGCGATCGTCATATATGTCATTCTCTGAAATTCTAAGTTCATATCCTTCTCCATTCTTTATCTGATAATCATAATAACTTCCTGCTGGCGTCCCGTCTTCCTTTACTGCATACCGTTCCATGATACTCATGATCGTTCCGCCATGTGCCACAACCGCAATCGTCTCCCGGTCATGTGCCTGCGCATCCCGTACGACTTCTCGGAACCCTTCCAGTGTCCGCCGGATGAACGCTTCCCTGCTTTCCCCTTCCGGAAATGGCAGCTTTCCACCACTGTCTATCCATGCCTGATACTCCGGGCTGCCGGAAAGTTCGATATAATTATGATTTTCAAACAGGCCAAAATCACACTCCCGTAACTTTTCATTACAGCTATATGCTCCTGCTTTCATCATCTCCGGATAAATGATCTCTGCCGTCTGCACGCACCGCTTCATCGGACTTACATAGACATATGTAACCTCAGGATACATTCCTTTTCTCTCTTCCAAAAGCTGTATTCCTTCCAGACATAAAGATTCATCCGTCGTTCCGATATAGCGTTTTTCTTTATTTCCTTTCGTCATCGAATGACGTATCAGATAAATCCTCATACTTCCTTTATCACCTGTCCGATTCCGCACATCACACGGTATACTTTCTCCGAATATGCCGCAAGGCGCGTGCACACTCTTCCGGTCTGCTCTCTGTATTCCCGTTCCATCCGGTCAACCGGCACGATTCCGTATCCGATCTCATCTGTGATCAGGATCAGTTCCGGATTCTTCCGAATCAGTTCTTCTGCAAGATCATCTATCGGTTCTCCTTCCTTTATCTTTCTTTCGATATACTGATGGAAATGATATATTCCTTCGCAGCTATATAGTTCTTCTTCCGTACATACCGCACCGTCTGCCCATGTGACATCTGGGTAGATTTTCTTTGCGAATGCAAGTTTTCCCTGATATGCGCCGCCTATTATCATGATCATGACTTCTTTTCCTTCCTCCAATCCTGTATTTTCATCTTTCTGTTATTTTCTACTATTTCTCTGCTGTTTTCTTTCTGCCACTTGTTTTCTTCATTCTTTCCACACTTTTATCCAGCCTGTTCATCATTTGATGATTCCGCTTTTTACTATGATATCCACTACTACCACGACAAGCGCCATCACAAGTTCACATACCTGCAGGAAATATCCACACAGATCCCCGGTCACACCGCCGAAATTCTTCATCGCCATCCGGTAATAATATCCAAATACCACGCCTGCCGAGATCACACATCCGATTCCGCAGATCCCTCCGGTCAGTGGAATCAGGAAACACAGTACAATCAGATAAATGCCCAATACCATTCTTGTAATTCTGGTCGATGCACTTTCCGAAAAATCTGCCACCATACCTTTCTTCCTTGCCTGTGGAAATGTAACTACAGACAGTCCACTCAATGTTCTTGATAGCATGAAGCTATATGCGATCACTTCCATACTCCGTACACTCAGACAAGAATACACGCCAATATACATCAGAAAATAGATGGTACATGAAATGATAGCAAATGCTCCTGCGTGGGAATCTTTCAGTATTTCCAGACGACGCTCTTTCGTCTGCCAGGAACTCAGCGCATCCTGTGTATCCAGAAATCCGTCCAGATGAATTCCTCCCGTAATAAATACCGGGATCAGGATCAGAAATATTACAAAAAATAAGGAATAATTTCCTCCTCCATTCCCATCAAACCATTTTGAAAACCGAAACACTCCATAAGACAAAAGTCCGATCACTGCACCGATCCATGGAAAAAAACACATTGCATACGATTTATTTTCATCTGTCCATTCGCTGCGCGGCATCGGAATCCTGCTGTACATAGAAAACGCAATTTTGAAACTATTCCATATTCTTTTTATACTCTTCATACTTCTTTTGCTCCTTACGAATGCATACCGGAATTCCATACACAACTTCCGTTACTATATCTGCAAGCTCTGCAAGACTTTGATTCACCATTCCGATGCATTCCCGATATTTTTCCGTCTCTTCGCTATAGCTGTTTATATCTGCGTTCACTTCATTTGTAACAATTACAAGACGTGTCGTAGAATTGCTCAGTCTGCGTACTCCTGCCAATACTTTTTCTTTTGTTTCTTTTAAATCATTCAATGTCCCATCTTCTCTGTAAAGCTCATTGGCCACCAGATTCGATATGCACTCCAGAAGGATTCCCTGATTCTTTGGTATCTCAAGTTCTGATAGATCTGTATATTTTTCCAATGTCCGGAATCCTTTTCCGGCTCTCAGCCTGTGATGTCTTTCAATCTTTTTCATCGTTTCTTCTGTGTATGGCTGCATGGTTGCAATATATATGTAAGTACCATCCTTCTTATTTCTGCCTGTCAGCCAGTTCTCCGCATACTCAGATTTACCGCTTCCGCTTCCGCCTGTCACCAGATGTATCATTCTTTCTCACCTAATTCTTTATAATCTTCGATGTCATTTTCTGAAAATGTACTCATCCGTCCATACACTTCTGCCGCAAGATCCAGCACCGGAAGATATGCCACAGCTCCGGTTCCCTCACCCAGGCACATATCTGCATGCAATGGTGCATCCATGTGTAACTCTTTCAGGATCTTCTGCATTCCAGGTTCTTTCGAGACATGTGACACAATCATCGCATCTTTGACCCACTCACAGATTCTGACGGCCGCAAGTGCCGCAACCGCTGAGATAAATCCATCAACTACAATCGGGATTCGATATACAGCACCTCCCAGATAGAGTCCGGTGATTCCCGCCAGATCGAATCCGCCTACTTTTGCCAGTACATCCACCGGATCATCCCATTTCGGACGATTGACCGCTATCGCCTTCTCGATCGCGTGTATTTTTCTTTCCAATCCTTCGTTCGTCAGTCCTGCTCCCCGTCCCGTTATCTCTGCCGGTTCGTCTCCCAGAAGTACGGAAGCCACAGCACTGCTGGTCGTCGTATTTCCGATTCCCATCTCTCCGGTAGCAATGATCTTATATCCGGCTTCCTTCTTTTCCTTCACCTGATGGATCCCGGTTAAGATTGCCTGTAACGCCTGCATTCTTGTCATAGCCGGACCTTTGGTCATATTTGCGGTTCCATTTGCCGTTTTATATCTTGGGACTTTTGTATCCGCTGCCATACCGATATCGATGGGAAAGATGTCTACACCGGCTTTTTTACACATGATCGCCGCACTGGTATTACATGTCAGAAAATTCTCTGCAACAATTGCAGTTACTTCCTGTCCTGTCTGCGTTACACCTTCTTCTACCACTCCGTTATCCGCACACATCACGATCAGCGCCTTCCGGTTCAGATTCACGTCTGTATCGCCGGTCAGTGCCGCAATCTGCATAATATGATCTTCTAGTTTTCCCAGACTGTGTAACGGTTTCGCAATGGAGTTCCACTTTTTCTGCGCATTTCCTTTCGTTACTACATCTGCCGGATGAATGCCCGATACGATCTGATGGAATTCCTGTTCCAGTTGTTCTAAACTTTGCTCTGCCATGCTTTTATCCTCTCTGTTCTCTATGTTCTATCTCTTTCCCTAGCTCTTTTCTCTTGTTCCCTGCATCTTCTGCATTGTTCCAGAAAGTTCTCCGGAATCTTTTCATTTCCATAATAATGAATATGCGGATATCCTGCCAGTACCGTATCGGTACTGATCATGCATTTCCACGAACGGTTTGACATTGGTTTTTCCGCCAGAAATGCTTCCCCGCATACTTCTGAATCATAATAATGAAATTCATGTGCCGGGATACCTCCTGCTTCTTTACCGAATATTCTTCCCCCTGTCAGGGTAACATAGCCGAATCGCTTTAAGGAACCTGTCGGATAACTTTTCCCTTCTAAAAATCCAACCATTGGAAATTCTGTGCCGCTTTCATCTCTGATATATTCCTGCAGGTACATGAATCCTCCACACTCCGCGATACATGGCATTCCGCCGTTCAATGCTTTTTTAATACTCGTCTTCATTGACTCATTTTTACTTAGTTCTTCTGCATATAGTTCCGGATAACCGCCATAGAACAAAAGTCCCGACAGATTTTCCGGAATCTGCTTATCGTAAAGAGGAGAAAAAGGAATCAGTTCCGCTCCCATCTCCTGCAGCAGTTCCAGATTATCCTGATAGAAAAAACAGAATGCATCGTCACTTGCAAGCCCGATCCGTACCGTATCTTTTGTTCTAACCGATTCTGTACTATACTGTGCATTTTCCGCCAAATTTTCTACCATTTCTGATGTATATCCTTGCGTTTTCTTTTCCTGCAGCTCCGGTGCATTTTCTGCCAGTTCCAGAAGGCCTGCGATATCTACACTTTTCAGAATCTGTTCTCCCAGTCTTGTGAGTTTGTCTTCCGTATCTTTTCGTTCTTTTGGAAGCTTCAGTCCCAGATAACGGCTCTCCAGTGCACAATCTTTCATAACCGGAACATAGCCGTAGACTTTGATTCCTGTCCGCACCTCGATCATCTCTTTCATTCTTCCATACATCATCGGAGACAAACGGTTCAGAATTACGCCTTTGATACGGCTGTCTTCTTTATAATGCAAAAACCCCTGGATACACGGCACTGCAGACACGCTTAGTCCTTTACAGTCCAGGATCATCACAGCCGGGGTATCGGTAATTCTGGCAATGTCATAAGCACTCGCCTCTGAAGAGATCCCTGCGATCCCATCATAGTATCCCATAACACCTTCCATTACGGAAATATCTGCTCCGGCACCATTTTTTTTCAGGATCTCTCTGACTCCATTTTCTCCACACAAAAAGGAATCCAGATTATAGCTGCTGATGCCGATCACAGTCTTGTGGAACATTGGATCAATGTAATCCGGCCCGCACTTAAAAGACGCAGGATTTATCTCCTGCATCTTCATTGCTTTCAATATTCCGCAGGTCAGCATGGTTTTACCTGCGCCACTTCTCATCGCAGTAATCAGAATTCTAGGAAGTTTCATTACTCAGATTCCTCCATTTCTTCCCGGATTTTCTCCGGTGTCAGATCCCCTACAGAGATCACTTTCGTAATATCCTCCACAATATCTCCGGTCATATCTTCCGGTTCCACCTCGTCCAGATTGATTTCTTCCAGAACGAAATCGTCTTCATTTTCCGGATCTGCTTCCTTTTTTGCCGGTCTGCTCGTAAAGCTGATCACATAGATCGGATTCTGTCCATTCATCATATGATAACTGCCCACTTTTTTCGCACGGCTTACCGCTACCTGAATGACTTCTGCCTCTTCTATCTCATTCTCTTCCGTATATTTTAACACCTGCATCATCGTCTCGAGTGAGATTGCATTGAGCACCACCCGTACAAATGGGTTCTTCTTCCGGATAGCATCCAGGATTTCATACAACTTTCCTTTACTGCCCCCGATAAATACGCAATCAGGTGCCGGCAGTTCTTCCAGTGCCTCCGGCGCCATACCCTCTATCACATGCAGATTATCCACGTGCATCCGCCTTGCATTTTCACGGATCAGTTCCTGCGCCTCCACTTTCTGTTCGATTGCATAGACGTTACCTTGCGTTGCAACCATGGCGGCCTCTACGGAAATAGAGCCTGTTCCTGCTCCGACATCATATACAACTGCATCCTTCTTAATCTTAAGTTTAGCAATCGAAATGCTTCTTACTTCTTCCTTGGTCATCGGTACATCGCCACGTACAAATGTATCATCCGGAATTGCAGGAATCACCGGGTTTTCGCCACCGGATTCATTTTCAATATAAAGGACCGCCAGATTCTCTCCTTTGTAATGAAGCAGTGATCTTGCTGTTCCTGTCTGAATCTCTTCATTCTTATAAGAAAGTTCTGTTCCGATCCTGACTGTTACTTCGCCCATTCCATATTCCGTCATTTTTGTCAGGATCTGACGGATCTCTTCTGCATTACTTACAAGGGCGAATACCTTTTTATTCTCCTTAATGACCGCCATCAGATTTTCTTTTCTTCCATGCAGGCTTACTAGTGCCGCATCCTCCCATGTTACGCCAAGCTTTGATGCAAAATATATGATGGATGATACTCCAGGCACCACTTTTGTCTCAATCTGTGGGTCATCTTTCGTCAATTCCAGAATCTTCTTCGCACCGCTATAAAATCCTGTATCACCGGACAACGCAATCGTTACATTTTCATATTCCGGATTTTCTTTGATATAAGAAATGATCTCATCCGGGCGGTATGCTTCATATATGGTCTGTCCGACTTCTGCCACTGCCTCGATCATCCTGCCTGCTCCGATCAGAAGTTCTGCTTCCTGACAGCATCTTTTTGCTTCCAGTGTAACCTGGTCTCTGGCACCTGCACCGATTCCCACCAGTGTAACTTTCCAGTGATTATCCAGTTCCAGTTCTTTCTGAAGGAATTTGGACATTTCTTCAAAATTCATTCCCTCTTCTTCTTCCGGCCTTCCGATCACAACCATTTTCACACCGGCTTCTAGTGCAGCCTGACATTTCTGCGGGTATCCGCCTGCAAGTCCTGATTCTTTCGTTACCATATAAGCAATATCATATTCCTTTAACATGGCACGATTCATTTCCGTAGAAAACGGTCCCTGCATACAGATGAGATGACGTCCGGAGAATCCAAGTTCTTCACAATTAACTGCCACCTGGCCAATAGACAGAACGCGCGCATATACCCGGCTTTCGTAATCCGTCAGTCTTGTATAGGATTCCAGCTCCTTGCTTCCTGTTGTTACCAGAATATTTCCTTCTGTTTTTTCCAGATACTTTATCGCTTCATCCATATTTTCCACACAGATGCTTTCTTTGGTCTCTTCACTTCCCCTGACCAGTCTTAAATACGGAACCTGCATAACCTCGCAGGCACTTTTCAAGTTTTTGGTCACTTCTTTGGCATATGGATGCGTTGCATCGATCACATAATCCGGCTCAAACACCCTCATAAACTCGCCCATCTGCCCACTGTCCATCCGGTCGTGTGTCACCGTTATATTCTTCTCTTCCGGAAGCAGACTCTCCCCATAAGCGGTTGCCACACAGACGTGCAGTCTTACGCCTCTTCTTCCGAGATAAGATGCTAATTTTCTTCCTTCTGTTGTCCCTGCATATAATAGAATCTTTTTGTCTTTCATATACGATATCCCCTTGGTGTAACCATTTTTTCCCGAATTACTTTTGTCTGTTTATTTCCGATAAATACAGTAGAGAACATATCTACTGTTGTCTCTTTTAATTCTTTCAGTGTCAGTGTCTGCATTGTTTCTCCCTCGCGGGCAATGTTTTTCACTATTCCGCAGACGGTATCTTCCGCCTTATATTCCAGCATGATCTCACATGCTTTTGCAAGATAGGTACTGCGTTTCCTGCTGGACGGATTATAAAGGCAGATCACAAAATCAGCTTTTGCCGCACAGCGAAGCCTTTCTTCGATCAATTCCCACGGTGTCAGAAGATCACTTAAACTGATCAGACTGACATCATGTCCGACTGCTGCTCCAAGTACCGCAGAACCTCCCAGTGCCGCTGTCACTCCCGGGATTACTTCGATCGCAACTTCCGGATATTCCTCACCGATTTCATACATCAGTCCTGCCATTCCGTATATCCCGGCATCTCCGCTGCATACCATTGCCGTTACAGCTCCTTTTGCTGCCTCTTCGAATGCCATCCTGCACCGTGCTGCCTCCTGTCTCATGGACGTTGTCAGATATCTCTTATCCGGAAAATATTCTTTTAATAATTCGATATATACGGTATATCCGACGATCACATCACATTTTTCCAGCGTCCGGACTGCTTTCACCGTCATCTGTTCATATGCCCCCGGTCCCATTCCTATCACATATACCTTATTCAAACTTCACCCTCCAATTATCCCAGGCAAATGCTGCTGTCACACCATTTTCTGCCTGTTTTCTGATCCGCAGTGTACCACCTGTATATACAGCACTTCTTTCACATACATTATCCACTCCGGTAACCTTTTTTACAAATGTAGAAACACTGAATTCTCCTTCTACTTTTTTTAATTCTTCTGCCGGATAAAATTCCGGCTCTATGTTATATTTGTTGCAAAATGTAAGCAATCCCTCTTCGTCTTTTTTTAGATCAATGCTTGCGATCCTGCCAATACTTTTCTTATTAATATGTGATTCTTTCAGTATCTTATCCACCAGCTGTTCTATCTGCTCTGCGGATGTCCCCCGTCTGCAGCCGATTCCCACCGTGATCCGTTGTGGTATCAGCCTTAATACATGACTGCTTAATTTTCGTTCATATATCCCGATATAGATATCTGGATTCTCATAGGTTTCCGGTACGATCTTCACTTCTTCCGGCACAGTACCCTCTATCGAATCTCTTCCGCTCTCAATCGCGGCCACGACTGTCTTTCCTTCCAGAATCTTTGCCGAAATTTGCTTTGCCTTCTGCATATCTTCTATATAAAGATGATTCTTTCTGGCAAATACATCTATTGCCCATTTTCCCCGGATATCTGTAGCTGTTGTGATCACAGGCAGTGCTCCTGCCATCTCTGCAATTCTTTCAGCCATCTCATTTGCTCCGCCAATGTGCCCGGACAGGATCGGGATACAATATTGTCCTTTCTCATCCAGTACCAGTACCGCCGGATCTGTTGTCTTTGATCCTATAAAAGATGCGATCAAGCGCACGGCAATCTGTACTGCTCCAATAAAGATCAGTACATCCCGCGTCCGGAACTGTTCACCTGTCCATTCTCTGGCACTGCATTTTACCGCATCCTTGTCCGATTCCAGTTCTTTGCATTTTACCGCCTGCAGCACCTGGTGTCCTTCTTTTTCCAGTTCATGTGCTAAAGATCTCTCCAGTCTTCTTCCATTTCCGGTAAAACTGATCATTGCAATCTTCATCTTATTTTACTCCCTGACGGAACTCGGTGGTGAATTCCGGATCATACAGTTTCGAACGTTCATACGCATGATGTGTCACCACATCTCCAACGATGATCAATGCTGTCTTTGTAATTCCATGTGCTTTCGCAGTCTCTGCCAGTGTACTGACAGTACAGATGTAACTTTCTTCCTCCGGCCATGTTGCCTTGTATACAATTGCTGCCGGCGTATCTTCTTTATAACCGCCTTCTATCAACTGGCCTTCCAGCTTTTCCAGAAGTCCTGTACTTAAGAAAAGTACCATCGTCGCATTATGACTTGCAAACGCTGCAACCTTTTCCTTCGCCGGAACCGGTGTTCTTCCTTCCATACGTGTGATGACAACACTCTGTGACACCTCCGGAAGTGTATATTCCAGATTCAGTGCCGCTGCTGCCCCGCAGAAGGAACTGACACCCGGGCAGGAATCATACGCAATTCCCAGTTCATCCAGATGATCCATCTGTTCCCGGATTGCACCGTACAGACACGGATCACCTGTATGCAGCCGAACCGTCATCTTCTGTTCCCGTTCTGCCTGTTCCATCACTTCCAGAACTTCTTCCAGTGTCATCTTCGCACTATTGTAAACTGCACACGTTTCTTTACAGCCATATAGAAGTTTCGGGTTCACAAGCGATCCTGCGTAAATAACAATATCCGCCTCTTCTAAAAGGCGTTGTCCACGCACAGTGATCAAATCTTTTGCACCCGGACCTGCTCCAACAAATGTGACCATCTTTCTCTTTCCTTTCGCTTTCTTAGCCTCTTTACTTTTTTAATCTTTTCTCCGATCTTTCCGCTGAGTTTCGCTTTCATCTTTTATGATAAACAACGAATAATATCCCGCCTGTTCGGGGATTTCTTCCGTCGAAAAATAAAGCTTCTCCGAATCCATACCACAGTTTTCCACCATTTTTGCCTCTAAAGCGTTCTCGACAAGAAAACGTTTCACTTCCGCCATTTTCCGTCCGCTTTTCATAAATACTTTCGTTCCCTGCAGCCTCATACTTTCTTCTACTCCGTAGGAAGCAGGTATGATATGCAGTTCATCGCTGTTTTCTGAAAGGGAAATGTCAAGGCGAGCCGCCGCCGCGCAAAAAGAAGGGATTCCGGGAATCAACTCTGTTTCATATCCCATCCTTTTCAGTCTTTTGTGTATATACATACAGGTAGAATAAATGCTCGGGTCTCCGATCGTAAGAAACACAACATCCTTTCCTTCATTTAACTTCTCTGCGGTAAACGCCGCGTCTTCGTCATGAATCTCTATCAGTTTCTCCCTGTCTTTGATCATCGGCATAGGCAGAAAGATCACCTCTTTTTCCCCGATCTGCGAATAAACTTGTCTGACGATCTGATAAGCCGTACACTGCTGCATATATTTTGGATCTGCGTTTTCACCCGGCTTTTTCAAACCGCTGTCTGATACGGGAATCGCGACAACATCACTTTCTTGTATCGCATGCAATGCTTTTAATGTCAGAAGCTGCGGATCTCCCGGCCCAACTCCAACGCCTGTAAACTTTCCTTTCATAGCCTCTTTATCTTCCTTTCTTTTGCCTGACAAAACGACTTGTCTGCTCAAACAGACTGTCTGCTTTCGAGGTTTTCCCCAAAACCCCTTCTTCATTTGAAAAAACAACAGCCGCAATATCCAACGCTTCCCCTGCTCTGTTTGTCAGATAAAATTCTATTCTCTCCATTACGCTTTCCATTACTTTTTCGAGAAGTCCGCATTCTTTGAGTACTCTTAATGCCTCCGATGTATTCACACAGTCCATGACCGAACGCACCGTATGCGAATCTGCCCCTTCTAAAGCCGCATGTACCGCCAACACTTCCATCCTGCAGTCTGCCTGTCTTGAATGGGTATTCATTACTCCTGCCGCCAGTTTGACAAATTTTCCGATATGACCGATAAATAGAATTCCCTTCATCCCGAGTAATTTTGCATCGTCGATCGTATCTCCGATATAGTTACTGCATTTTACTGTTACTTCTTCGTCCACGCCGAGTTCTTCACGTAAAAAATCCATTCCGTAATTTCCCGGAACAACATAACACCTGTCATACCCTGTCTCTTTTAACATTTTCATT
>ERZ779894.3208-NODE-3208-length-13021-cov-36.670600_pt1 | contig 13021 bp, 10 predicted proteins | sample MGYA00511587_ERZ779894 | MGnify/ENA primary metagenome ERZ779894 (study PRJEB29588, sample SAMEA2160490) | human gut metagenome | biome: human gut; feature: human-associated habitat; material: faeces | place: Denmark | collected 2008/2010 ... | reverse complement strand
ATTATGGGATGGGACTATTTTTTGCAAAAACTGTGGCTGAAAAATATGGTGGAGGGATTAAACTTTCAAGTTCTGAAAATACAGGTGGGGCGAGGGTAGAAATATTTTTCCTGAGTAGTCAGGAAACAAGCTAAATAGACCGCAATTAAGCTATGTAAAAGAAATTTTACATGCTTTTATCTAATATGTAAAAGCCTTTTGATAGACATTACTACTAAGATTCTCAATGCAGACAAGGACGACAATACACCTTACAGTTTACTTTAGATGACGGAACAGGCACAGACCGCACTATTTTAAGCGGAATCCACGCTTACTATGAGCCGGAAGAGCTTGTTGGAAAGACACTTATTGCCATCACAAATCTTCCACCTAGAAAGATGATGGGAATTGAATCTTGTGGTATGTTACTTTCAGCAGTAAACAATCTTAAGGATTCAGAGGATGAAGAGCTTCATCTTCTTATGGTTGATAACCACATTCCAGCAGGTGCAAAGCTCTACTAAAAACGAGATGTACCTTATTGGTGGAAATTTGTAAAATTACAAAAATACGCCAATTTTACGCCAAACAATGCAGAGAATGAGCAGATTTGATGCTTATGGAAGTGGCGATATGATATAATAACCTCACTGGTAGAAGTACTGGTGAGGTTTTTTGTTGAATGCATAATAAAAGGTGCTTTTTCGTAATCAGAAAAGAAGGTATAATATGAATCCGCAAATGTCATTTAATTTAATAAAGTAGGGTTAACAGATAGACAATATGAAGGAAAGCAAATAATACAGCAAATGATAGTGCTTCTAGTGGAAATGCAGGTGGTAAGCCTGTAAGGAATCCTGAAAGGGAAAAGCCTCAGTGGGAAGATACTATTACAAATCGAATGCTTCACTGGTCATATATACTTGAGCAGAAGGAAGAGCTTAAGATGGCACTTACTGCAGGAATTCCTAGAGCAACGATACTGACTTACTTTTATCCTGAGGTTACTGTGGAGAAGATGAGTTCGTATCGGCAAAAACAATAAAAAAGAAATCACATAGATACAAGAGCTGTGGTATACTGTGTCTATGTGAATTTATAATAGTCTTAGGACAATGTATTGGAGGTAATGCAATGGAATTTGAACTGCTTGCAGATAGTATTAAGCAAATAAATGATAAAGCAAGTTCAGCAGCAAAAAGTGCTGTAAATCAGCTCATGACATTGCGTAATTGGGCGATTGGTTACTATATAGTTGAATATGAACAAGATGGCAGTGACAGAGCAGAATATGGTTCTCATCTTTTGAAAAATTTGGAAAAACAGATTGATCAAAAAGGAATGAATTATACGCTTTTTAAGGCTTGTAGACAATTTTATAAAGTATATCCTCAAATTGGTTCGACAGTGTCGAGCGAATTTAAATTACCAGATTTTGGAAAAAGTTCGACAGTGTCGAACGAATTTGTCACAGATCCAGATGTTTTAGTTAATAACTTGTCTTTTTCACATATTCGAGAAATTATGGTTTTAAACGATGCGTTTGAACGATTTTTTTACGAAACAGAGTGTATGAAATGCAACTGGAATGTAAGAGAACTCCGCAGACAGATAAAAACTAACCTTTATGTAAGAGCTGGCATAAGTAAAAAACCAGAGCTTTTATTGAAAAAATCTGTTGATAGTGCAAATGGAACAATGCTATCAATAAAAGATCCATTTACATTTGAATTTTTGGGACTTGATGCAAGGGATGCTGTGTCAGAATCTGATTTAGAACAAGCTCTTATGGATCACTTGCAGGAGTTTATGTTAGAACTTGGAGAGGGATTCTGTTTTGAGGCAAGACAAAAGCGAATTATAATAGATGATAAATATTATTTTATAGATCTTGTTTTTTATAATCGGCTTTTACACTGCAATGTTATTATTGAACTTAAGAATGATGAGTTCAAACATGAGGATTTGGGACAGCTTAATGCTTATGTAGGATATTATAAGAAAAATGAGATGGCAGAGGGAGATAATCCGCCAGTAGGAATACTACTTTGTACAGATAAAGGCTCACAGATGGTAGAATATGCATTATCTGGAATGGATAACCAATTATTTGTTTCAACTTATATGTTGCATTTACCTGACAAGAAGAAACTAGAAGAATTTATGTTAAAAGAGATAGAAGAAATGGGAATGTAAAGTTGAGCACTTTAGCCAATAAAGTTAAGGTAATGAAAGTAAGTAAATATCTACTGTGCGAGAGTAAATTCCATCACCTCATGGGGGCATGCGGAATTTAGAAATTCATTTTTGGAGCCTAATGAAGCCTAATGAAGCCTACAGAAAAAGGTTGCGTGAAGCCACATAAAAATGTATAATTAGGAGTAATGAATTTCATATTAAATGATATTGGAGGTACTCATGTCACAGTCGGTTACGATAAAGAGTAATAAATATGGAATCAATTTAATTTTAGATGCGGATATGCCATTTGCTGATTTGATAAAGGCAGTTGTGGAGAAGTTTAAGGCATCCGCCAATTTTTTTAAAAACGCAAAGCTTGCTATTTCATTTGAGGGAAGGCATCTTTCAGATGAAGAGCAGCAGCAGATAATTGCAGCTATTGAGGAAAATACCACAATTGAGATTTTGTGCATTGTGGAGAGTGGTACCGAGCAGGAAGCCATTATGAAGGAGCAGGTTGAGGCATTTAATGAGGCAGTGCAGAAGCAGTGCGAGAATGTTGCGACAGTCAGTGTTCCGGAGCAGTTTTACCGTGGTACGCTCAGGTCAGGCCAGGTGATTACCAGCGAGTCTTCGGTCACAATCATAGGTGATGTCAATCCGGGAGCCAAGATTATAGCTCAGGGCAATATCGTTATTCTTGGTGCATTAAAGGGCAATGTCCACGCCGGATGTACAGGTGACAGGAGCTGCTTTGTATTTGCACTTGACATGCAGCCGATTCAGATTCAGATTGGTGATTTGATTGCGAAGAGTCCGGACGAGCCTCAGCCAAAGCACAGGGTAAGGCGCAAGGAAAAGCCGGCACAGGAGCAGGCACAGATAGCCATCGCAAAGGATGGATATATTTACATCGAACCAATTACTAAAAATATTTTAAATAGCATTTAGGAACGTAGGAGGAAGAAAGTTCATGAGCGAAGTAATCGTTATCACATCAGGAAAGGGTGGTGTGGGCAAGACCACAACCACAGCAAATATTGGCACAGGTCTTGCACAGTTAAATAAAAAGGTTGTTATGATTGATACTGACATCGGACTGCGTAACCTGGATGTTGTTATGGGACTTGAGAATCGTATTGTATACAATCTCGTAGACGCCGTTGAGGGTAAATGCCGTATACGTCAGGCCCTTATCAAGGATAAGAAATATCCTGATCTGTGTCTGCTTCCATCAGCCCAGACAAGGGACAAGGATGCTGTTACACCTGAGCAGATGGTTGAGCTTATCAATGAGCTTCGTGATGAGTTTGACTATATTCTGCTTGACTGCCCGGCAGGTATCGAGCAGGGCTTCAAGAATGCCGTTGCAGGAGCTGACCGTGCACTCGTTGTTACTACACCTGAGGTATCAGCAATCCGTGACGCTGACCGTATTGTTGGCCTTCTCGAGGCAAATGAGATGAAGCGCATTGACCTGATTGTCAACCGTCTGCGTGTCGATATGGTTAAGCGCGGTGATATGATGAATGTGGATGATGTAACAGAGATCCTTGCAGTCAATTTAATCGGCGCAGTACCGGATGATGAGCAGATTGTTATTTCTACAAACCGTGGTGAGCCGTTAGTTGGCTCAGACAGCCTTGCAGGAAAGGCATATATGAATATCTGCCACCGTATCATGGGCGAGGAGGTTCCTTTACTTGATTTAAACCAGAAGCATGGTGTATTTGAAAAGTTGAAGGATATGTTCAAGAAAAATTAAAGGGGGATACGTACCATGGGTATAATGGATTTATTTAAAAAGAAATCTTCTGGTAATGTTGCAAAGGATCGCTTGAAGCTGGTGCTGGTTTCTGACCGTGCAAACTGCTCATCGGAGATGATGGAGATGATGAAAAGGGATATCATTGAGGTTATTTCCCGCTATATGGATATTGATGCGGAAGCTCTTGATGTAAAAATCACAGAGACAGAGTCTGATTCTAACAACGGAATGGTTCCGGCACTTGTTGCCAATATTCCTATCCGTGACATGAAGCATCGTCCGGATCCAAGATAGAGTAAATAAAATAATAGGATATGATAAGATATGAGGGTCAAAAGGTATTTTGGCCCTTTAATTATTATATTGAATAAAAAGACTTGATTTGATATTAGAGTGTGATATACTTTAATACGTTACAAATAAATAAATTTTAGCAGAGTAGACACATGTGCGTTAAGTGCCGGATGAACAGGGAGTTGTCACCCGGACGAAAAGAAAATCTTGCGGTACATGAGTCGCATCCCGCTGCATCCGAAGATATTAATTATCTCCTGTTGTAGTTCGGTGAGGTCTGCAAAGGAGGTAATTTTTTAATGAAAAAATTCGTTACTTTGTTCACCGATTCTGCCCGAGAGCTTAAATCGGTCAGAACCATCACAACTATGGCAATGCTTGCTGCAGTTGCCGTTATCCTTGGATATTTCTCCATCGAATATGGACAGTTTATCCGTATCGGTTTTTCCGGTATTCCAAATGGTATCGTTGATTACCTGTTTGGGCCGGTTGCCGGAGCTGTTTTCCACGGAGCGCTTGACATCATCAAGTATCTGATGAAGCCTACAGGACCATTTTGTCCACAGCTTACACTTGTTGTAATGCTTGCAGGTGTTTTATATGGATGTTTCTTTTATAAGAAAAAGCTTACCATATGGAGAGTGCTTGCTGCGAAGTTTGTAGTAATGCTCATCTGCAATGTCATTCTCAATACTCTGTGTCTGCAGGTACTGTATGGACAGGCGCTTATGGCAATCCTTCCAATGCGTGCACTGAAGAATCTTATTATGTGGCCGATAGATTCAATTGTATTTTTCGGCATTGCAAAGGCACTGGAGCAGATTGGATTGTTCCGCACCTTCCGTAAACAGGAGCTTGTAAAGAACGCATAGCGTGTTCTTTATAATGCATATAGATGATGAAAAAGGAACATAGCAACAGAATAATGTACAGACAATATAATGCACAAAACATTACATTAAAATGATATTTTAAGCATTAAATGGCAATTTGTGTTAATAATTTTAAGGATAAACCTCTTTAAACTGATAATTGTGAGGTATTTCGCATTTTTAATGAAAATTGTTGACACAATATATTGAACGTGATATTGTTTACTTGTTCAAAATAATACACAAAAGAAAACGAACAAACAACTACATATTAATTATGAATATTTAAGAGCAAAGACGCTAACCGGTGAAGCACTTTGCTCTTTTTTATTTATCAAAATCACAAGGATATTTAAATTAGGAGGCAATATATTATGAAATTAAAAGACACAGGATTAACAGCACAGGACATCAAAGACAAAGTAAAGAAGTATATGATTGAGACATATGAGCGTTTCGATTTCATCGCTGAGACTGCTGAGGGCATGTATCTGTATGATGAGAATGGCACACCATACCTTGACTTTTACGCAGGAATCGCCGTAAACAATGCCGGCAGCAGAAACCCTAAGGTTGTTGCAGCAGTCAAGGATCAGGTGGATGACATCATGCATACATTCAACTATCCATACACCATTCCACAGGCGCTGCTTGCTGAGAAGGTCTGCAAGACTATCGGAATGGACAAGATTTTCTACCAGAACTCAGGAACTGAGGCCAATGAGGCTATGATTAAGATGGCTCGTAAATATGGTATAGAGAAATATGGTCCAAACAGATATCACATCGTAACTGCAAAGGACGGCTTCCACGGCAGAACCTTCGGTGCTATGTCAGCAACAGGACAGCCTGGAAACGGATGCCAGGTGGGCTTTGGTCCAATGACATACGGCTTCTCATATGCTCCTTACAATGACTTAAAGGCTTTCAAGGATGCTTGCACAGAGAACACAATCGCTATCATGATTGAGCCAGTACAGGGCGAGGGCGGTGTTCATCCTGCGACACCTGAATTCATGAAGGGACTTCGCGAGTTCTGTGATGAGAAGGGCATGCTCCTCCTTATTGATGAGGTTCAGACAGGATGGTGCAGAACCGGAGCTGTAATGAGCTACATGAACTACGGCATCAAGCCTGATATCGTTTCTATGGCAAAGGGTCTTGGCGGTGGAATGCCAATCGGTGCTATCTGTGCTACAGAGGAGGTCTCAAAAGCATTCTCAGCCGGTTCACACGGTACAACCTTTGGTGGACATCCTGTATGCTGTGCAGCAGCACTTGCAGAAGTAAACGAGCTGCTTGACAGAGATCTTGCCGGAAATGCAAAGAAGGTTGGTGATTATTTCACAGCTAAGCTTGAGAAACTTCCACACGTAAAAGAGGTAAGACATCAGGGATTATTAGTTGGTGTTGAGTTTGACGATACAATCTCAGGTGTAGATGTAAAGCATGGCTGCTTCGACCGTCATATGCTTATCACAGCAATCGGAAGCCATATCATCCGTATGGTTCCACCGCTTATCGTAAGCGAGGAAGAGTGCGACAAGGCATTTGATATTATAAAGGAAACTGTTGAGTCACTTTCATAGAAGGTTTGAATTATATTTGAGGCAGGTAACAGAATATATTGCGGCAGATTTTACGAGCCGGATAAAAGGACAAGGGCGTCACGATTAGCTTCGTGCGCCCTTCTTTTAAACAAAGAATATAGGTAACTAAGCGGAACAAGTTTATATAACAACATATGATTAAAGTGTCAAAAGGTATCGTCGATGCATACCTTAGCAACTTTCATATCAACATAGTATAAAGATGTATATATAAGAAAAGCGAGGGGAACGAAATGGCACATCTTGTTATTACAATAGGATGCGAATATGGCGCTAAAGGAAACCAGATTGGCAAAAAGGTTGCTAAAGACCTGGGAATCAAATTTTATGACAGGGATACTGTAGATGAAATAATAAAAGAGGTCGGTATTCCCAAGGATATCATGGAAAAGGTTGAGGAAGGTATCACCATCGCCGGAAAAGGTGCAGAGGGTGATGTCAGAGGCTCTTTCTCCAAATATGCAGACCTCACAGAGCGTGCAATTCACGTCCAGAAAACCATAATCAGAAAATTATCAGACCGTGAGTCATGCGTGATTATCGGTCGTTCAGCAGACTATATACTAAAGGAACACAAACCGATTTTACGTATTTTCATATATTCACCGGATGAAGTGAGGATTGAAAACGTAATGAAGAGCCACAATTTGTCGGAGGATGATGCCAAGCTTTTTATCACTGAAAAGGATAAGCGTTATCATAAGCGTCATATGGCGCTGACAGGAAGCAACCGAGGCGACAGACACAACAGAGATATGCTTATAGACAGCAGCCTGTTAGGAGTGGATGGCACAGCGGAGCTTATTGAGTCTCTGGCAAGAAAAGTGGTAGAGAATGAAAGTAAGACAGAAGCTGGAGGTGACAAGTAATGGAACAGAAAAAATCAGAATTTAACAAAGTCCTGAATGCCTGGGACGTACTTGTAATTGCATTTGGAGCCATGATTGGCTGGGGCTGGGTTGTCTCAACCGGAGGCTGGATTGAAAAGGGCGGAGTGCTCGGTGCCGCAATCGGCTTCGTAATCGGCGGTATCATGATATTTTTCGTGGGAACGACCTACGCGGAGCTGACAGCAGCCATGCCTCAGTGCGGTGGCGAGCATGTATTCAGCTACAAGGCAATGGGTTCGACAGGTTCATTCATATGTACGTGGATGATTATCCTTGGATATGTCAGTGTGGCATGCTTTGAGGCGTGTGCTTTTCCAACAATCATCACATATCTGTGGCCGGGCTTTTTGAAGGGCTATCTGTATACGGTAGCAGGCTTTGATATCTATGCTTCATGGCTTATTGTGGCGATAGTTGTGGCATTTTTAATTATGATGATAAACATTATCGGCGCAAAGACTGCAGCGATTTTGCAGACTGTGCTCACATGTATTATTGGTGGCGCCGGAATTTTGTTGATAATTGCATCGGTAATCAATGGAACAGTTGATAACCTGGACGGACAGATGTTTGCAGGCAGCTCTGCAGGTCTGAACATAAAGGCAATTATCGGAGTGGCAGCTCTGTCACCATTTTACTTTATCGGATTTGACGTAATACCTCAGGCGGCTGAGGAGATCAATGTTCCGGCAAAGAAAATCGGCTCAATACTTATCTTATCAGTAGTTCTGGCAGTTGTGTTCTATGCACTTGTCATTGTTGCGGTAGGTCTTGTCATGGGCCCACAGGCAATTATTGATTCAGAGCAGGCAACAGGACTTGTCACAGCAGATGCAATGGCTGCCGCATTCAACACAAAGATAATGGCAAAGGTTATAATAGTCGGCGGAATGTGCGGTATCGTAACCTCATGGAACTCATTTTTGCTCGGTGGCTCGCGTGCCATGTACTCAATGGCAGAGTCATATATGATTCCAAAGTTTTTTGCAAAGCTTCATCCAAAGCACAAGACACCAATCAATGCACTGATTCTCATCGGATCTCTCACAATGCTTGCACCTTTTGCAGGTAGAAAGATGCTCGTATGGATCAGTGATGCCGGCAACTTTGGATGCTGCGTGGCATACTGCATGGTTGCTCTTTCATTTATAATTTTACGTAAGAAAGAGCCTGATATGCCAAGACCATACAAGGTTCCTGCATACAAGTTCTTTGGAACAATGGCAGTTATCATGTCAGGCTTCATGGTTGCCATGTACTGTATACCGGGAAGCGGCGGATCACTTATCATCCAGGAGTGGGGCATCGTGCTTGCATGGTGTGCGCTCGGCGTGGTATTCTTCGTCTTCTGTAAAAAGAAATACAAGGAGTCATTTGGTACACTTGTTGAGCTCATCTCAGATGAGGATGCTGCAACACTTATGCCGGAGGCAGATGAGGTTGAACTGGATAAGGTTATCGATGCTGCAATAGACAGGGTACTTGCCAAGAAAGCCAGCTAGGAAACAGAAAGGACAGGTTATATATGGAAACATTTAATTTCTCGGTGCCACAGGACATCACAGTGGGAAAGGGCAGTCTCTCAAAGCTGCCGGAAATAGCTAAAAAACTTGGAGGAAAGCATGCGCTCATCATTTCAGGACCGCATCTTGAGAAGATGGGACTTGTAAAAAAGGCAGCAGATTATCTGGCATCAGTTGACATAAAAGCAGACACTTTTACAGATATAGAGGCAAATCCATCTGTCACAACAGTGGAGAAAGCCACAGCAAAATACCTGGAGTCGGGCGCAGACTTTATCGTTGCTCTCGGAGGCGGCTCACCGATGGATGTGGCAAAAGCAGTGGGCGTGGTTGCCAAATATGGCGGAAGCGTCACAGACTATGAGGGAGCACACAAGGTGCCGGGACCAATCGTACCGCTCATTGCGATACCAACCACTGCCGGAACAGGTTCAGAGGTGACAGCATTCTCTGTAATCACAGATCATAGCAGAAACTATAAGCTCACGGTATTCAGCTACGAGATATTGCCAAAATATGCAATTCTCGATGCAGAACTCATCACAACAGCACCGGCAAGCGTGGCGGCGGCATGCGGAATTGATGCATTTATCCATGCCGAGGAGGCATATGTATCCACAGCGGCATCACCATTTTCTGATGCAATGGCAGAAAAAGCGATGGCACTTATCGGTAAAAATATCCGCAGATTTGTAGCAAACAGAAACGATATCGAGGCAGCAGAAGCTATGATGACAGGTTCACTTTTTGCAGGAATAGCATTCTCATTTGCAAGGCTCGGAAATGTGCATGCGATGAGTCATCCGGTCAGCGCATTTTTCGATGTGCCTCACGGAGTGGCAAATGCAGTGCTGCTTCCTGTAATCGCAGAGTACAATGCACTTGCAGATCATGGCAAGTATCTGACTATCTACAATGATATAAGCCCGATTTCTGCGTATGCGGACGAATTTGAGCCGATGATGCTGGTAGATGCAATCAGGGAGCTTTGCACAGACATCGGAATCCCTGAGAATCTGACCATTGCAATCAACAATGCCAGCAAAAACGGAACAGTCACAAAGGAAGAGATAGAAAGCAAGATAGAGCCGATGGCTGTCGATGCCATGAAGAGTGGCAACATTGCTGTAAATCCAAGGGCTTCACGCCAGTGCGATATCGAGATGCTGTATCGCAGGGCACTGTAAAACTTATAAAGTACAACATGTAAGGTAACTATTCCGAATAGTTACCTTATATGATTATCAACAGTATAGTTAGAAAATTAAAAGCAAAAACGGAGATATGAGTATGGATTATCTGTCACACAATGTATCTGAAAATTTAAAAAGAATACGTCAGTCAAAAGGCATGAGCTTAGACCAGGTAGCGGAACAGACCGGTGTGAGTAAAAGCATGCTTGCGCAGATAGAAAAGGGCACAGCAAATCCATCTATCGGAGTGCTTGGCAAAATCACAAGCGGTCTGCGAATTGAGTTTCAAAGACTTATAGATCCGCCGAGAGTGGACTATGCGCTCATATCCCCGGATGATCTGGTTCCGACAAAGGAGCTTTTGGGACAGTACAGGGTATGGACCTGCTTCCCATACGAGGACTCAAGGGAGGTCGAGGTATACCGTATCGACGTGGAGCCGGGCGGTGTGTATACAAGCGGTGGGCACGGCGAGAAAACACGCGAGTATCTTACAGTCACAGACGGTGTGCTGACAGTCGAGTGTCACGACCATGTGCAGGAAATCCATAGGGGACAGGTGTATAAGTTTGAGACCGATCAGCCTCATTTGTATCGCAATGATGGTGATAGGGTGGCAAGCTGCATGTGCTTCTTTTTGGATTATACTAATATTCGGTGAGATTTTTAGCCTCTCCTCACCACAGCACTTTTCCCTCTAAAAGCAATACCGATGCTTATAATTGAATTCACACCATTATCGCGCAGCTCCGTGTCGTATTTCTTTGCTTCTATCTGTTGTAGGGCGCTGTCGGCTAATGCAGATAAATCGGTATGTTCATCTTTAGTGTGTTTAAATTCAAAGATAAATCCAGGCATTCCCTTTGTTAAAGGCATAAGCTGAATATCAAATCGACCGAGGCCTGATTCGCGGTTTGAGCGTATCTTGTAGCGGTTTCCAAGTATGGCACAAAGACCAAGCATCATTCCGTGATAGAAGCCTTCATTAGCTCCATCAATAGAAGAAATGTTTTTTACCATAAAATCCTCCAGCAGAGCCTGGAGTTTTTGCGTGTCCTTGGAAAAGATAGCCTGACTGATAGATATGGCAAGGCTATTTTGGTTGGTGCGGTTTAGAACCTCCTTTTCGTAAACAAAAGTAATTTCTTTGTTCGGAATAGCAACGTCACACATGAAATTTCCATCGCTTTGCGGATAAATATTGGCAACCTTCAGGTATCCGGCTACCAGAAGAAAGCTGTATATACTATATGGATTATTCTGAACCTCGGGATAGATAACACCGGTATCAATATAGGCTGCGATTTTTTCACCACAGAGCAGCTTATAAAGGCCTTTGGTAATTTCAGGCGTAGCTGCCTGGATAATTTCTCCGATTATCTCATTGCTGCCGGTGGATTGCCAGAATGCTTTCGGAAAGCAGTTGTCAGAGATATAATTGATTACAGACCATGGATTAAAGATTTCTGTATTGCCAAAACGATATCCATCGTACCATTCGCTGAGCTCATTATATTTATCATCTTTTCCATAGTATCGCAGCATGTCTTTTACCTCTTTTTCAGTAAAACCAAAATAAGAGCTGTAGCCATCATCGAGAATAGAATAGGTTTTCAGATTGTTCATGCCGCTGAAGATACTTTCCTTTGCTACACGCAGTATTCCTGTAAGAAAGCCAAAGGCAAGGTGTGGATTGTCCTTGAGTCCTCCTGAGAAAAAATTGCGCATGAAATTTACAATTTCCGGATAGAAATTGCAGGTATGCCCCTGCTGGATGGGTGTGTCATATTCATCAATGATAATGATACATTCCCTTCCATAATGCTTATGAAGCAGTAATGATAAAAGCTGCAGACCCATCTGACAATCGACTTCATCCCCGCTGTCTCCGGCAAGAAGATGATATTGTTCTTTTTCGTAAGCGGTTAAAACAGAACTTGTCTCAAGCTCGTTATGTCGTATAAATTCTAGAGATATAAGCCTGCGGATTTTCTGAAAGGTTTCTTCCCAGGTCATGCTTTTAACATCTTTGAACGTCAAAAAAATGACAGGATACTGTCCTTGGTGTTTAGTGTAGTAATCGCCGCATTGCCATATCTGTTTGTCTTTGAAATAAACAGATGTATCCTCGTTTGTTTTTTCAAAAAATACGCGCAGCATATCCATATTCAGAGTTTTTCCAAAACGCCTTGGGCGTGTGAAAAGAGATACCATCGGTTTTTTATCCAGAAAATCACGTATCATCAGAGTCTTATCTACATAATAATAGCCGGTGGTTGCAAGCTTAAAATCAGATACACCTATTGGCAGAGATTTATTTTTCGCGAAATGATTCATGTGTATGGTTTCGTCAGGGATTAACCATTTACGTCCTTCCTTTATTGCACCGGGCAATTCACCGTTTTTGCACATCTGCTGGATTCTTCGTACAGAAAATCCCATTGCTTTTGATGCATCTGAGCAAGATAAATATTCCATGTGGCACCTCCGCATAATAATTTAATAGCAATACTTTGATTATATTATATGTCATTATGCGAAATATAACAACTGTGATTTCACATGGATTTCGCATAACAAGGTGAAAATTTCGCATAGATTTCGCCTACAAACGAAATGCTATGTTATGTTATTTATCAGGTGTTATCCTGTGTTTTCATTGGTTATCCTATTGCATATATAGGTTTACCTATATATAATGATGTGAG
>ERZ779894.3203-NODE-3203-length-13039-cov-27.587261_pt1 | contig 13039 bp, 17 predicted proteins | sample MGYA00511587_ERZ779894 | MGnify/ENA primary metagenome ERZ779894 (study PRJEB29588, sample SAMEA2160490) | human gut metagenome | biome: human gut; feature: human-associated habitat; material: faeces | place: Denmark | collected 2008/2010 ... | reverse complement strand
GTCGCGGACCTGCGCTCCGACGACCTGCATTACCTCGACTCGCTGGCCCTGGCGCGCTTCGACGCCGCACAGCGGGGCGTGGACACCACGACCAAACGCAAGGTCTACAAAAAAGGCTGGTTTATGAGCGACTCGATGTCGCTCTCGAAGGTGTGCTGGATTTCGACCGTGGTCCCCGGCTACGGACAGATTTACAACAAACAGTACTGGAAACTGCCGATCCTCTACGGACTGGTGGGAACCGGACTGGGACTGTACATCCACGAAAACAAGACCTACAAGCCGCTCAAGCGCCAGTTCGAATCCTATACCGACGTGAACCTCTCGCGCACGCCCGAGCTGGACGCCCTCCAGTCCAAGATGATCCGCAGCAACACGCGGCGTCAGGTTTACCTGGGGATCACGATCGCCTCGTACATCTACTTCATCGGCGACGCGGCCGTGAGCTACTCGACCAACGACGTGTCGAGCGTCAAGAAGGCCACCACGCTCGCCTGCATCTTCCCCGGAGCGGGACAGATCTACAACAAAAGCTACTGGAAAGTGCCTTTCGTCATCGGCGGATTCGCCTCGATGATCTACTGCATTGACTGGAACAACCGCGGCTACCAACGTTTCAAAAAGGCCTACAATCTGTTGAGCGACTACGACCGCAATCCCGACAAATACCCCGACGGACCGACCGACGAGTTCCACGGACGCTATTCGGCCTCGTTCATCCGCAACCTGCGCAACAACTACCGGCGCAACCGCGACCTCTGCATCATCCTCTCGGGTGCGCTGTACGTCCTGCAGATCGTCGATGCGCATGTCGACGCCCACCTCAAGGACTACGACATTTCGGACGACCTCTCGATGAACCTCGAACCGCTGGTCGACTACACCTACGTCCCCACCCTCGGGGGCAACCGCCCGGTGTTCGGCTTCAATTTGAGCCTGAAATTTTAGACGATGAAGAAACTCCTTACCATAGCGCTGCTCCTTGCCGTCGCCGCTTCGGCGTCGGCCCTCGACCGCAGCCCCCGCAAGAAGAAACGCGACAAGAAAGCCAAAACCGAAACCGTCGTCCCGGCGCCCGTTCCCGAGGCCGAACCGGTTCCCGTCCCCGAGCCGGAACCCGCCCCGGCCGAAGAACCCGTCGTCAACGACATGACGCTGGGATTCTCCCCCGAACAGACCGACTCGCTGCTGGCCGCATGGCGCGAACGCCAGCGGCAGGACGCGTTCAGCGAATTTTTCAAACAGTACATTCTGGAGGACTCCACCGAGGTGGCCGACAGCACGCCCGACTCGGTCTACTCCCGGCGGCTGCTCGACCTCGCGTCGCCGATCCAGTTCCCCTACAACAGCATCGTAAAGGGCTACATCAACCGCTACACCAACTCGCGCTACGGCACGATCAGCCGCATCCTCGGCATGTCGCAGTACTACTTCCCGATCATCGAGGAGGAGCTGCTCCGCGAAGGCCTTCCCGTCGAGCTGCGCGCGCTGCCGATCATCGAATCGGCGCTCTCCCCCACGGCGGTGTCGCCGATGGGCGCCGTCGGGCTGTGGCAGTTCATGCCCACGACCGGCAAGAGCTACGGACTCGAAATCAACTCGCTGGTCGACGAACGCCGCGACCCCTACCGCGCCACGCAGGCCGCCTGCCGCTACCTGAAAGACCTCTTCGCCATTTATAACGACTGGTCGCTGGCCATCGCCGCCTACAACTGCGGCCCGGGCAACGTTAACAAAGCGATCGCCCGCTCGGGAGGCAAGAACTTCTGGGAGATTTACGACTACCTGCCCCGCGAGACGCGCGGCTACGTGCCGGCCTTCATCGGTGCGTCGTACGCCTACGCCTACCACCGCCAGCACGGCATCGAGCCGACCGAAGCCCCGATTCCCCTTTCGGTGGACACCGTCCGGATCAACAAACTGATGCACCTGGGGCAGATCTCCTCGACGATCGACCTGCCGATCGAGACCCTGCGCCAGCTCAATCCGCAGTACAAACTCGACATCATCCCGGCCACGACCAAGCCCTACACGCTGGTCCTGCCGCAGCGGTATGTCATGCAATACATCGCTCACGAGCCTGAAATCCAAGCCAAAGACTCGATGTACCTCAAGGAGTACATCAACCCGGCCAACATCGACAAGAAACGCCAGGAGCGCAGCGGATCGGTCTACGTGGTCAAAAAGGGCGACACGCTGGGGGCCATCGCCCGCCGTTACCGCGTGACCACGGCGCAGATCATGCGCTGGAACAAGCTCAAGAGCGCCCACAAACTCCGCATCGGACAACGGCTCCGCATCGAAGGCAGGTAATGAACACCGATCACGATACCATCGTCGCCCCTGCAACCGCCGCCGGAGGGGCTATCGCCGTCATCCGCATCAGCGGCGGAGAAGCCTTCGCCGTCTGCGACCGGATATTCCGGGGCCGGCGGCCGCTCGCCGAGGCAGACGGCTACACGGTGCATTACGGTACGATAGCCGAGGGCGACCGCGTGATCGACGACGTGCTGGCGGCCGTTTTCCGCGCCCCGCACTCCTACACGGGCGAAAACTCGGTCGAAATCTCGTGCCACGGCTCCTCCTACATCGTCTCGGAAATCCTCCGGCTGCTGACCGCCGCGGGCGGACGCATGGCCCAGCCGGGCGAATTCACCATCCGCGCCTACCTGGCCGGGAAACTCGACCTCTCGCAGGCCGAGGCCGTGGCCGACATGATCGCCTCGTCGTCACGCGCCGCGCACGCGCTGGCCTCGACGCAGATGCGCGGCGGATACTCCGAAGAGCTCGAATCGCTGCGCGAAAAACTGCTGAACCTCACCTCGCTGCTGGAACTGGAACTCGACTTCTCGGAGGAGGATGTGGAGTTCGCCGACCGTACGGCGCTGCGCGCGACGATGCAGCGCATCGCTGCGGAGATCGACCGCCTGCGCAGTTCGTTCGCACTGGGCAACGCCATCCGGGAGGGCGTCGCCGTGGCCATCGCCGGAGCGCCGAACGTCGGCAAATCGACGCTGCTCAACCGACTTCTGAACGAGGAGCGGGCCATGGTCTCGGAGATCGCCGGAACCACGCGCGACGTGATCGAGGAGTGCGCCAACATCGGCGGCGTGCTTTTCCGGTTCCTCGACACGGCCGGCATCCGCCCGACCGACGACCGGCTCGAACAAATGGGCATCCAGCGCACGATGTCGAGCATCGAACGGGCGCGGATCGTCATTCATATGGTCGACGCCTCGACGCTCACGGGTCCGGTTCCCGCCCCGGATTTTCCGCTCCGTCCCGGGCAGAAACTCCTGACCGTCGTCAACAAGACCGACAAGGCTCCGGCCGCATGGCGGCTTCCCGAAGGCGTTGTCGGCATTTCTGCCAAACACGGCGAGGGTATCGACGCCCTGTGCGACGCCCTGCGGGAGTCCGTCGACACCGAAGCGCTCTACCACGGTGATCCGGTCGTCTCGAACAGCCGCCATTACGAAGCGCTTTCGGCGGCCCGCGAAGCACTCGGCCAAGCCCTCGACGGTCTCGCCCACGGCCTTCCGACCGACCTTTTGAGCGAAGAAATCCGCCAGGTCATCACCCACCTCAGCGCCATCACGGGCCGCGGTGCCATCGCCCCCGACGAAATCCTGCAAAACATCTTCTCGAAATTCTGCATCGGAAAATAGGTCGTCATTTTTCCAATTAACCAAAACGCCATTTCGCCAGCACATCATCGGCATATAAACAGCAATAACAAAGCTATTTACAGTTTTATCTGCCAAACAAAATTTTCTCATCTCTTTGCTGTACGGATGCAAATAATTTGTTACTTTTGTGTTGCTATTCTGTTACTCGGCCAAAATGAGTAACAGAAGTAACAAAAATCATTCAACGCAAAAGGATATGGCGGAGATCAAAGAACCGATCCGGATCAGGCGCAAGAAGCTGACGAACGGGAACGTCAGCCTCTACCTCGACATCTACCTGAACGGAAAGCGGGAATACGAATTTCTGAAACTGTACCTCATTCCCGAAAAGACAAAAGCCGACAGGGAGGCGAACCGGCAAACCCTCCAACTCGCCAACTCGATCAAGGCACGGCGCATCGTCGAGGTGCAGAACGGCGAGCATGGCTTCAAGTCGGCATACGCCTCCGACACCCTCTTCTTCGACTACTACCGTGCGATGTGCGCCCGGCGGCTCGGAGCGGAGAGTACCGGAAATTGGGGGAATTGGAAATCATGCCTGAAACACCTCCAAAAATACGAGCCGAACGAGCGGATCAGGTTCTCGCAGATCACGCAGGAATGGGTGCAGGGATTTCGGGACTATTTAGAGAAAGATGCGTGCGCGTGGAGCTGCGACGAGCGGGATCGCATCAAGGATCATCCGCTGTCTCGCAATTCACGGGTCAGCTACTTCAATAAACTGCGGGCCTGCCTGAATCAAGCATACGAGGATCGCATCATACCTATCAACCCCATGAGGGGCGTCGAGGGTTTCAAGGCCGAAGAGGGAACACGCATGTACCTGACCATCGAAGAGGTGCAGCGGCTCGCTCAAACAGAATGCGAATATCCGGCCATCAAGCGGGCGTTCCTGTTCTCCTGCCTGACGGGACTGCGCCGCTCCGACGTGATCCGTCTGACATGGGGCGATGTGCATCAGCAGGGAGAGTTCACTCGGATTATCTTCAAACAGAAGAAGACCAGCGGACAGGAATATCTCGACATCCCGCCGCAGGCCGCCGAACTCATGGGCGAGCGCGGCAAGGACGCCGAGCATATCTTCCCCAACATCCACTCTCCGAGTTGCACCAACGAAACGATCAAAAGGTGGGTATTGCGGGCCGGAATCCATAAGGATATAACCTTCCATTGCGGCCGCCACACGTTCGCGGTGATGATGCTCGACCTCGGAACCGATATTTATACGGTCAGCAAGCTACTCGGACATCGGGAGCTATCGACCACGCAGATTTACGCAAAGGTGCTCGACAAGAACAAGCAGGCAGCGGTCGCCAAGATACCCGACATATTCTAACGAAGAAAGGCATCGGTTTCGATGCCTTTTTCTATTGCTGGAACATCATGCCCCGTCCGGTCAGGAGCCATGTCGCGGATATGCCGCAATCCCGAACCAGCGGAACGAGCCATCCGACCTCGAAATAGCCACGATTGCGGTCTTTACGCTGCGTATAGAAATGAGGCGGAGCTATCGAATTATCCCGGCAATATTCGGCGATACTCTTTATCAGCCGATTCTGTACGGCAATGTCGAACGCCGTGAAAAACCGCTCCATAATAGCCAACGTATTGTCGCTGTAAACCCGTCTGCGGCTCATTTCTTCTTCCCCTTGATTAGCGTCTTTTCCTCCGATTTAAGCCGTCGTTCGACTTTCTTCACATCTTCGCCCGCAGGGAGCTGTTCGGGGACGATACCCCGGCTCAAAAGCATATTGCGGACGGCGACGTTGTTATCGACATGCTCCTTTTCTATCGCCATCTGTCCGTGCAAATTCTTCTGCTCGGCATTTACAGAGGTCATTTCGGCGGCAAAATCTTTCGCTTTGATACCGATCGTCGGCAGAAAGTCGGCCAGCGGACGGGAATCGGGTGCACCGAGTTTGCGCTTTACCAATGCTGTATCAAGATGGAACAAAGCCCTATCCCCTTTCGACCGGATAATCGCAAAACCCCGGCTATCGACGCCGCGCTCATACAGGACGCCTGACAGTCGTTTTTCGGTTTCTGCCAGCTTCGCGCGAGCCTGCACCCGTTCGTAATCGAGGATTCTCTGCTGCACCAACTCCGCTCTACGGGTCTGCACAGCGAAATAGTTTTGTGCAAATGCGATCTGCGGCTTGCGGGGATCGCCGTTCTGCGCAATCAGGTAGCAGGCATAGCGGGTCAGCATATAATCATCAATCTCGCGCTGCGCACCTTTGGCAAGTTCGATCATTTTCCCGACGCGGGGAAAATGATCCTCGACATGCTCTCCTGCGTTTACACACGCATCCCGCGCCTTTTCGATTACATTGTAGAATTTTTCCCACTTCGAATAGCCGAGAAGCCCGCAAAGTTCTCGCGCACTCCAACATTCGATCCCCTCATACTCATTGGCGATAGATTCGAACTGCTCGAACAACTCCTTTATCTCTTCTGTTTTCATATATCCGACCTCTATTTATTATTCTTTTCTATAATCCCGATGAGCCGATCCATCTGCTCGTCCTTTTTTTCGAGCAGGGCGATGAATTTCTCCGACAGCGCATTGATCTGATTCGAATCACCCGATACCGCGATACCGTGATCCGTCGCTACCGTATTCCCGCTACCCTCATAGAAATAACAAACACTTTTGTTGGTAACACGGGCAATATCCTCGATCAACCCACTTTTGACATCCTCGGATTTCAGGGCACTATGCAGACGTTGATCCCCATTATGTCCGAGCATCCGCGCAACATCCGCAATTGTGATGCCCTCCGAGCGAAGTATGTCCTTTATCTTCTGTCCTGTCATATATGTTTGTATATCACAATGTTATTCTTATTCAAACGCAAATCCCAATCTATGCCAAATATTTTTCTTTGCAGAAAACAAAGAAATATGTTGGTTATCCAAACAAAAGTATTTATCTTTGCCCTTGCAATACGGGAAGATATTGACGCATCAATAAAATCCGTCGGGTGCAAATATATAAAAATAGTACCTAACAAGTGAATAATTATCGACGAAATATGAGCAGAACAGAGAAAAAATCATTTTTCGACCTCTATGCGGAGCAGAAAAAGAAGCCGACGCCCGCGCAGAATTTCATCGCCGAGATCGCTGCGCTCACGCATCGTTCCGAGAATACGGTCAAGATGTGGCTCTGCGGTCGGCAAGTCCCCGACGAGCTGACGCAGAGTATCATAGCCCGTCGCTACAACCTGAATATAAACGGCCTCTTCCCAAAATCGGAGGTGCAATCCAATGAAATATGAAAGCTCTGCTGAATTGGCGATACTACGTTCTGATGGTCGTCGGTATGATCGCCGTTATCGGGACATTCTCCGTCCCCATAGACGACCAACCGCTCGGAGCATGGCTGCTCGCCCTGATAATCCCGAAGATCATCGGATTCGGGGCTTGGTATCTCATCTTTCGGATGTGCGACTATTGGGACGCTCGCGGGCTGATTCCCGAAATGTCGAAAACGATGCAGGAGGAGGACGACACATGGGAGTAGAGGAAAGATTGGAACGTATCGAGCGGCTTCTACTTCTCGGTTCGAAAGAGGTGCTCAATACCTCGGAGATCGCCCTGTTGCTCGGCATATCCGAAAGCCGCGTGCGGCATTTGACGAGTGCAAAGAAGATTCCGCACTACAAGCAGGGCAACAAAATCTATTTCAGGAAAAAGGAGATCGAAGCATGGCAGCTTCAATCCCGCGTCCCGACCGACGATGAAATCCGCAGCAGGGGCACGACCTACGCCGTAACGCATAAATAGCAGAGATATGAACGACAACCCTAATATTCAGGAATCCGAAAGCCAATGCAAGCGCATACTCGCCTACTTGCTGAACGGCAGCCGGATCACGAGCCTCGAAGCATTGCGGCTCTTCGGGTGCATGAGGCTCGCATCGCGCATCAGCGACCTGCGGAAAAGCCATCCCGAAATCAAATTCAAAGCGACGAGGGTTGAGACGACGACGGGGAAAAGGGTCGCTCAATATTACATCGAGAGTATTCAGTAAACATTCAATTCAACGCAAATGAAAACGGTAATCATTAAAGAAATCAGGCTCCTCAATTTCAAGGGACTGCGTAATCTGACGGTCGAGTTCGACCCCGCGCTCACGGAGATTTACGGGCGCAACGGCATCGGCAAAACTTCGATCTTCGACGGGTTCACATGGCTCCTGTTCGGCAAGAACAGCGAGGACAGAAAACAGTTCGGCATCAAGACCTACGACGAGGCCGGAAACATCATCCCGAAACTCCCGCACGAGGTATCGGCCGTCCTGCTGGTCGATGGCGAGGTCGTAACCCTCTGCCGTCGGTTCAATGAAAAATGGACGAAGAAACGCGGCTCGGCGGTCGAGGAGTTCGTCGGACATGAAGAGGAACGCCTCTACAACAACGTACCCTGCTCGGTCAAGGAGTGGAACGAGAAGATCGCCGCCATCTGTCCCGAACAGGTATTCAAGTTCATCACCAATCCCCTCTACTTCACATCGCAGTCGGTAGATACGCAGCGGTCGATGCTCTTCCGTATGGCCGGAGGTATCACCGACGAGGAGATAGCCGCCGGAAATGCCGATTTTGCGGCCCTCCTTGCCTCGCTCACGGGTAAGACGATGGAGGAATACAAGAAAGAGATCGCCGCGAAAAAACGCCGTCTGAAAACCGAAATCGAGGCCATCCCCGAACGTATCGACGAACGCCGCCGCGATGTGCCGGAGGCGGAGGATTGGGCGGCCCTCGAAGAAGAACTCCGCCAAAAACAAGAGGCACTCGCAAAGGTCGAGGAACAGATTAACGACGCATCGAAAGCCTATGCCGCCGCGAATGAGGAACGGCTTGCAACGGTGCGCAAAATCAGCGACCTGAAAAACGAACGGCTGGCCCTCGAACTCAAAATCAAGGACGAAGTACAGGCCCTCTACCGTTCCGACAAGGCCAAGCAGCGGGCCGCTGCCGAGGATTTGGAGCGGGCGAAGCGCGACAAAGCCGCCGCCGAGCGCGACCTCGCCAATGCCCGCCGAGAGGTAGAGGTATGCACCGATCGCCGCGCCGAGCTTATCAAGCAATGGCAATCAATCAATGCCCGCAAGCTCGTATTCGATGAGAACGAGTTTATTTGCCCGACCTGCAAGCGCCGTTTCGAGATCGAGGAGATCGAGAGCCGCCAGCAGGAGATTACCGAGAACTTCAATCGCCGGAATGCCGCCGACCTCGAAGAGAACAATCGTCGCGGCAAGGAGAACAAACTCCGCATGGAGGAGGTGAATCAATATATCAGCGAAATCGAGGAAAAGATCGCCGAGCAGGTATCTATCATCTCCGAAATCGAAATGAGCGGCATCCTCACGGCAAAACTCATCGAACCCGACGCCACCCCGACCATCGCGGCCAACACCGAGTATATAGCACTCGGAGAACAGATCGCAGAACTCGAAAAGGAAGTTTCGCAGCCCATAGCCGCCACAGAGGATGATTTTTTACGCGAGGGACGCGATTCTCTTACCGTCGGAATCGACGCGCTCAAATCGCGGCTGATGAAGCGCGAACAGATCGAGAAGAATAACCAGCGCATCGCCGAACTCGAAAAGTCTCTCCGGATGCAGTCGGAAGAACTCGCGCAGTTGGAGGGTATCGAGTTCACGATGGCAGCTTTCTCGAAAGCCCGCACGGAGGCCATCGAAAGCAAGATCAACGGGCTGTTCGACTTCGTGAAGTTCCGCCTCTTCGAGACACAGATCAACGGAGGTGAAGTGGAAACGTGCGAAGCAATGGTGAACGGCGTGCCGTTCTCCGATGCCAATACCGCAGGGCAATTCAACGCGGGTATCGACATCATCAACGCGATATGCCGTTTCGAGGGCATTTCCGCCCCGATTTTCGCCGATGGTTCGGAAAGCGTCAATACCCTGCATCCGACACAATCGCAGGTTATCCGCCTGTTCGTATCGCTCGACGACAAGCTCGTCATCAAGCACAACGGAAATCCGGCTCAACCGAAGAGCCTTTTCGACTAATAATCATTCACTTAAAATTCAACGCAATTATGAAAACCGAAGAACAGAAAAGCGCATTTATCCTCCGCGTGGAGGAGATGGTAAAAGAGATCGAAACGCTGATGCAGGAGGGGGGGGGGGGGGGGGGGGCAATGAGAGGTCTTGCATCCTCCTCGTAAACGAGAAGCCGCAAGACAGCGACATGACGGCCCAATGTATAGCGATCATGGGAAGCGGCAAAAGGCTAATCGAAAGCATGGCCGCATTCATCGAACGGCCCAACATGGCAGAAGTCGTGTCTCTCAGTGCAAAACTCGCCGCTCTTAAAAAACTCGCAGAAAATTAACATTCAAAATCAACCTTACAATGAATCAAGCAATCGCAAAGCAGGATCGCCCCGTCGATCTGCTCAAAGCAACAATCAATGCTCCGTCAATACAGGAGCAGTTCAAGAACGCCCTCGGCGAGCACAAGGATACGTTCGTCGCATCGCTCATCGACCTCTATACGGGCGACAAATCCTTGCAGACCTGCAAGCCCTCGGCAATCATCATCGAAGCACTCCGCGCGGCAACCCTCCGCCTACCTCTGAACAAGGCCCTCGGTTTCGCCTACATCGTGGTTTACAACAACTCGGTAAAAGTAACCAACGAGCAGACCGGACGCGAGGAATGGATCAAAGTTCCGACGCCGACGTTCATCCCCGGCTACAAGGGCTATATCCAGCTCGCCATGCGAACGGGGCAGTACCGGACGATCAATGCCGATGTAGTCTATGAGGGCGAAGTCCGCAAGGTGAACAAGCTCACGGGAGAGATCGCTTTCGACGGCGAAAAGACCTCCGACAAGATCATCGGCTACTTCTGCTATTTCGAGCTGCTCAACGGCTTTTCCAAGACGCTCTATGTAACCGTCGAGGATATGGCCGCCTACGCCAAGCGGTATTCTCCCTCCGTGAAGAAAGAAACGACCGTCGCGCAGCTCATCGCCAAAGCCAACGACGGCATCATCGGCAAGAAAGTCGGATGGGAGGGCAACTTCAACGACATGGCTCTGAAAACGGTGATTCGCCGCCTGCTGTCGAAATACGGCTATCTCTCCGTCGAGATGCAGAACGCGATGGCTCACGATGTCGAGGATGAGGCCATGTCGAACCGCAACGACACGCTCGATAATGCCGCAGCGCAGACGGTCGATCTCTCGGCAACGGAATACGAGGAGGTCGATACGGAAACGGGGGAAGTCAAGGAAACCGGATCGGAGCAGGCCGCACCCGCTCCTGCACCTGAATACTGATCTGACGGCACGAGAGTATGATCTTGAAATGTTTGGGGAGTTCATCACGGGGCAACTGCTACATCCTCGAAGCGGCCGATGAAACTTTGATCGTCGAGGCGGGAATACCGATGCGCGACATCAAAAAGGGTCTCGGCTGGCAGCTCGGCAAGGTGGTAGGATGCCTCGTATCTCACCGACACGAAGATCATGCAAGGTCGTTGAACGACTTTCTCACCTGCGGCATCCGCGTACTGGCTCTCGCCGATGTATTCGACGCCGCCAATCCGAGAAATCGCGTATTCTGCAAGATAATCGAACCGATGCACGGCTACAAAGTGGGAGGCTTCAAGGTCTTCGTACTGCCGGTCGTCCACGATGTGCCGTGCGTCGGGTTCGTCATCGAGCATCAGGAGATGGGACGCCTGCTTTTCATCACCGATACGATGATGCTGGAATACCGGCTGCCGAACCTGAATCACATCATGATCGAGGCGAACTACTCCGATGCAATCTTGCAGCGCAATATCGACAGTGGGCGGATGCCTCCCGCCATGCGGGGACGGCTGCTGGGTTCGCACATGGAATTGCAGACGACGAAAGAGATTTTGCGGACGACCGACCTATCGGCGGCAAATGAGGTGATTTTACTGCATCTCTCCGACGGCAACAGCAATGCCAAAGGATTCGCCGAAGAAGTTCGGCAAATCGCCGGAAAACCGGCATATATCGCCCGTGCAGGATTGGAGGTCAATCTCGATAAAATGCCCTACTGATATGCGACCCGTGCCGAACGATATAGTTTCAACGCTGATCCGCTACCTGCCGCAGATACTCGAAAACGTGCAGATAGACAGCGGAAATACGCGGCTCATCAATGCCGTAAGACTGACAAAAAGGATTATTCCACGATTAAAGAAAATTGAGAATGAAAAAAATACCAAACCCTAACGGAAACAAATTCGTCTTGCCAAAGGGATATACTGACCTCGGATGGCAACTCGATTTTAATGCTTCCGAACTAAAAAAATGTAGGGAAGCCGGGCATATCCGGCGGAAGTTCGATAATTCCAAATACCTGTATCGGTGTAACGATGTGGTATATATCTGCGATCAATGCAAGAATGTACACCATGTCGATATGAGTGATTAAAAAATCGAATGCAATGCTGATAGTAAAGCAGGACAAGACCCGCAAGGAGGAAGAGGGACAGATATTCGTCGAACTCACGATTTACCGTGATGTCAGGAATATCGCAGACTGCAACCGCCTCGGATATTGGTGCGACAAAGCGCATCTGTCGCACTTCATCATGGAATGCGCGAAATGTTTTACGCAAGACGAATTAAAAAACATACTGAAAATGAACGGAAACAATATTTACATCGAGAAAAACAACCTGCTCGATGCCTACAAGAAAGGCAATGCCGATAACAAGAAGATGCTCGAAAATCTCTTCGGCAAGGAGATGTTCCGCCCGAAAAACATCATGGAGCGCATCAAGACCTTTGATGACGCATTCAAGGAACTCGGCGAGCACCATCCGCTCGTAAAAGAATACCACAAACGGCATCTGTTCCTCGAAGACGATTCGGATATTAGCTCCGATCTCGTAGCCTACCTCAAACTCCGCATCATTACCGCCGCTCTCAACGAGGGTTGGACACCGCAGTTCACCGAGGACGAATACCGCTACTTCCCGTGGTTTTGGCTCTACACCAAGGAGGAGATCGCCAAGATGGACAAGGAGGAGCGCAAGAAAGTTGTCCTGTTCGGCGGTTCTGCGTATTACGGCTCGTATGCCGGTTTTGCGTGTGCGGTTTCGTATAACGCGCCCTCGTATTCGGCTGCGCTTATCGGGTCTCGCCTTTGCTTCAAATCGTCCGCGCTGGCGAAATACGCAGGTGAACAATTCGCTGAAATCTACTTTGCTTTCGTGGGGAAATAGATGATGGGAGGATGGATAAAAATATATCAAACCATTCGGGAGCATTGGATATGTGGAAAACACGGTAAAATTGACCCAGTAGGGACGGATGAAATTGACCCGGTAAA
>ERZ779894.3202-NODE-3202-length-13042-cov-7.000231_pt1 | contig 13042 bp, 13 predicted proteins | sample MGYA00511587_ERZ779894 | MGnify/ENA primary metagenome ERZ779894 (study PRJEB29588, sample SAMEA2160490) | human gut metagenome | biome: human gut; feature: human-associated habitat; material: faeces | place: Denmark | collected 2008/2010 ... | reverse complement strand
GCCGCAAGCGGGCGTAGCCATTGGCATGGCACAGGTGGTTATTACGAAACTGCCGGAATACGGTGAGGAGATTCGCGCCGTTGTGCTTTGCGCAACGTTGGTCTATGAACTGGTTGGCCCCATCATCACCCGCATCGCATTGGAGCGCTCCGGCGAAATCCCGGCTTCCGCACTTCCAAAGCGGAAAAGCAAACCTGCTGCGCATTGATGCGGCAAAAAGCAGGGGCGGATCCTTTGGATCCGCCCCTGCTTTTTGTTTTTTCTTAGGGGTATCCGAATCAGACAAGGCCCTGCGCCATCATGGCATCGGCAACCTTCTTGAAGCCTGCGATGTTTGCACCGGCAACCAGGTTGTAACCAAGGCCGCATTCTTCTGCCGCCTGCACGGAAGCAGCATAGATGTTCTTCATGATGTTGTGCAGCTGTGCATCCACCTCTTCGGCAGACCAGGAAAGACGCTCGGAGTTCTGGCTCATCTCGAGGCCGGAAACGGAAACGCCGCCCGCGTTGACAGCCTTGGAAGGCGCAACGATGAGGCCCTTCTGCATGAGATAGAACAGCGCTTCATTGGTGGTGGGCATGTTGGCAACTTCAATATAATACTTGAGGTTGTTGGCGAGCATCTGATCCGCTTCTTTCATGCCGATTTCGTTCTGGAATGCACAAGGCATGCAGATGTCGACCTTCTGTCCCCAAGGCTTCTGACCGGGGATGAACTGTACGCCGAACTTGTCAGCATAGTCCTGAACACGGTTGCGGTTGGAGGCACGCATCTCAAGCATATAGTTGAGCTTTTCAGGAGTCGTAACACCGTCCGGATCATAGATGTAACCATCCGGGCCGGAGAGCGTGACGACCTTTGCGCCGAGCTCGGCGGCCTTCGTGCAAACACCCCAAGCCACGTTGCCGAAGCCGGAAACAGCGATTGTTTTGCCTTCGATGGAATCGTTCTCATGCTTAAGCACTTCGCAGAGATAGTACACAGCGCCAAAGCCGGTTGCCTCGGGACGGATCAGAGAACCGCCGAAAGAGCGGCCCTTGCCAGTGAGAACGCCGTTCTCATAAGCGCCAACGAGACGCTTATACTGGCCGAACAGATAGCCGATTTCACGTCCGCCTACGCCAAGGTCGCCTGCGGGAACGTCCACGTCGGGGCCGATGTGGCGATAGAGCTCAGTCATGAACGCCTGGCAGAAGCGCATGATTTCCATATCGCTCTTACCGGTGGGATCGAAGTCGGAACCGCCCTTGCCGCCGCCCATGGGCAGAGAGGTAAGGCTATCTTTAAACGTCTGTTCAAAGCCGAGGAACTTCATGACGGACAGGTTCACGTTGCGGGCGAAGCGCAGACCGCCCTTGTAGGGGCCGATGGCACTGCTGAACTGTACGCGATAGCCGCGGTTCACCTGAACCTTGCCGGCATCGTCGACCCAAGTCACGCGGAACTCAATGGTGCGTTCGGGCTCAACCAACCGCTCGAGCAGGCTGGTTTTCTGATATTCCGGGTGCTGCTCGATTACGGGCTCCAGCGAGGTAAGAACCTCTTCAACGGTTTGGATAAACTCCGGCTCGTGGGAATCGCGCGCTTTTACCTTGTCGAGTACTTCCTGAATGTAAGCGTTCATGGTTTGACCTCCGTATTAATGTTTCGAGAGTTGAATGACCGTAGGCGATCAGGGGTGCCCCAGTCACCATGGATATCATAAATCCGTTGCGTTGATATGTCAATATCAATTGTATACTTTGTGCGTGGAATTTATAGTTTATTGTCGACAAAAATGCGTTATGTTAAGAAAATTAAGAAAAATACACGTTTTTCAATCAAGATGCAGCGTTCTTAAAGGAGTGTAATAATAAAAAACATGAATTAAAATACATTTATTTTGAGCGGGGAAACACAGGGAAACAGACAATAAATGCAGGAAATCCAGAAAGTAAATTCTTAAAAATTGGTAATCGAACGAAACGTGCAGGACTGAAAGGCGAAAAAAAGATTGGAAATTAAAAAAGCAGGAAGGCTGTCTGCAAGTTCAAAATAAGCTTCCTGCAAGAGGAAAATGATAAAAAACGTATCAACTATGAAAAAAGCGCATTGGAGACAGCGCCCAGCCACCCACTGGGCGCACCATAAGCGGCGCACAATGTTCGGCTCCGAATACGCTTCCAAGCTGAGCGCGGAAAGAATCCGCCTGTGCATCCGGCACAAGAGCCTGGATTGTGCCTGCAAAGCCGCCGCCATGCACACGCCATGCGCCGCCGCATGGGCCAAGGCAATTTTCCGCGAGTGCGAGCGCAAGGGATAGGCTCCGCTCTGCAACGGAGGAAACCGGATAGACATTTTGCAGCAACGCCATAGAGGATGCACCGGAAGCCAGCATGCCTTTGCGGTAAGCCTCCATGTCCCCCGTTTGCAATGCTTCCGCCATTTGCAGCACACGTTCGTTTTCCGCAAAAAAGTGCATTGCGCGCAGAAGGGCGCGGTCGGGTATGCGCCCGCGCAGCAGAGGAAGTTCTGCACGGAACGCTGCGGGGGATACCTCGCGCAATACCTTGCAGCCGAAGCATTCTGCAACGGAACACATTTCCGCAGGGATGTCGGCATATTCCTGCGTAAGTCCTGCATGGCTGCCGCCTGCGTTAACAATAAAAAGCGAAACGCCGTGGGTGTCAAAATCACAGGGAACCTTGCGGGCATCCGGGCAGTCCGGATTGGCAAAATCGATGCAGTGCGCCCCGCCGAGCGCAGAGGCAGCCTGATCCATCAGCCCACAGGGCTTTCCAAAGTAGGCATTTTCAGCGGTTTGCCCGGCTTTTGCCAATTCGATGGGGGGAATTGTGCCAGTGTTGAACAAAATGTTGTGAATTGTGCCGAGCAGGATTTCAAATGCTGCGGAGGAGGAAAGCCCGCTTCCCTGCGGTACATCAGAAAGGATGAAGGCGTCAAAGCCGCCTGCCCGGAACCCTGCACGCCGCAACGCTGCCGCAACGCCGCGGACAAGCGCTGCGGAAGTGCCGCATTCCGCAGCACAGGGGGCAAGATTTTCAAGGGAAACGGTGGCCTCACCGAAGCCCTCCGAGCAGACGCGCATGGTGCTCCCTTCATTGGGGTGCACGGCGGCAATAAGGTCAAGCGAGACTGCCGCTGCAAGCACGCGGCCATGCTGATGGTCGGTGTGATTCCCGCAAAGCTCGGTGCGGCCGGGCGCGCTGATGAGCGCTACGGGGAATTCTCCGAAACGGGCCGCAAAACCGCAAAGTACACGGCGGTAGCGTTCCACCTGCAGCGCTTCGCTATCCTTCCCATACAGAAATTGAAACGCGGAGCTGCCTTCTGGCGCAGAAAAATATGCTTCCCAACGGTGCATGCTTTGAATTGCAGGGATAGGGTTCATTGCAGTGGCTCCTTACTCCATTTTAATAAAACGAAGATAAAATCCATCCAGGGCGCCCTTCTGTTCCACGAGGCAAAGCCCTGCGGAATTGCACAGCTCAGTGAAATACGCGGCATCCTGCCGGGCGTTTTCCATCACAATTCCGTACGTAACCTCAACGGATTCGCCGTTTGTATCTATGATAAGTTTGGCCAAAAACGGTTCCGGGCTGGCGGAAACAATGTTGGCATCCCAAATATGAAATTCTCCGCCGCTTCGCAGCACGCGCGCTGCCTCGGCAACAGCCTGCGCCTGCACGGGCTTTGACATATACATCAGTGCATAAAATGCGGTGACATGGTCGAAAGAGGCATCGGGAAACGCCAAAGCGCGTGCGTCCATCAGGAGCTTCCGAAACCCGCCAGGCGCTTCGTCAAGCTCTTCCTGTCGGTTGTCAATGGCTGTGACCTGCGCCTGATAAATCCGGCCCATTATCCCATCCCCGCCTCCGCCAATGTCGAGGATATTCCCCTGCAGGGTTTTCTTGAGCACTAGGTTCAGCATGGTTTTATACCCTCCGCAACAAGCACCGTTATCGATGAAAAGTCCCACAAACGCTCACCGGCATGGTATTGGGCGATGCGCTTGTCAAAACGCGCGTTTATCAGCGTAAACAGTTCGAGCTGTTCTGCCCGGCTCAGCGCACATGGGTTTATGTGGAGCGCTTTTCGCACAGCATCTATACTGTTTAGCCGCCGGCATTCGATTTGCTCGACTGCAAGCATATCCGAAACGGAAGCGTTGTCAGGCGCATAATCCATCACGGTAAACAGGCTCACATTCACATCAACAAACCCTGCTTTTTCCAGATCGCGCGGATATTGGTGCTCATCCATCTCAAATGCGCCGATGGTTTCACTGCCCGGAAAGCGGTCTGAACCATTCCATGCCTTTTCGATAAGCGCCTGCTCCGCCGCGCTTACGGGGGCTCCGTTTTCCTTCACGCCGAGTCGGGAACGGACGGAAAGGACGGAGATTCGTCCACCGGGCTTCAGCACCCTGAACTGCTCTTCAAAGAAGGGTTCATGCGGAACATGCTCGGCAACAGTGTGGGAAAAACAAACGTCGAATGTACGATCCGCAAAGGGCATTGCGGTTGCATCTGCATTTACAAAATCGCAATGAAGACCAAGCGTGCGTGTCTTTTCCCGGGCAAATGCAATATGCCCCGCATCACGATCAAGCCCTGTCATTTGGATGCCGGGCCTGTATTGCAGCAGCCGGTGGCAGAATGCGCCGCCCGCGCAACCAACCTCCAGAACATGGTCTCCGCATTTTGCACCGATTGCCCGCAGCCACAGATCCTTATTGCCGTCGTGAAAACGCAAACTCCGGCTACGATATAATTCTCCGGTGGTTTGCACGTACTGTGACCAAAAATTACGCATCTGTTTCGCCTCCTGCCCATTGAATGCATCAAATACCAACATCGAATGACATGTTGGTTTGAAGGGCTGCAAAACCCGCACATGCCCCAATCGCTTGCCATAGTATTCATAAAATTATAGCATAGATTTGGCATGCGCGGCAGTCCATGGCGGCAGGAATGCACCGATTTTGTAGAGCGGTTCCGCCCCAATGGGAATGCAACAGGGAAATGAGTTTTAAATAGCGGACGAATGGTACTGGAAAGCGGTACGGCAAGAAAGTAAATATGCTGCAAAAAATGTGGGCGCCCTTAAGGACACCCACAATGTTTACCATTGACAAAATAGATATTTCATTTTGACATTACAAAACGGCAGGCATAGTCCATCGCCCTAGTAATTTCCGGAAAAACCTGAGTTCTCATTTGGACAAGGGGTTCGAATTACGACCGTTCATCAGTGAATACCCAGCAATTAAAGTGCATAACATAGTAAAGCGGATGCCATCAGCGTGGCTAGATGACATGCCTCCGATAGCATTCAAGTTAGGTCATTATCTGAATGCTAAAATGACCAGTTGGGGCGGGACCAACATGGCATCCGCTATGCTTTTTTATTTGTTTGCGCAATCCACTTCGCTTTTGCCTGCTCCTGCTTTCCAAAATGAGAATCTAGTAAACTTTGCTGCTGCTTATAATCTAGGTTGCCACAGAAATAGTAATGTCGTGCAACATTCTTTACTAAAATCTCAACGATAGGTGCCTTCGAGTCTTTTGCTATTGAGTCTGACTCGAGTGTAAAATCCGAAAAACGGTTTTGCCGCATCCGAATTAGAAGATGCTGTATGCGATATGTCAGTTGCGACATATAGTCATGCTTTTCCAGTAGACGGACAGTGTTTATCTTCGTGGAAAACAGGGTGGCAATATTATATATCTCAAGGAGCAGGCCAATCGAGTCGCGTTGCAAGAGAGTTACAATGTTATTCAGTGCGTTCTCATCGTTGCCAAATTCATTGCCTGTTTCCTCTTGCAGAAACTCAACGAGCTCCGGAATTTGACGATCTACTTCACATGCGAACTGATAGAAAATTCTGTTAGGCAGTTCATATATCATTTTTACAAATTCGGCTTTGTCACTCTTCTTCATTAAGTGTTCAAAATTCGGCAGGCATTTCGAGATAACGGATAAAAGTGACAATGCGCGTATTAGCTGATTCCCAGGGTCTGATATAGCGCCCTCATCATAGTCATAGACATTAACAATCTGTATTTCGTTCTTATCATCTCGTTGACGCTCTTGATCGATGCGCTTCTGCTCGATTTCTTTTTTCTCATTTGCGTTGGGAGGTGCGACATATGCGGTCACGCCGTCCTCAGCCGGAATCATCTCCGAATCAATCTCAACGTCCTCGGCTTCAAGGATACCATGATCGTCGCCGGACAACTCCGTTTGCACATATTCGCTGATAATGTTGAGTGCCTCGTCATAGCTGTGGCAGGAAGTAGTGCGGTCGAACATCTCTTTGGATTCAGCCGCCAGTCCGTTTTGCTTGAGCAGGCGGGATGCTCTGCCGAGGATGCCGAAGATATTACCGTCATGCCCGACAAGCTCCATTTCGGGTCGGTCTTTCATGGGGAGTCCTCCTTTTCAGTTCATATAGGAACAGCCCGTGCAAGTATGTCTGCACGGGCTGTCGGTTAGTAAATTCTATCTGTTACCGTTCCGATTCTTTCGAGCGCCGCTTTTTCTTTGCCTTTTCAGGCGCCATATCAATTTCCTGTACTGCCTTTTGCAAAATGCGTTCGTTGCGCTGTTTCAGCATGAACTTGTAAAAGGTCTTTTCCGTTTCCGTAATAAGCGGCGTTTCATCGATCACCGCGTTCATGGCTGCTTCGTCGATGCGGGACGCGATATCCATCAGCGACGCCGTGCAGTCCGCATTCTGCCCTGAACGCAGATAGTCAAAATAGCCGATTTTCTTATCGTTCTGCATGACCGCCGACTTGGGCATCACATACAGGCGATGCTCCAGTTCGGACGTATCCTCCATGACGCGCTGCATGAGCTTTTCATCCATTTCCGGGAACAGGCAGGAGCCGCAATCGAACACGGGTGAAATCCGAACGTCTCGCAGTTCCTCGTTGATTAAAAAGCCCCAGTTGCCGTTATGCCGGTCAAAGTTTCCGAGCAGCGCATCAACCACGAACATATCCCAAAAGAATTTCTTGAGCGCAAGGGGTGACACGAGCTGCTGCTCGTCAATGGCGAGCAGGATTTCAGACAGCTCCGTACCGTATCCGCCGCGGGCACTGTCAATGATGGTATTTTTCAGCGACGCAAAATCCTTGAGCCGATAACCGTCCTGTTCCAAGTCCTTGCACGCGACGACAATCTTCTGCTTTCCCTTGTGCGTGTAGGTTCCAAGCAGCGTATCCTGCACAAGGATGCCCAGAAGCTGATACACATGGCAACTGATATACTCGGAAACCGTTCCGTTGGAATAGCTCATTTCCTTGCTGAACCGTGTTTCTGCCGGGAACTTGAGCATGTACGGCGCGCCTTCATAAAGAATGCCGAGTTTGGAGCCGTTCGCACCGCCGTACACCTTATACGGATTCTGCTCGCAGCTTGTGAAATCAATGGGCATTTATTCCGTCCTTCCCGCGCAGATACTTATCGCGCAGATACTCTGCTTGCGCTCCGTCAATGGCTCCGCCATGATAGGCGACGTTGATGGAACTTTGGACTTCGTTATACAGACCGTCGAGCCTTGTTGTTAGGTTGCGTCGGAGTCCGTCTGTGAAGTTTTCGATATCCTCTTGCAGATACGGCGGCAGGTTGCGTTCCAGATAGCTCTCGTGTACCAAAGCATCCGGTACAAACTCAACCGCAACGCGCATATTCATACCCTGCGCAAGCCGCTGCAACAGAGCGAGGGTCGGATTTCCGCCGCCACGCTCCAACTTGCTGATATCCGCCTGATCCACGCCCGTCCGTGTCGCAAGCTCTTTTTGCGTCAGACCGCTTTCCTTTCGTGCCGTTGCGAACGCCTGCATGACCGCATCCATTTGAACGCTCACTCCTTTATCTCGTTCTCACACAGTATAGTATATGGTGTTTATCCCATATTGTCAACGATACGATCCGTTTCTATGCATGCAACAATCCGAAACTATCGGCACTTGCTGTTTACGCGCTTGGCTCGCGGTACTTCCGCCTGATCAGTTAGGATGGGAATCTTGTACCGGCTCGCATAGTTGATTTCCTCCCACATGCCGGACGTCCATTCGGGGCCGTAGACACGGATTTCGCTGCAACGGTCTATAAGCGCCTTGCACATGGCGAGCGCCTTTTCATCCTCAATGGGATTGTTCGGGTCGGCGATGGGTGGGAACATGAGATGCGGGCATATGGGGATATTGTTCTCCAAGAACACCTCGCGTGCCTTTTCCTTTGCAAACGCGATGTTCTTCTCCACATCCCCGCGCAGCGGCGCACAGATATACACGAGCTTCGGGCCGATGCTATGTTTACGCAGAAGCGCGCCGGGATTCAGCTCGCCGAGAGGTTCATGATCTGGGTAAAGCGTGTCTTCGCAAACAGAAAAGCTGGTGACGGGGTCGCTGTAGGTATAGCCGGTTTCGCTGTAGAACTGCTGTGCATAATCGGATTTTACCGCACAGATTTGCTGCAACGCTTCGGGGTACTGCTCGCCGTCGCCGATGTTCCACTCCAACAGCGTCAGGGACTTGATCGTTTGGATGTTGGTTCTATAGGGTTGCGAGTGGGTGTTGACCATCTTGTACAGGAATATCTCCGGCTCCAGCGGCACAAGGCTCTCGCCGTATCGGTTGTTATATGCGCTGATGTTGGCGCAGTAGCATTGATAGAGCAAATCGCTTGTGGTTCTTGCCGGAGAACCGTCCCGAGTCAGCGTGGCATATAGCTGCGCAAAGCCGTATATGTTGTGCAGGTCCAGGACCTCATTCTGATCCATGCGTCGACTCCTTTCAGCGGGACGGCGTCTGCGTCTTCTTTTTCTTGGGCTTGGGCGCTTCGGGTGTGACGGGCTTCTCGTCAGGGTCACGGTACTCGTAAGTTGATCCGTCTTTGGAGAGATGCAGGTCGTATTCTGCCAAACTGACCCCGCGGATGTCGGCTGCCATCTCATATGCTTCACGGGAGCCGTCGACAGGAATGTCGTGATCGACGATCTCGCCGTTCTGATAAACCTGCGTACCCACATTCATGCCGATATCCTCGTCAGCCCATCGATATGTCAGGCGTTGATCGGGAAACTTCTCGGAAAGAAGCTTGATGATTTCGGGAACACTGCTCCATGCGGTGAAGAATTCGAGCGTGTCGGAATGTGTATCTGCGGGGATGCATTCGTATCCTCTTGCGACATATTTTTCTTTGATCCTCGATGCGGCTTCGAGACCCCATTTGTCGGAATCCAGACAAAGGCGAATCTCCTTGATGTGTGGATGAGCGGATAGATAGGTTTCGAGCGCGCCGTCATGCAGGCAGCACAGCGCAACGGCGTTTCCTGTCAGCTCCCGATGAAGCGTCATGTAGCTCATGAGGTCGATGGGACTCTCAAAAACGCTGACATGAGTTTTCGCAGGATCACACGGAAGCGCAAACGCAACGCTTTTGTCGCTGCCTTCGACGTCGCCCTTAAACCCGGAACCACCTTGATCGTATGTCCCGCGTTTGAAAGCGAATATCGGCGTATCTTCGGAATCCTTGCCCACGAAAACGCAGTTATGATGATCCGCATCCTCGTAGAGAAGCTCGGCGTCAATGAATCCCGCGACCACCTGATGGCAGATGCCTCGTTTCCGCAGATACGCATACACCCGTTTTTGATCGGTATGAGCAGGCGGGAGTACGAACGGTACGGGAGCGCCCGTTTCCGCAGGAAGGGCGGGAGGTGTGGGTCGCGGCCTCAAAACGGGCGTATCCTGCGCATATCCGTTGAAAGCGAGCAAATGACGCACGGCGTCCGTGAAGGTCATGCCCTGAAAGTGTTCGAGGAACGTGATCGCGTCGCCGCCGACGTTCTCGGAGTATCGGAACCATGTGCGCCTGTTTTTGATGCGCAGGCTGTCCATCTCCGTGGTGGAATGGAAGCGGCCCTTTCTGGTGATGTTGTATCCGAGGCTTTCGAGCAGCGTTGGCAGATCGGTGCCCCTTGCGATTTCCAGCTCCGTGTCCGTGAATCTGCTGTGCGATTCGTTATCTCTCATGTCCATGTTTGCGCTTATAGGGCTTTTGCACCGTTGGCGCATCCCCGATCTTCTGGAAACTGTCTACGCCGGGAATGAGGCCGAGGGATTGCCCGGTGTCAAATTCACAGTGGACAGTTCCTATATCGTCCACAACGATTACGATTCCTTCCGTTCCGGGTGGGATGGTCGTATACGGGTCATCCACGCTGTCGACGCGAACACGGCTGTCGCGCGGGTACTGCGTCTTGATGGCAGCCACCTGTTTGGGGTTGGGAATGTCGTTCATTTTCTTGCCTCCTTGCTTTTTGATAAAAATGACTTGCAACAAAGCGCAAGCCAAGCTAACATGCGACAAACCGTGAGAGGGGGATTGTCCTGATGAGAAATGCGTTTACAGGATTTATTGACGAGCGTTTGGAAAGCTGCAGTGAGCATCTCTGAAAAGAGAATGACGAATACAGGAGCTGGTTCAAGCGGCATATCGAACTGCGCGAGAAACTGGACGGTATTGAGATCATCGAAGCGGATATGGCTTTGCTGCAGGAGTATTTCCAAGTGGAGTTTGATATTGCTGCGGCGAATCTGCCCGCAATCTATAAAATGGGCATGGCGGATGGGATACGGCTGCTGCGGATTCTTGATGTGCTGTGAGGCTGAGATACGAAAAAGGCGCCGGTATGGATGGATTGTCCATATCGGCGCTGTGCGTTTTGGTATTAGGTTCAAATCATGGAAACACGGCGAACCCTCTCGAAATATCTACGGAACTGCGATATTGAGGGACGGGTTCGGAAGCATCAAAAAGGCCCGCAACTGCGGGCCTTTTTGAGACAATATCTATATTGTCAGTGATAAATGGTGCCGGAAGTGGGACTTGAACCCACACGGTATCGCTACCAACGGATTTTGAGTCCGTCACGTCTGCCAATTCCATCATTCCGGCGAAATTACAAGAGATAGTTTACCACAATTTAAAAAGGTTCGCAACCATAAAGTGCTCGCCTGCGTTATAAGGATAGGGTATAATGAAACATATGCCATGCCCGCAATCTGGAAACTGAAAGAAACGCAAGGAGGAACGATCCCAATGAAACGGAAAAGCGTAAAGGTTGTTGCCGCGGTGCTGTTGGCTGCGCTGTTGTTGGCGGGGTGCTCGGCTCGGAACGAGGCGGCGGATTATTCTACGGGGTATTCCATGCCGAGTGAACCACAGATGGAGTCCGGGGAGTCTGGCAGCAGCGTGACATATGACGCCTCATATGCACTTTCGGCAAGCGCCAAGGAGGCAATGCGTTCGGAGGCCGCGGGGGAGCAGTACGGCGGGCGCAAGGTGATTTTGACCTACGAGATCCGGCTGGAAACGGATACGTTTGATTCTTTGCTCACCGCACTGAAAGAACGTTTGGAAACAGCGGGCGGTTATCTTCAAAGTTCGTATATCGATGGAAAGAAGCCGGAGATTTACGGGGACAGCGGGCGCACGGCAACGCTTTCCCTGCGCGTTCCCGCCGCGGGCGCAGAGGCGTTCTTCAGCGATGTGAAGGCTATGGGAACCGTGCAGAGCGAGCAGGCTTACACCGACGATGTGACCGCGGAGTATTTTGACCGGGAAACGCGGCTTGAGGTACTCAATATGCAGCTCGAGCGGCTCAAAAGCATCCTTGTGGAAACCGACAACCTTGCGGATGTGATTGCCCTTGAAACGGAGATTGCCCGCGTAACGATGGAGATCGAAGCGCTGACCGGCGAGCTGCGCCGCTATGACGCATTGATTGAGTATACCACGATCGACATCACGGTATATGAAACCGTTTACCGGGAAGGTCCGGCAGCGGCGAAAACCGTGGGCGAGCGCATCGAAGCCGGCTTTTCGGATTCGCTCAACGGCGTGGGCGTGTTCTTTGTGGATGCGTTCGTCTGGTTCGTATCGGCGCTTCCGGTGCTCCTGGTGTTGGTAGCCGTCGTTGCTGTGGTGCTGCTGTGCGTCCGTGCAGTACGTAAACGCCGGAAAGCGCGAACCCATAAAAACGGGGATGATGGCAATAAACTATATGAGGAGAATAAACAATGAAAAAGAAAACGATCCTTCTGTGCTGTGCGCTTTTGTGCATGACGTTGCTGTGTGCATGCAAGTCCGAAGAGCAGATTGCACAGACGGCGCAGCCCCAATCTACGGTGATTTCACCGGATGTGCATATCACGCAGGAAGCATCCGAGCGTGAAACGCTCACTGTGAGCGGCGAAGGGGAAGTGAAACTGACGCCGGATCTTGCAACGGTTTCCATCGTGATTAAGACCACGCAGAAGCAGGCGGAGGATGCCCAACAAAAAAACGCAGAGCTTACGGATGCCGTGCTCGCTTCGCTGAAAGTGAATGGCGTGCAGGAAGCGGACATCCAAACAGAAGACATCCATTTGGGGGAAGAATACAATTACGATAAATCCCCGGCAGAACTTGTGGGATACTCCATGCGAAATACCTTGTGCATTACGGTGCGTGAAATTGAAACGGTCGGAAAGGTGATTACAGATGCAATCGCCGCAGGCGCGACGAGCACATACGGCCTTGCCTTTACGGTATCCGATTCAAGCGGAGCATATCAGGATGCGCTTACTGCGGCCGTAGTGGAGGCGCGGGGCAAGGCGAATGCCATGGCTGCAGCACTCTGCGTTGAGCTTGCGCCGATCCCCGTTTCCGTGAATGAAGTGAGTGCAAGCTACCAACCGTATGTATACGAAGAAACTGTGAGGGAACCATCTGCGGCTGATATGGCTGCATCGAGTGATGCAAACGGCATCTCCGTGAGCACAGGCGAACTTTCTGTGACTGCGAAGGTAAATGTGGTGTATGAGGTGATCGCCAGCACATCGCTGAATTCCGGTTCCTGAGTGAACCCGTAAGGCGGCGGGACCGCCCCAAAACAAGCGGGAATGCCATAGGCGTTCCCGCTTCATGTTGCCCAAAAAACCGGGATTGTCAAGGGCCGCAGCCCTTGACGTTCCATCC
>ERZ779894.3201-NODE-3201-length-13046-cov-2.532907_pt1 | contig 13046 bp, 9 predicted proteins | sample MGYA00511587_ERZ779894 | MGnify/ENA primary metagenome ERZ779894 (study PRJEB29588, sample SAMEA2160490) | human gut metagenome | biome: human gut; feature: human-associated habitat; material: faeces | place: Denmark | collected 2008/2010 ... | reverse complement strand
GGTGCGCCTGATGACCTTCGGCGCCTTCGTGGAGCTGGCTCCCGGCAAGGACGGCATGATCCACATCTCCAAGCTGGAAAACCGTCGTGTCGAGAAGGTTGAGGACGTGCTCAACATCGGCGACATGACCTGGGTCAAGGTTACTGAGATCGACGAGAAGGGCCGCGTCAACCTCTCCCGCAAGGACGCGCTCAAGGAACTCGCCGCTGCAGCGGATAAGAAGTAATTCCAAATATAAAACCCGCCTTCCCAACAGGGAAGACGGGTTTTTGCTGCTTACGCAGGGAATTACGGCGCAAGCCACTGGCTGTACAGGCTGCGCATCCAGGCGGCGACGTCCATGCCATAGATCTGGTCAAGGTTTGCAGGCGACAGAACCTCTTTCGCCTGCCCAAGGGCAATTCGACGGCCATGGTCCATCAGGAGGGCGTCCGTGCCGAAAGCCCGCGCGAGCGACAGATCATGCACCACGCTCACAACCGCGCGGCCCGGCGTTTGCAGCCACTTGCCAATCAGGGCGAAGATTTGCTTCTGGTAGATGAGATCGAGATGGTTCGTCGGTTCGTCGAGCAGCAGCAGCTTCGGATCCTGCGCCAGAACCTGTGCGAGAAACGTGCGCTGCAGTTCGCCGCCGGAGAGCGTAAGAACCGACTGCTGGCGTTTGTCCTGCATGCCGGTCAGGGTTAGTGCGTGCTCGACATGCTTCGCGTCTTCGGTCTGGCTGCGGCCGAGCAGGCCGCCGGAATAGGCAAAACGGCCAAGCCGCACGACTTCCTCGACGGTAAAGCCGTAGCCGACGAAGTGGTTCTGCGACAAGACGCCGATGGCCTGTGCGCGGCGTGCGGACTTCATTTTTTTTACATCCTGTCCTTCAAACAGGACGCTGCCGGTATATGGTGCGCCCTGCGTAATGGCGGAGAGCGCAGTGGATTTTCCGGCTCCGTTCGGGCCGACGATCATGAGCCACTGTCCCTCAGAAACGGAGAAGGAGAGCGAATCGACGATCGTTTTGGTTCCATACCGCACGGAAAGGCGGTTGGTCTCCAGCATCGGCATGTCAATGCTCCTTTCTCGACTGATAGAAGATGACAACGAATACAATCGCGCCTACGAAGCTTGTAACGACGCCGATGGGCAGTTCCAGCGGATTCAGCAGGATGCGCGCGATAAGATCAGCCAGCATCAGAAAGACGGCTCCGCCGAACATCGACGCCGGGAGCAGCCGCTTGTGGTTCGGGCCAACCAGCATGCGCGCCATGTGCGGCGTGACAAGGCCGACAAAGCCGATCGTTCCCCCGACGGACACGCACACGCCGATGAGGACCGAAACCATGATGAGCAGCATAAGCTTGGCCCGCTTCACATCTACGCCGATCTGCCGGGCGTTGTCCTCGCCGACGGCAAAGGCGTTCAGAATCTGTGCATGCAGCAGGATGACCGTGCCGCAGAACAAAAGCGCGAGCGCCAGAACAGCGGCATTCTGATAGGTGCTGCCGCTCAGGGAGCCCATTGTCCAGAACGTGATGCGCTGCACCTTATCGGCGGCAAACGTGATAATGACGCTCATAATGCTGGAGACGAACATGGAGAAGATCACGCCGATCAGGATGATCGTGTTCGTTGAGAGTGAACGGTCAAGCTTATAGGAAAGGCCGAGAATGACAAGGAGCGAGGCGAATGCAAAGATGATCGCCGTGCCCATTGTCCCTGCAAAGGGCAGACTCGGCAGCGTCACGCCGAAAGCAATGGCGATGACCGCACCGAGCGACGCGCCGGATGAGACACCGAGCGTCGAGCCGTCGGCCAGCGGATTCTTGAGAAGTCCCTGCATCGCCGCACCGGCCAGAGACAAAGCCGTTCCCGTCAGCGCCACGCATAAAACGCGCGGCAGGCGGATGGGCAGGATGGAAGAAACGAGGCCTGCGGGCAACGCATCGCCCGTGAGTTTTGCCGCAAAATAGGAAAGTGTATCCGAGAGGGGAATGCGGACGCTTCCTACACAGACGCAGAGGCACAGCACGGCCAGCGTCACGAGCGTAAAGAGCAGGTATTCCCAGAGTCTGAACGTTTCGTGATACCGGCGCATGCTGTGCCTCCTGTTTGTGAGTCTAACTTATTCGCCGTAGACAAAGTCATACATGGCCTTCGCGCCATCAGCAAGACGCGGGCCCGGACGGGACAGTTCGTTGTTCTGCAGGTTCAGAATCTTGCCGTCTTTGACAGCCGTGACGTTCTCCCAGCCGGTGCGGGAGAGAATTTCCTCTTCCGGCGTCGGGCCTTCGCCATAGTACATGGAAATGGTCACAATATAATCCGGATTGCGCTCAAGCACCTGCTCCTCGGAGATCTCGCCCCAGCCGGTCACGTCGGCAAAGCAGTTGGTCAGGCCCAACATATTGGCGATCTCGTCCATGAACGTGCTGGAGCCTGCCGTCCAGAGACCATACTGCAGCGGGGAAACCTCAAAATAAACGGTCTTCGTGCCGTCTCCGGCATTTGCCTTGATCTCGTCAAAAGTTTTCTGCATGCTCTCGACGATGGAGGCGGCTTCGGCCTGCTTGCCGGTCAGCGTGCCGATCATGTTAATGGCGGTATAGGTGCCCTCGATGTCCTGTGCATCGCTCACGACAACGTGGATGCCGGCAGCCTCCAGCTGCTGCACCTGCTCTTCAGTCTGGGCCATGGTGCTCATGAGAAGCACCTGCGGCTCAAGCGCGATGATCTGCTCAATATTCGTCTCATAGCCGGACTGAACAGACGGAACATCCAGAACCTCCGCCGGATAGTCGCAGTATTCGCCGCGGCCGACCAGCAGATCGCCCGCGCCCAGCGCGTAGAGAATTTCGCAGTCAGCGGCAGTCAGCGCGACGACGCGCTCTGCGGGCGCGTCCAGCGTGATCTTGCGACCGGTCATATCGGTCAGGGTAACAGTGGAGGCGGTGTCCTCTGCTTCCGGTTTCTCGGCGGGAGCCGGTTCTTCCTCTGCAGGGGCGGCCTCTTCCGTTTCCGGGACCGTCTCGGTCTGGGCGGGTTCATCCTGCGCAGGCTCTGCCTTTGCGGCGCAGCCGGTCAGCACGGCCAGCAGCATCACCGCTGCCAGCAGCAGGGCAAGAATCTGATTCTTTTTCATAATAGTATCTCCTTGTTTGTGATAGAACGCTCCCCTGCGGAAGCTGTCCGCATGGAAGGGTCTACATTCTACCTGCAGACGCGGGATTTGTCAAGCTATCCGCGCGCGTCCTGATAGTCAGAAGGGCTTTTGCCGGTGATTTTTTTGAAGGTGCCGGAAAAATATGCAATATCGCGGTAGCCGCAGGCCTCCGCAACCTCGTAGACTTTCAGCTTTCCCTCGCGCAGCAACGCCATAGCCTTCTGGATGCGGCAGCGCGTAAGATACGCGCCGAGCGTCATATCCGTTTCCTTTTTGAACAGGTGGCTCAGATGTCCTTCGCTCAGTCCCAGCTGCGCTGCCGCCTGCCCGACGGACAGATCGCCGCTGCCGCAGTTTTGCTCAAGGTACACCATTGCCTCGCGCACATAGCGGCTCTTGGGGCCGGGCTTCACGCCGGGAAGCGGCTCTGGCTGCGGTGCGGTTTGTGCGGCGATGCGCTTTTGCAGCGCCAGAACGGCGTTTTCCAGATCGCCGTCATGAAAAGGCTTCAGCAGAAAGTCCACCGCGCCCAGACGGATGGCCGTCTGCGCGTAGGCGAACGAATCGTAGGCAGTCAGAATGATGACATACGCGCGGCTGCCTGCTTCGCGCAGCCGCCGCACCATCTCCAGCCCGTCCATCTTCGGCATTTTGAGATCCGTGATGATAAGCGTCGGCTGGCAGTCCTCCGCGACGGCAAGGGCCTGTTCGCCGTTGGCGGCTTCGCCGACCACGATGCAGTCCAGCGCGGCCCAGTCTACTGCCATGACGATACCCTTGCGGATCATTTCCTCATCCTCTACAACCATTACCCGCATCATACGCCGGGCCCTCCCTTCGCGGGCAGGCGCGCAAGAATACAGGCGCCGCCGCCCTCCGGATTTTCAAGACGCAGACCGAACGCGTCGCCGTAATGCTTGCGCAGGATCGTGTCTACATTTAATAGTCCCAGATGTCCCGTCTGCGTTTCCGGCGGTTTGTAAGGCCCCAGAAGGTCCGGCGGGAAGCCGCAGCCGTTGTCCCGGACGCGGATCTCGAGCACGTCCTGCTCCGCAAGCACGGCCGTGACGGAGAGTTCACCGTGTTCTACACCGGAAAGGCCGTGCAGAATGGCATTCTCTGCCAGCGGCTGCAGGAGCATTTTCGGAACCATGCACGAAAGAAGCGCCTCCGGCACGGCTTCCGTGTATGAGAAGCTTTCCGACAGGCGGATGCGCTGAATCTCGACGTACCGGCTCAAAATCTCCAACTCCCGCCGCAGGGGGACAAATTCGTCCGGCGTGATGCAGAAGCGAAGGATATCGGCAAGATTCGTTGACATCAGCGCCACCTGCGGCACTTGATTGATTTTGCTGATCCACTTCATGGTGTCGAGCGTGTTGCACAGAAAATGCGGGTTTAGCTGCGCCTGCAGCATGCGGATCTGCGCGCGGTTAAGTGCGCGCTGGTTTTCCAACAGTGCCTGCTGGTTGTGCCGGAGAGCGACGACCATGGTGTTGAACTGCTGTGCCAATTCGCCCAATTCGTCATGCCGGCCGGCGGGAACGGGAACCTGCACGTCCAGATTATTTTTCCCGACCTGCCGGATGGCGTGATGCAGTCTGCCGATCGGTTGGAAGACCTGCCGGCTTAGCTGCAGGCTGAGTACGACGCTTAAAATGATGCAGGCCAGCGCGCACAGCACGCTCACCGAGTACAAAAGCCGGAGTGTTCCGGCGCTGAGCGGCTGCGGCTGCTGCAGGACGAGATACAGACCGGTTTCGGTATGCTGCCGCACGGTATAGGAAACGTCGGCAGACAGACCGGTGAGCGCCTTGTCGGACAAAAGCTGCCCGCGCAGCGCGTCGGCGAGGCTCTGGGTCTGTGCCGGCTGCGTACAGTAGACCGGACGCCAGCGCGCGTCGAGCAGAAGAAGTTCGTTCTGCGCACCAGCTGTGCCGCCGAGCAGTGTCTGCAGCTGCGTTTCCAGCATGCCGATGGTGAGATATCCGACCGGCGCGCCGTAGCGGTCGGTCAGGAGCATCGCAGCGTGCAGAAGCGGCTCGTCTGTGTCGGCCGGATCTTCTGCCGCGCTGCACACCAGAATACCGGTTCCGGCGCAGGCCGCCTCGTATAAAAGGCCCCAGTTGGTCGGCAGCGACCGGATTTCGGGCGCTGTCTGTGTCGAATAGCGCCAGCGGCCGCTGATATCGTAAAGGTCAAAGCGTGCAAAGCTGCGCACGGACTCTGTAGCGTCGAACAGCTGGCTGTAGACCGCCGTGTCCTCCGCTTCTGCGTCAAACAGCGCCTGTGCAACGAGTGGATTGTGCTGCAGGGATGCGGCTGTCTGCAAAAAGCCGCTGTGCAGCGTATCAAGCGCCTCGCAGGAGGCGGACAGCTGCTGTTGGGCCGTCTGCTGGGCGTTCGACGTCATGCGCAGGCGGAAAATCTGCAGCAGCAGACCGGAGCACAACAGCATCGGCACCAGAGACACGGCCAGAAACGCCGCGTTCAGCCGCTGACGGAAGGAGGAAAAGTGAAGCCGCTTCATTGTTCCGCCTCCGTCCCGAGATAAAAGGCCCAACTCATCAGAATTGCTTCGCGGTGCTCGCTTGCCCAGCTTACGTCATACGCGACCTGACGAATGGCGGATAGTTCCGGCAGTTTGCTGGCAGGACTCACGTCGCTGCGCACCGGGCGGCGGTAAAAATCAGACTGCAGCAGCTGCTGCACGTCGTAGCTGACGGCAAAATCGAGAAACAGCTTTGCGTTGTCGGGGTGCGGCGCGCCCTTCAGCGCGGCGCAGCCGTCCGGTACGCAGCTTGTGCCGTCTGCGGGGTAGACCATGGCGATCCCGTCCCCAGCAGCAATGCGCTTGCGCGCGGTCTCCTCCAGCGTGATGCCGACGAGCGCTTCGCCGTTTGCAACGGCGGAAATGATCGCACCTGAACCGGACAGGAGCTTTCCGTCCAGGTTTTCCGCAAATGTTTGCAGCACCTCATCCGCGTCGCCGCCCAGCGCGCAGAGCATCGTCACGAGCGCGGTATAGCTCGAGCCGGAGACGGATGGATCGGCAAAGGCGATCTGCCCGCGCAGCGCAGGGTCGAGAAGATCGGCCCAGCAGCTGAGCTGTCCGGAGGACAGCAGCTTCGGATTGTAGACCAGCACGACCGGAAGCGAGGAAAACGGCGTCCAGCTGCTGTCCTGCGCACGGTACTGCGGCAAAATCTGCTCCGCGCCGCGGCAGACGTAGGGCTCAAACAACGCCCGGCAGGCTTCGAGACTCTCGACGCCGCCGCCGAACATCACGTCGGCCCGTGGTGCGTCCTGCTCCTTTTGCAGCTGCTCAAGCAGTTCGTTTGTGCCGCCCTGTACGACCTCGACCCAGATTCCGGTGCGCGATTCAAATTCCTTGACGATCGGCCACCAGACCTCTTTTTTGTGCGAGGTGTACAGAACGAGACGCTCCGATTCATCCGGCGCGTAGGCGGCTGTATCCTGTGCGGCGGGCGCGCAGCCGGTCAGAAGAGCGAATGCTATACATAATATCAGAATGCGTATGTGTTTCATAGTTTCCGTGTCCTGTAGCAGCGAGAACAAAATTCTCTATTATTTTGCCCTGATTATAACACATCTCCGGCTCGGTTTTCATTGAATTTTTAAAATTATCGCAGAGAATCACAAATAATCGCAGATTTGTCCACTGTTCTTTTGTGCAGAAACACCGTAAAATGAGAGCATACGATGCAGAACTCCCGTTAGCTGCTGCACGAATTCAAATTTTATCAGGAGGAATATCAGAATGAAGAAGATGCTTGCGCTTCTGCTGGCTGCTGTGATGGTTCTGTCCATGGCTGCCTGCGCCGCCGCTCCGGCGACGACCCCGGCTGACACGACCGCTCCCGCAGAAGACACCCAGACGACCGAACCCGCTGAAACCACCGAGACGCCCGAGGCTCCCGCAGAGGAAACGCCCGCTGCAGAGCCCGAAAATCTGACTGCGACCCAGCAGATCATCAAGGAAGCCGAAGGCATGACCCTTGAAGAATTGGCCAAGAAGGCTATCGAGGAGTCCAACGGCAAGATGTTCTACGGCGTCGGCAACTCCAGCCGCGGCAAGAGCGCCCTGCCGCTGTTCATTGAATATCTGCAGTCCATCGACCCCAGCTACAACATGGAGTTCGAGTGGCAGCAGCCCAAGAACAACAAGATCTTCGATCAGCTGACTGCTGACTCCCTGAAGGGTACCGGCACGTTCGCCATGACCCTTATCCAGGACGGCAACCAGATCGAGAGCAAGATGGTCCAGACCGGCATTCTTGACACCTTCATCCCGAAGGATTGGGCGGACGCCAACGGCACCACCGCTGATGCCTACACCGGCTTCCTGCCGCTGCAGACGCTCAACAAGGTCTTTATGTACAACTGTGTGGGCGATAAGACCTATGACAACTGCTGGGACTTCGTTGCCGAGGGCGAGCATGGCCTGTTCATGGACATCGACTCCGAGATCGTCGGCAAGAACTTCCTGTACATGCTGACCCGCGACGACTATGCAGCATGGCTGAAGGAATCTTATGAGGCGCTGTCCGCTGACGAGCAGGCATACTTCCAGCCCACCATCAGCGAGATGGAATCCGAAGCTGCAGACCTCGGCCTCGGTGCTGACGGCGCTTATGCACTGGCGTGGATCAAGCTGTGGGTCGAAAGCTACAATGCCCAGACCGACGACGGCCCCATCTGCAACACCCTTGTCGATGCTTCCGCAAAGGATCAGTTCGGCCTTCTCGTTTACTCCAAGCTGCGCTCCGTCGAGGAGTCCAGTTCCGTCTCCGTCAACAACATCAAGGTCGCCGCGTATGAAGACGGCTATCAGGGTATCGGCGGCTATGGCTACTGCCATTACCTGTTTGTCACCGATAACTCCCCGCTGCCCTGGACGGCCTGTGCCTTTATCGCGTACATGACCTGCACCGCTGACGGTTTCTCCGCTTGGGGCAAGGACATGGGCGGCTACTCCTCCAACCCGACCGTTGCTGAGGAGACCGAGGCTAACTTCCATCACTCCATCGGCGGCATGGCCGAGGACGGTACCACCGTTGAATTCGCAGCCAAGAACGACCGCGGCTACGAGTGGTGGACCACCAACGGCAAACTCGTGCTCGAGGATCCGGAATACTGCGCAGACGTTGCTTTCACCGTCGGCAGCTGGATTGAAATGCTGAGCAAATACTCCGCAGGCTAATCTGTAAATCCGCACTTTACCGGCGCCCTTGGATCGCGCATCCAAGGGCGCCTTTGCAAAAACGCTGATTCAAAGGCGCTTTTGTAGGGGCTGATGCCTACATCGGCCCGTTCTGTCCCGCTGCAGGGCTATACGGATGGGCCGGTGTGGGCATCGGCCCCTATAGGAAACGGCGTTTGCAGTACCCCTATCATCCGCCCTTCAAATCTGAGAAAAGAGGAGGAAGCCATGAGCCGACCCACTACCCTCCGCGCAAGCAGATCTACGATTGTGCTCAACAAGGTCAAGACTTTCTTTTCCAAGCCGCACAACGTCATTCTGCTGCTGCTTGGCATTGTTTTGACCTTCACCACGGTCGCGCCGATCGTCGCTATCGTGGAGGATACCTTTAAAATTCACGCCGGCACCATCGATGCCCATCTGACTGGGCAGGCGACCGGCTACACGACCGTCAACTACACAGACCTTTTCACCAGCCGCATGGCCAAGACAAATTTGTGGACACCGCTTCTCAATACGGTGCTTCTCGCTGTCGGCACCTGCGTGGTGTCCATTCTCTACGGCGGGCTGTTCGCGTTTTTGATCACGCGAACCGACCTTGCGTGGAGAAAATATTTGAGTTCCATTTTTATTTTCCCGTACATCATGCCGCAGTGGACGCTGGCCGTCGTGTGGCAGAACCTGTTTAACTCCAACGCCGTCACCGGCACGTCCAACGGTCTGCTTGCCGCCCTGTTCGGCGTCAACATGCCGATATGGTGGTGCAAGGGCCTGTTTCCAAGCTTGATGGTCCTGGGCCTGCACTACGCGCCGTTCGCCTATATCCTGATCGGCGGTATTTTCCGGAACATGGATGCCAATCTTGAAGAGGCCGCAACCATCCTCGACACGCCCAAGTGGAAGACCATGTTCCGCATTACGCTGCCGATGGTAAAGCCCGCGATTTTGTCCACCATCCTGCTGGTTTTCGGCAGCGCGATGGGCTCTTATCCGGTGCCGCATTATCTTGGCCTCAGCACGCTGTCAACCAAGTATGTCTCGATGAACTCCAAGTATACGGGCGAAGCGAGCATTCTTGCCATTATCATGATGGTCTTCGGCGTGGCAATCATGCTGCTGAACCAGCTTTCGCTTAAAAGCCGCAAGAATTACACGACCGTCACCGGCAAGTCCGGCCAGATCTCCAAGATCACGCTCGGCAAAACCGGTCGTGTCGTTATCGCGCTGATCCTTGTGATTCTCACGTTCTTCACAAGCATCTTCCCCATTATCTCCTTTGCGTTTGAGACGTTCCTGCCGAATCCGGGCGATTATTCGTTCTTGTACACAGGCGACGCGTCGAACCTCACGACAAAATGGTGGGTCACGTCGGAAAACGTCACGGAAAACGGTATGTATGGCCAGAAGGGCATCTTGTATAACGAGACGATCTGGCGGGCGTTTAAAGGCACGATCCTTGTTTCCGTGGCCTGCGCGCTGCTGGCCGGCACCATCGGTACCCTGATCGGCTACGCCGTCTCCAAAAACCGGAGGAGCAAAGGGGCCAATTACGTCAACGCCATGGCGTTTTTGCCCTACCTGATGCCCTCCATCGCGGTGGGCGTGGCCTTCTTCATCCTGTTTTCCAACCAGTACATCAACCTGTTCAACACCTATGCGCTGCTGATCATCGTGGGCACCATCAAGTACATCCCCTTCGCCAGCCGCAGCTCGCTGAACTCCATGCTCCAGCTGTCCGGTGAGATCGAGGAGTCCGCCATGATCCTGAACATCCCCTGGGTCAAGCGCATGACCCGCATCATCATCCCCATCCAGAAGTCGTCCATCATCAGCGGCTTCCTGCTGCCCTTTATGACCTGCCTGCGGGAGCTGTCCCTGTTCATGCTGCTGTGTACCCAGGGCTTCATTCTGTCCACCACCCTGGACTACTTTGACGAGATGGGCCTGTACGCCTTCTCCAGCGGCATCAACCTGATCCTGATCGTGACGATCCTGGTGTGCAACACCATCGTCAATAAGGTCACCGGGGCCAGCCTGGATAAAGGAATAGGAGGATAATTACTATGCCTGAGATCAAATTAGAGCACGTGACCAAGCGCTGGGGCAAGTTCTACGCCGTGGATGACCTGGATCTGGTCATCCAGGACAATGCCTTCGTCACTCTGCTGGGCCCCTCCGGCTGCGGCAAGACCACCACCCTGCGGATGATCGCCGGTCTGGAGACCCCCACCAGCGGCCGCATCACCATCGGTGACCAGGTGGTCTTTGACAGCGCCCTGGGCATCAACATCCCGGCCAACAAGCGCAAGGTGGGCTTCCTGTTCCAGAACTACGCCCTCTGGCCGAATATGACCGTATACGACAACATCGCCTTCGGCCTGAGCAACGTAAAAGAGCCGCTGCCCAAGATTGACTTTGAGGCGAAGAACGCCGCGAAGCTGGCCGAGATACTGCAGAAGCCCGACGAAGTAGTCAGGATAATCGAGGAGTGCCGCGACAAGAAGGGCAAGCTCGATGAGAACAAGCTGTACATAAAGCTCATCGACGCCTTTAACATTTCCATGTTCACGGCGAAGAAGCTCTACGGCTATCACCTCGAGAACAAGCCCGACGTCTCCGGCGAGATAAGCTCCATGCTCGCCAAGGCCGAGAGCGCGAAGAAGTCCGCGCAGGCCAACGGCGGCGAGCTAAACGACGAGTTTGAACTGGTCAAGAACGGCGAAGTGGTACGCGAGACGCGCAAGCTCACCAAGGAGGAAATTGACCTCACCGTCCGCCGCGTAAGCCGCATAGTCAAGATAGGCATGTTCATGGACCGCTACCCCTCGGAGCTCTCGGGCGGTCAGCAGCAGCGCGTGGCCATCGCGAGGACGCTCGCGCCCGAGCCGACGGTGCTGTTCATGGACGAGCCGCTCTCGAACCTGGACGCTAAGCTGAGGCTTGAGATGCGCTCCGAGCTTCAGAGACTGCACATCGATACTGGCAGCACCTTCATTTACGTCACGCACGACCAGATGGAGGCCATGACGCTGGCGACGAAGATATGCCTCATAGACAACGGCGTCCTCCAGCAATACGACGCGCCGCTGGACGTGTATAACCGTCCAAACAGCCTGTTTGTCGCTGACTTCGTCGGCAACCCGGCCATCAACTTCATCGAGGCCACGGGCAAGCAGAGGCCCGACGGCGGCATAGCGCTCGACATGCTGGGCGGCGTCTCCGCTACCTTCACGCCGAACGAGAAGCTGGATTTGGCGAAGTGGTTCCGGGACGAGGACGCCAAGGACGAGGCAAAGCGCGCCCGCGAGGCGGAGCTTGCCAAGGACAAAAAGCACGTTGAGAAGGCCAACAAGGACACGGTGTTCCGCTGCCATATCCCGATGGTCAACGAGGCAGAGGACTTCGGCGACGAGGAATCGCCAACGGACGGGGACTTCATCATCGGCGTGCGGCCCGAATTCATTAAACTTTCCGATTCCGGCGCCATCGAGGGCGAGATCTACAGCGCCATGCCGACAGGCATGGAAACCACCGTCAGGATAAAGATAGGCGACTATCTGCTCACCGGTGTTGTCTTTGGCGGCGTACTATATAAGATAGGCGAGAAAGTACGACTGGACTTTGACGGCAGCGGTGTGGTATTATTCAGCCGTAGGAACGGAAGGCTGATATCTCTCGGCTCCGTGGAGCTGAAGTAAGACCGCAGTTCGGCGGCGGGGGCTTTCGCCTCCGCCGCATTATTTGTTTTAAGGTGCATCATATGATAAAACTCATTGTCAGTGACATAGATGGAACGCTTTTACCCTATGGGCAGTCCGAGCTGGACATTGAACTCTTTGAGCTGATCCGGAGGCTCCGGTCTGCCGGAGTTACCTTCTGCCCGGCTTCGGGACGTCAGTACCACTCTCTGCGCGCGCTGTTCAGGCCAGTTTGTAACGAGTTGGCCTACATATGCGAAAACGGCTCCATCGTCTACGGCGCCGGGTCAGAGGACGCAGCAGAGGTGCTCGGAAAAACCGTCATCGAGCGCTCAAAGGCCATGGAGTTGTGCTATGACATCATGGCTCTGGACGGACACCGGCTGCTCATATCCGGTGCGAACACGAGTTACATTCTCACCGGCGACCCGTGGTTTGAGAACTTCATGCACGTGTGCAAGGGCAACAACGTCGCGCTCATCTCGCGTCCCGAGGACGTGCCCGAGGACATCATCAAGCTGGCCGTCTACTGTCCTGACGGTACATCGGAGTGCCGCCATACCCTCACCCCCAAGTGGAGCGGAGAACTTAGCGTGGCCTCCGCCGGTCCGGACTGGGTCGACTTCAACCTTGCGGACAAGGCCAGCGGCCTTGCCGCGCTCTGCCGGGCGCTGGGAGTCCCGGCCTCGGAGACCGCTGCATTCGGCGACAACTGGAATGATGCGCCCATGCTCAAACTCGCAGGGCGCGGCTACATCATGTCCGGGTCGGACGAGGCATTGAGAGAACAGTTTGAGCTGCAATGTGAGAACGTCGAGAGAGTGCTTGAGCACTTCCTCGAAACAGGTGATATCTAAGATGAAACGAGTGCTCTGCCTAGCTATACTGCTAATGCTGATGCTCTGCGGCTGCGGCGGCACCGACGTCTCTGCCTTTGCGCCCGAGGACAGCCAACGGCTGGTCGTCTACACCT
>ERZ779894.3187-NODE-3187-length-13103-cov-3.305104_pt1 | contig 13103 bp, 10 predicted proteins | sample MGYA00511587_ERZ779894 | MGnify/ENA primary metagenome ERZ779894 (study PRJEB29588, sample SAMEA2160490) | human gut metagenome | biome: human gut; feature: human-associated habitat; material: faeces | place: Denmark | collected 2008/2010 ... | reverse complement strand
TGGAGAGGGGCTTTAATAACTACTACTCTATAAATACGAGGATGACTTACTATGCTGGTTACTTTAAAAGAAGCTTTGGCTCACGCGGAAAAACATAACTACGCTGTTGGCATGTTTGGTTGCTACTGCGAAGAAATGATCCGTGCAATCGTTGAAGCCGGAGAGGAATCACATTCTCCTGTTATTCTGGGATTTGGTGAAGGGCATATCAAATACAACAAAATCCATCTGGAAGATATTTCACACCTAATGATTAATTATGCAAGGCGGGCATCTATTCCAGTGGTGGTGCATCTGGATCATGGCTTTACGTACGAGAATGTTGTCCGTGCTATTCACTACGATTTTTCTTCTGTTATGATTGATGCTTCCAGCTCCGCCTACGAGGATAACGTCCGCCTTTGCGCTGAAATTAGCCGAATTGCCCACGCCATAGGATGCTCCGTAGAGGCAGAAATCGGCCACGTGGGCGGCAACGAAGATTCCAATCCTGATGCGGAAGAGGAAGATCAGTACACTGTGCCAGAAGATGCCGCTCGCTTTGCCGAGGCAACATGCGTCGATGCACTGGCTGTGGCCATCGGGACGGCTCACGGGACATACAAGAAGGCTCCCAAGCTGGATTTGAACCGCCTGGAAGAAATCAATAACAAGGTAAATATTCCTCTTGTTCTGCACGGAGGCTCTGGTCTTTCTGCAGAGGCATTTAGAGCAACCATCGACCGTGGCGTGCGCAAGATCAATATCTATACAAACCTTTCTAACGCCGGCTGCAAGGGAGCAGCTGAGTACTTGGCAGATCCCAACGCAGAGGCAGGCAGCATGATTTCTCTGACCGAACGTATGATTGCCGAAATCAAGCGTGAAGTTATTCGCTATACCGAGATTTTCCGTTCTGCGGGTCAGGTTTAAGAAGAGGAGTTCAACTGTGCAAAAACGAATATTGATTTTGGGCGCTGGGAATATCGGGCGCGGGGTGATCGGCAGCATATTCTTTGATGCCGGTTATCATCTGACGTTTTATGATGCGGTACCAAGCCTTACTCGGGGACTTGAGCGCCAAGGCTGGTATAGCGTCGACCGAGTAGGTGACCATATTGAAAATATGGTTGTGAGCGATTTTGACGTAATCCAAGCAGAGGATGAAGCAGGCCTTGAGGCGGCAATTGCAACGGAGTTTCTGGTTGCCTGCTGTGTATACCATGGAGCCTATGACGCACTATGTACGCATATTGCCAATGCGGTCTGTCAACGTTCAATAAAAGAAATGGGGCCCTTAAATATTTTTCTGTGTGTCAATGAGCTTGGCTCAGTTGAGTATTTTCAAGAGCATATCAGCCAACAGCTTTCCGGCCCCGATCTGACCTACTTCCATAAAAAGGTCGGTATCTGCCAGGTATTGGTCTTGCGCTCTGGCCTGCCTTCCAGTGATGATCGGAAAGCCCGTGATCCATATGCCGTTACCACATCGTTGGAAGGTCATGTTTTCGTCGACCAGGGCGCTTTTTTAGGGGAGCAGCCACAGGTTGCCTGTGTCCAATTTGTAGACCAGATCCAAGCCAGAATGCAGAGAAAAATATATACCGGGAATATGTTTCACTGTATCCAAGCTTTTTTGGGTGCGTTCCATGGAGCCAAGGACATGCCGGCCTGCCGGGCAGTCCCCGGCGTCTTGGAAGACAGTCTTGCTGCCTACTACGAAGCGGAAGAGGCTCTGAGCCGAGAGTTCAACTTCTCTTCAGAGGATCGCACCGCCTGGAATGAAGAAATATTGGGTGACCTAAAAAAAACAGCTGGCGGAGGCGTTCCAGATCCGGTGAGCCGTGTTCTCGCACGGCCGATGGAGAAACTCAGCCGAAGCAACAGATTTATAGCACCGGCGCTGCTATGTATCAAACAAAACATCCTCCCTTATTTCTTATCTAAGGGGATCGCGTGTGGACTCTGTTATGATAACACAGATGATGACGAAAGCGTAAAAATGCAACATTTCATTAGGGAAAATGGGCTGGATGCAGCTCTTAGTAATATTTGTGGCCTTACAGAGAATGACTGGATTCTTCGCGATCTCATACGAGGGCATTATCAAGAACTGAAAAAATAAAGGAGAATATTATGCGCTACAAAAAATTTCAACGAGCAGGTATAGATGTGTCTGCCGTCGCAGTAGGAACTTGGGCAATCGGCGGTTCTCAGTACGGAGAGGTCAACGACCAGGACTCAATCGCTGCTATCCGTGCAATGATCGATTGCGGTGTTAACATCGTCGATACTGCGCCTATTTATGGTAACGGACATTCCGAGGAAGTCGTTGGTAGGGCTCTTCAGGGGATTCGAGACAAGGTCCTGCTATGCACTAAGTTCGGCACTTATAACAGCTCTTACACTGGAGACGTAGTTTATGACTGCCGGTATGACAGTGTCTTTGCTTTCTGTGAAAACTCTATGCAACGTCTCAAAACAGACTATTTTGACTTTTACTATATCCATTGGCCAGAGCCGGATGGCCGCACACCAATAAGTGAGACTATGGCCGCGCTGAATGAGTTGAAGAAGCAAGGAAAAATTCGTTTTATCGGTGTTTCGAATTTCACCAAGGAACAAGTCATTGAGGCAGAGCGCTACGGACAGATTGACGTGATCCAACCGCCTTTTTCCATGGTAAACCAGTCTCAGCGGGAATTGATGGAATGGGCGTATTTACGGGGCATTGATACCATGACATACGGATCACTTGGTTCTGGTATCCTAACCGGAGCGATTCGTAGTATTCCAAACTTTTCCGAAAATGACCTGCGGCTGACTTTTTATGACTTTTACCGGGAGCCGAAATTTTCAAAGATCATGGAACTGCTGAAGACCTTGGACAAGATTGCCGAGAAGCACAACCGACCTGTGGCCCAAGTAGCCATCAATTGGAGCACCCAGCAACCGTTCGTTGGAACTGCGCTGGTGGGTGTCAGAAATACCAATGAGGCGGCGGAAAACTGCGCTACATTTGATTGGCAATTGGCCGATGAAGAGTTGACTGAAATCGACGCCGCTCTTAATAAGCTACAAATCGGCTAAGTCGTGTTTTGAAATCAAATAGCAACATAGGTCAGGGCGATACCTAAAACCTCACGGTATTCGTCTTCATTGACCGCAATTGCCACAAGAATGGCTACATTTTCAAACTCTCCGCCCCAGTTGCGGCGCAGGTAGATTCCATCCACATAGACATAAGGTTAAATCATATTAGGAAAACCGACTGCCGAAGTTGGGGTAAGGCGGTCAGCCCGCCTCGGGTTGGGAAACGGTATTGAACTGGATGTATTCCGCAATTCTGCGCAGTTCGTCGGCAAAATTAAATTTCACACTAATGTTGCCGTTCTCATAAACCTTGATATGATCCACAAGCTCAATGAGGATTTCCCGTGTAAGCGTACTGATATTTTGGTATTTCATAAAGGCAACCAGGGCGGGGTGTTCATTGTTGACCCCGTTAGCAAGCTCGTCACGTTCAGCGGTCAGCCGGGCCAGTATATCGGTCAGGTTGGCCGTTTTTTGTTCGTAATCCGCTTTCATGTCGTGATATTCCTGCCGGGTGATTTCCCCGTCCTTCCAGTCCTGGTAAATGGATTGCTTATACCGACTCACCTTTGCCAGTTCCCGCTCCTTGGCGGCAATCAGGTCATTCAGCCGGTGGGATTGGCACCGCTTGGCCGGGGCCGCATTGATACGGGCCACCAAGTCGGAATAGGAAACAGCCAGATGCACCTGTTGCTGGATAGCAAACAGGACAGCGGCCTCCAGGCGGTTGTGCTTGATGGAGTGCATGGTGCAGGCTTTTTTGGACATATTCTTGTAGGTGGAGCAGGCGTAATATACGTTCCCGTTTTTATTTGAACTCCGCGTCAAAGCCCGGCCACAGTCCGCGCATTTGAGGAATCCACTAAACACATGAACTTCCCGCCCCTGGGGAGATGTGCGCGTGTCACGTTTCAAAAGCGACTGCACCATGTCAAAGGTTTCCCGGTCTATGATGGCCTCGTGGGTATTGGAAACACGCACCCACTCATCCTCCGGAACCGCCTCAATTTCATGCACCTTGTAACTTTTCACCCGGTAGCGGCCCTGGGCCAAATCGCCCGCATAGGTCGGATTGGTCAGGATCGCATGAATCATGCGGCCCGTCCACATTGTATGACCTGACCCCTTTTTCCCAACAGGCAGCCCTTTACTCTGCTTATACACAGACGGACTTGGTATGCCGTGCTCATTCAGATAGATGCCAATAGCCCGCTTGGAAGTCCCCTTCAGCAACAGCGAGTAGATGAGCTTTACCACCGGGGCGGCGTCAGGATCGACCACCAGCTTGTGCTTGTCCTTCGGGTCTTTCAAGTAACCATAAGGCGCATAGGACGCGATATACTGGCCGTTGCGCCGCTTGTAGTCGAATACCTGCCGGATTTTCTTGGACGTCTGAAAACAGTAATTGTCGTTCATTACGTTTGTTATGGGAACGAGGATATTGGAAACGCTGTCCGGGTCACGGTAGCTGTCCACGTTTTCCGCAAGACTGATAAAGCGGACGCCCATCTGTACAAAGAGATTGTCAATCAGGCTCCCGGCGTCACTATAATTCCGGGCAAACCGGGAAAGGTCTTTTACAATGACGCAGTTGATTTTACCCTTCATCACGTCGGACAGGAGCCGTTGAAAATCTTCCCGGTTGGCGTCTGTTCCCGTATGGCCGTCATCCACATATTCCTCAGAGCTGCGGAACTCGTCAGCATGGCGTTGACAGAACTCGGTGAGCAAATCGCGCTGGTTTTTCACGCTGTTGCTATCGTCCTTGCCCTCCTTGGCCTTTTTCAAATCCTCCTTGGAGAGCCGGATATACATTCCCACATCCCAGCGGCGGGTGGTATAGGTTGGGGCGATAGGTTGCTGCTGCCCCCGGTTTTTGGTTCGTGCCATTTGTACCTCCTTCCCTATCACATTACACCTATATTATACCTCTGTTCCGGGGGTACATCAAGGATGCCTCCGCCTCGGGACAAAGTGTCTCAGAGCCGGAACAGACTGCGGCGCAAGGGTTTTAGAGCCCGCTCTTCTGCCGGACAAGCAGGTCGGCCAGCTTGTCCTGGAGCGAGGGGCCGTCCTCGGAAAACTCAATCTTGACTCCCACGCCGCCCACACAAAAGCAGTAGGGATTGATGGCTCTGGCAAGGAACCGAGCCAGCCGATCCTCCATCGGGAGCTTGTTATCAAAGGCCATGCCGCTCACGTCGGGCAGCTTGTCCGCCTCCACAGCGCCGATGTTGACGCTCCGCATTTCCTCCAGTTCCTGTGCTGTCAATCGCACGGTACGACCTCCTCTTATGTAGTAATGTGTTCCCGGTGGGGAAACGAAAACGGACGGCAAAACTGCCGCCCGTTTTCCTTGCTCCACCCTTGGGACAAAGTGTCTCAAGGGCTTACTTCTCCAAATCCGCCGTTTTCTCCGGCGGTTGCTTTTCCTTCCACTCGTCCAGTAGGGCGATGATCTGCTCCTTCATCTGACGGGGCGTGGCCTCCTTGCCAAAATACTTGTTGAGTTCCTCGGTGCTGATAATCACTTGACCAACCTCCTTCTTTTCTTCACTTAAAATTGCGTCGATAACGTCCCCGGTGAGCTGTCCCGCTTGATCCAGCTCCCGGAGCTTTTTGGCCTGGGCAACAGAGGGGGAGGACTGCTCCCCTTCGATGGACACCGCGATGAGCTGCTGGTTGCGGGGGCGTATAAAAGACAGCTCCACGGCGGGGATGAATCCCAGCTTTTTGATGGGCTCCCCGTTGGCGTTCACCGCTGTGCCGTCTACCATGTCCTTCAGCTCCGGCACCAGCTCATTGAGCCGGATATACCGCATGACCTTTTTGTAGTTCATGCCGTTCCGGGTTCCCACGATCTCCGTTGAGCGTTTGCCAATGTCACCCTCGGCAACACCTTTGAGTACGGTGCCCTGGTGGGAAATAGCCTCCACCTGCTGCTGGAGCGCCTTGGCCTTCTCCGAGGGGAGAATATGCTCCCGGTGGCGCAGGTTGTCATCCGTCATGGCAAGGATGGCCTCGTCATCCGTCATTTCCCGGACGATGCAGGGCATATTCCGATACCCGGCCAGCTCGCTGGCCTTCTGGCGGCGGTGGCCCGCAATGATCTCATAGCCGCCGCCTTCCCTGGGGCGGACGAGGGCAGGCTGGTTCACGCCGCCGTTTTTGACGCTCTCCACCAGGGACTGCATCTCCGCATCCTCCCGCACCTGGAAAGAATGGTCTTTGAACGGATAGAGTTCAGAGAGGTCGAGATAGACTACTTCTTCCTTGACAGCGCGGGTGGCGTCCTTTTGGCCGAAAACCGCATCCGCCGTAAGGGATGCGGGATTGTCACCAGGGGCATCTTCACCGGCGATGGGGGCGTCCCCAACAGCGCCGCCGCCAGGGGCGGCCTGTTCCTGGGCAGCCTTGCCCCGCTTGCCTTGGGACACTTTGTCTCGGGCCTTGCCCTTTGGCGCGTCCTTATCCGGGGCTGCCTCTTTAGTTTTACGGCCACGGCGGGGCTTATCCGTCTTTTCCTCATGCTCCGGCTTTTTCTCCTTGGGGGGACGCCCCCGGCGTTTGGGGGCAGGTTCCTGCTGGGCCGGTTCATCCGGACCCTTGTCCACATCCACCGGCTGGGGGACAGCGGCCTCCTCCTGCTCGATGGCCACCCGTGCCTCCTGGTTGCGCTTGGAGATGAGTTCGCTGATTTGCTCAAAGGACACTACTACCTCGCCCTCCTCGCCGGGGGCAGGGGGCTCCGGCTCAGGTTCAACCATAGCGGAATCACCAGCAGCGGGCTCCGCCGGTTCCGGCTGCTCCGGCTCCGAGATGTCAACTTGGGGCGGAGTGTCCCCACCGGGGGCCTCCAGCACAGGTTCAGCCACAGCGGACTCACCGGCAGCGGGCTCCGCCGGTTCTACCACCTCCGGCTCCGGGGCAGCGGCCTCGGGCGGGGTGTCCACGGCGGCCTGTTCCATGACCTCGGGCTCGGCGGCATTGACTTCCTCCGGGCCGCCATTCACTTTTTCGTCTGCCATTCAATTCCTCCTCGCTTTTTGATTTTTGGAGTGTTGCACAAATTTTTGTCCGAAAATTTTATACCTGATTTTTCTGATTTTCACCTCCTCTGGCCTGTCCCACCACGCAAAAACGCCGCCCGGAAGTCTCCTCGGACGGCGTTCTGCGTAATGTGATAGGTCTTTTTTATTTTCTCAGGCCCGCAAAGCCTTGATATTGCAGGGTTCCTATTATGATTTAATCATATCCTCATGTGCTGGGTACGGTGGTGTTGGCGGTGGACCGTACACGGACAGACGAGGTAATCACAGGCTGGGGCAGCCTCCTGCACAGCCGCACCCCTGTCGGCATGAGCAGCTTCTCTGTCATCCGCAATATGCTGGCCATGGGTGCGCTGTCCTACGGACTGAATCAGAAGGAGCCTGCAAAACAGGATGCCCTGGACTTCCTGGAACACCTCAACCGGAATGGAGGATTTGAGCTGGACGGGTCGGATGCCCCCATTTTGATCTGCCTGGACTACGAGGTCGCCGAATGGAACCGAAACGGAGAAAACTACGAGATAATCGTGCCGGAGGAGGGGACGCTGTCCTTCCGCCTGGGCCTGCTCTCGGATTCTCCGCTCGCACTGGAGCCCGGTCTGGACGAGGCGCTGCTGTCCGCCGGCCTGCCCCCCGCAAGCGGCGAAAGGCCGCAGGGCTTTCCCGGCGATTACAGCGCGGCCCATACGCTGAGCGAGGAGGACTACGGCTGGTTTCTGGAGTTGACCGGGGACAGCAGCCGGGACCTACGCCGGCAGGGCTTTCACACCCGGCTCTATACCACTGCCGACCTCAGGGAGCATATCCTCTCCGCCCTGCTCATTTCCGCGGCCATATTGCTGTGGAAAGGCACGGTGTCGCACAGGATGGTCCGCCGCGATGTCCGCCGTGCAGTTGGCGTGATGGGCTGGCTCATCGTGGGCTGGCTGCTGCTGCGCCTTCTGAAATATCAGCTGCCGCAGGAGGGGGCTCTGTGCCGGATGTGCTGGTATGGTTACTATATCTTCCAGCTGGCCCTGCCTGCCGCGCTGCTTTATCTGACTGAGCTCCTGGACCGCAAAGAGGGCGAAATGCGCCTTGTGCGCCCCCTGTGGCCGCCCCTTGTCTGCTATGCGTTCTCGGTGCTGCTGGTGATGACCAATGACTTGCACCAGCTGGTGTTCATTTTCGACCCAGGCGGAAACTGGGCGAGCGATTACAGTTACGGACCGGGATATTGGATTGTTGCAGCCTTTTCACTCCTGTTTTTTGCGCTGGCCCTTGTAAAACTCTTCTGCAAAGGACGCAGGAGCAAATACTGGGGCGGCAAAGTGTTCCCACTGCTCCTCTGTGCGGGCCTGCTCGCGTATGTCGTCGCCTATATTTGCCGCATACCTCTGGCGTGGGAGAGCGATATAACGGTCTGCATCTGTATTATTTCCGTTCTGTTTTTTGAAACAGTACTCCGCGCGGGACTGATTCCGGTCAATATCCGATACCACAGGCTGTTTGCTGCTGCGCCCATCAGTCTGGCCCTGCTGGACGAGGACGGACGCACGGTTCTTTCCTCCCGCGATGCGTCTCCCATATCCCGCTCCATCTGGAGACGGCTGCTCACGGATATGGAGCATCCGCTGCTGCGGGACAAGGACACGCAGCTCCACGCGGTCGCCATCCACGGCGGCATGGCCGTGTGGCAGGAGGATCTCTCACAGCTGAACCGGCTGCGGCAGGAGATACAGGCTGTGCAGGCCCGTTTGGAGGCGGCCAACGCCCTCCTGCGCGAGGAGGGCGAGGTCAAAAGGCGCCTCATATCCGCGGAGGCGAACCGCGCCCTCTTTGAACAGCTCGACCGTGATATGGAGCAGCGCGTTTCCTCTCTGGCGGGCCTCATAAAAAGCCTGCCTGAAACGGAGCAGCCGAGGGACGCGGCCGCATACATCACCCTGTGCCTGTGCCACATAAAGCGCAGGTGCAACCTGTTCTTCCTGGCCTGTCAGGGCGAAGCCCTGCTCGGGGACGAACTCGGCATTTACCTCGACGAGCTGGCTGAGCTGGCCCGCTATTCGGGGCTGCAGACGCTCATCCGCTGTGGGCAGAGCGGCCCCATGGAGATACGCAGCGCCTCGCTCTGCTACGACTTCGCCTTTGAGACCATATCCCTTGCGCTGAAGGCGGAGGCCTCGCCGCTGATGGGCTGGCTTGAGGCGGAGGTTGGGCGGCTGACATTCCGTTTCCTCCCGGGCAGCGACCCCGTGGAATGGCGCTTCTCGGAGGAGCTGACGGCGGCGCTGACCGGCTCGGGCGGGCAGATAGCCTGCAAGGACCTCGACGACGCCGTCGGCATATGCCTGACCCTACCCTTGGGAGGTGAGACTCGTGGCTGAGTTCTACCGTCTGCCGAATTGGGCGCTGACGGCGCTGGTCATGGCGCTCGCGCTGTGCATCGTACTGCAAACCCTGGCCATTTCCTACAGCATCCGCCGCCTGCCAGCCGGTTGGGCGCGCAGGCTGGAAAACGGCATGGAGTGCGCCGTGCTTGCGGTTTTGTTTATCTTCGCCGTGCTCCTCGCCCAGGTGCAGTATGCGCTCTACTGCGGCTTTCTGGCGCCCGGCGCCTATGGCCCGGCGCGGCAGGCCGTATTCCTGCTCACGGCGGTGCTGGGCGTCTCAGCGGCGGTGTCAGCGGAGCTCGTCTGGCCGTTTTTCGCCGTCGGCGGGGCCGCAGTCCTGCTGCCCGTGGCCGAGCTCATCATGGGAAAAGCGTATCCCCTCTTTTTCCTTGCAGGTATTTTGTTTTTCCTGCTCCGCAGCGCGCACATCTGCCTGATGCGCCGCCGGGAGCTCAGGACCCAGCTCTCTTACATATCCGTAAAGGAGGCCATCGACAGCCTGCACACGGGGCTGCTGTTCTTCCGCCATGAGGGTGATATCCTGCTGTGCAACCGACGTATGGATGCACTGGCAAGGCAGATGACGGGGCGGGCTTTGCAAAACGGCGTGGAGTTCCGGCGGCTTCTGGACAGCGGCCCGCTCGGCGGCTGCGAGCGGGAGACGCTTGGTGGGCAGCAGGTGTTCCGCCTTCCGGACTCCTCCGTGTGGAGCGTGTCCGCGCACGATATCCCAATGGGCTGCCGGACGCTTGTGCTGCTGACCGCCGACGACGTCACGGAGCGCTGGGACGCCGTGACGCTCCTCGCCGAGAGGAACAGGGCACTGGAAAAACGCGGACAGGAGCTTCGCCACACCATCGAAAACCTGCAGGCCATCTGTGAAGCGGAGGAGATAGCCCGGAGCAAGGGCCGGGTGCACGACCTGCTCGGGCAGCGCATAAGCCTGCTGCTCCGCGCCCTGCGGGACCACCAGCAGCCCGATGAGGCCCTACTGATGGATTTCGCCTGCAGCCTTCCCACGGCGCTCCGTGAGGACAGGAGGCCGAGCCCCGCCCACCGCCTGGTGAGGCTGAGAGAGACGTTCCTGGGTATGGATGTGTCCGTGGAGTTCCGCGGCGAGCTGCCCGAGGATGATAACGCGGCGGACAGCTTTGCCGAGATCGCCGTGGAGTGCGTCACCAACGCCGTGCGACACGGCTATGCCACCCGCGTCCAGTTCCATTTCTTCCAGAATGACTGCTGGCGCATGACGGTGACGGACAACGGGCTGCCGCCTTCCGGGCCGGTGCGTGAGGGCGGCGGCATAGGCGGGATGCGCCGCAGGATAGACAGGCTCGGCGGCACGCTTGAGCTGCATACCGTTCCACGGTTCCGTATCGAGATCTCTGTCCCAAAGGAGGCTGTGCAGGAATGTTCAAAGTTCTGATAGTGGAGGACCACGCGTCCATGCGCGAATCGCTGACGACGGCGCTGGAGGCAGCCGGGGATTTTACCGTGGTGGGTGAAGTGCCAAACGCCGACTATGCCCTCGATTTCTGCCGGCACCTGCACCCGGACCTGGTGCTGATAGACGTGTGCACAGAGGGCGGCGCGTCCGGGCTCAAAGCGGTGGAGGCCATACGCAAAGCATATGGGGAGATCAAGATGATCGTCATGACCGCGTTTGACGAGATCACCTATATTCCACGGGCAAAAGCCGCCGGAGCCAACGGTTTCGTTTACAAGAGCCGGAGCCTGAACTATTTTCTCGAGGTGGCCCGCGAGGTAATGGCCGGCGGCAGCAGCTTCCCGGAGCCCAGGACCATACCCATGCCCCAGGGAGAGGCTCCGCTGACCGACCGGGAGATGGAAGTGCTCCGGCTGATGTGCAGACACATGACCAACAAGGAGATAGCCCGGGAACTGTTCATAAGCGAGAACACCGTTAAATACCACAAGATGAATATGCTCGGAAAGACCGGCTTCTCCAAGGCGGTGGACCTGGCCTTTTACATGATCTCCAACGGCTGGATAAATCCCTTGTACTGACGCTGCGGCTCCTGTCTCGGAGAAAAGACTACCCGCTGCGGGTAGGGCGCAGACGCGGAAAAGGCTTTACAATAGCTGATATGAAGGCATATATCCCGCGGCGGTCTCGCCCGGAGCAGGAGACCGGAAAGGAGCGCTTATGAGAACTACGTCAAAACGAGTGACCGCGCTTTTGCTGGCGCTGGCCCTGCTGCTGGCTCTTGGCGCCTGCGCGCAAACGCAGCAGACCGAAACCGACGAGCCGACAGCAAGCACCGGCGGAAGCGGCGGCAAATACGCATTGCCCACGAGAAATGACAGTGAGCCGCCGGAAAAGCAGCCCGAGCCGACACCCGAGCCGCCGGAGCAGACCGTGTTCTCGGAAGAGGCTCAAAACTCCCTGATGTGGCTGCGCGACAGGATAGATTTCCCGCAGACGATGTTCGGCGCGGCGTATCTCGACTATGTAGGCGGGCTTTTTGAGGAGGGCTTCGAGGCGGGCTTCCCTGAATGGATGTGGGAAGAGAACGAAGCGATGCTGCTGGAATACCCGTTTATTGCCGAGATAGATGCGGAGCACATAGTCGGCGGCGCGGGACATCTGTACTGCATCGTGCCGGTAGATGAAAACGCGTCGGTTTCAATAAACCGCATGGAGTGGAACAAGAATACATGCGCCTTCGAGGTGTCCAACGTCCTCTATCGCTCGGAGACCGGCGAGCCGGTGCTGCTGTTTGCAAATCTCGACGGCATTGCCTACGAGTCAGACACGCAGGTTTTGATAACCGACAGCAGCGGGAACACCTGTGAATGGTGGCCGTCGCTCGACGCGATGGGCTGTCTTGCCCCGTGTCTATCGGAGGATGGAGACTACCTTGCGTTCGACTTTACGGAATACGGATGGATGAACGCCCCGCTTGACCTTGCGCCCTGGTTTGCTGAAGGCTGGGTGGGCATGACGGCGCTCGGGCTTGCCGGCTCCGAGGACTGGGGCATGGGCTGGTTCGTTGAAACGACGGCATGGGATACAGACCTCCCTGCGTACTTCAGCCTGCGGTTCTATCAGGAAGATGAAACAGGCGGAATGGTCGAACTCGATTGGTTCTACAACGATTCCGATTACGCTGATGAGAGCTGGTTCGGATACTGGACGATCGAGACCGTCCTTGACGGGCCGAGCTACGTGACCCTAAGTATGTCCCTCGTGGGCGGCCAAAATTACGACGAAACAGCTGACCCGATATATCTGGAGGAGACCTACCCCATGCTCATCAGCCCCAGCGGCACAGAGCTGCTGATAGCCAAAGGCGAAACCGGCATCTGCCTGCCGTTCATGTCCCGGAGCACAACAGCCTGCACCCTGACGCTGATCGAAGGATAATGTGCAAACCTGCTAATGTGTGTCAAGCTCAAAAGAAGAAAAGTACAGGATAAGAAATAGGCATAGCTAAAGGACCTGCAACATATTCCGGCTGCAGGCCTGGGAGGATATGCCCCGTCACATATAATGATGGCTGTGCTGCGGTGCAGCATGGCCATCGTTGTTATGTATCAGGCGGTCTCTTCTAAAGCGTTCAGGTATTCTTTGACCTTTGCATAATAG
>ERZ779894.3177-NODE-3177-length-13158-cov-8.631840_pt1 | contig 13158 bp, 10 predicted proteins | sample MGYA00511587_ERZ779894 | MGnify/ENA primary metagenome ERZ779894 (study PRJEB29588, sample SAMEA2160490) | human gut metagenome | biome: human gut; feature: human-associated habitat; material: faeces | place: Denmark | collected 2008/2010 ... | reverse complement strand
CCCGCGGGACCGGCGCCGACGACGGCGACCTTCAGGCCCGTCTCATGCTCGGGGGCCTTGTAGTAGACGTCCTTGTGCTGCATGGCGTAGTCGCCCAGGGCGCGCTCTACGGTATGGATGGAGACGCAGTCGTCGGCCTCGGAGGCGGCCTGCGTGGCGGCGACGCTCATGCGGTTGCAGTGGTTCTCGCAGGGGTGGGCGCAGACGCGGCTCGTGACGGTGGGCATGGGGTTCACGCGGTAAAATATCTCCGCCGCACCGGCCCAGTCGCCCGCGCGGAGCTTTTCCATGTACGAGCCTATGTCCGTGTTGTTCGGGCAGCCGCCGGAGCAGCCGACCCAGAAACAGCTTTTCCATCAGCAGAAATACGGCGAAATACAGGCCCCACAGCACGAAGGTCCAGGCGGCTCCGTGCCACAGACCCGTCAGGCCCCATACCACCAGCAGGTTCAGCACCCAGCGTCCCAGCCGCACCCGGCTGCCGCCCAGGGGGATATACACATAGTCCCGGAACCAGGACCCCAGGCTGATGTGCCAGCGCCGCCAGAACTCCGTGAGACTCCCGGAGATAAAGGGATAGTTGAAGTTCTCGGCGAAGCGGAAGCCCATGATCCGGCCCAGGCCGATGGCCATGTCGCTGTAGCCGGAGAAGTCGAAGTAAACGTGCATCATGTACGCTGCGGCGTACATCCACGTCAGCAGCACGGTTTTCTGCCCGCTCTGCTGATACACCGTCACCAGCTCGTACAGGACGTTGGCCAGCAGCACCTTTTTGCCCAGGCCCAGCACGAACCGCCGGGCGCCCAGGGCTGCATCCTGCACCGTGTGGGTGCGGCTTTGCAGCTGGGGAGCCACATCGGTATAGCGGACGATGGGCCCGGCCACCAGCTGGGGAAACATGGCGATATACGCCGCCAGGTCGATGAGGCTCCGCTGGGCCGGGGCGTCGCCCCGGTACACGTCGATGACATAGCTGAGGATCTGAAAGATATAGAAGCTGATGCCGATGGGCAGGGTGATCCGCAGCAGGGGCACCGACAGGCCGGTGACGGCGTTGAAGCCGGAGATCAGAAAGTCGGCGTATTTGCAGTAGCCCAGAAGCCCCAGGCTCAGCACAGCGGACAGGGTCAGCAGCAGCCGCCTGCGGGCAGGATACCGCTCCATAAGCCGGGCGGCGGCATAGCCCTGTAAAATGGCGGCGGCCATGAACAGCACGAACCGGGGCTCGCCCCAGGCGTAGAACACCAGGCTGCTCAGCAGCAGAGCGGCATTTTTCAGCCGCCTTGGGGCCAGAAAATAAAGCCCCAGGGCGCAGGGAAGAAAATAGAAGAGAAACGGCAGACTGGAAAACAGCATGACCGCGGCGGGTTACTGGATGGGCTCGTCGCAGGCGGTCTGGACGCCGGTGTAGGTGGCGGTCATGGTGTTGACAAAGTCGTCCACCAGGTCGTCGGCGCCGAACAGGGCCACCACATACTCGCCATAGGTGAGGACCACCAGCTTGTCAGGGAAGCCGCACATCCACTGGGTGTTCTGGACATTCTGGCGCAGAGCGTCGGTCACGACAGAGACGTCGGCGCTGTTTTTCACATGGAACGCGCCGCAGGTAAAGCTGTTGGCGTTCATCATGTGGGTCAGCGACGCGGCGTCGTCAATAAGATCGGCCTTGTCGGCGGGGAAGTGCAGCATATAGTCCAGATTGTCGGCATCGTCCACCGGGAAAGTGCCGGGGGCATCGTCCACGGGCTTATCCAGGCTGCCGCCCACCACGGGGAACTTCTCGCTTTCGGGATAGGCGTTCCACACGGCGGTCAGCAGGTCCACGGCGCTGACGGGGGAGCCGCCGTTGACGTCGCCGCCCTTCTGGGAGGAGCAGGCCGCCAGGGACAGGACCATCACCAGGGCCAGCAGCATAGTGAGAAACTTTTTCATGGGTAAATACTCCTTTGATATCGTTTTCAAAAGCCATCCGTGCATTTTTGGAGGGCTATTGGCAATGCATTATATCATATTCCCGGAAAAAGGTCAAGCCGGATAAGGGGGAATTTGCCCCTCCCGGAGATTTTCCGCCCCGGAGCCGGACTGCCCGAGAGATACATCCGCCTGCCGAGGGCGGACAGTGATGGATAAATATTTCACATTCCCGCAAAAAAGTGGGAAAAAACCCTTGCAATTGCCGGGAAAATGTGGTACAGTCCACTTCGACAATTGAATAGGGACAGCCGCGCTTGTCCGCGCCGCTGTCCGACACCATTATTTCTGGCTTGCCGCCAAGGTCGCGGCAAGGAAAAAGGAGAAAGCTATGAAGAAGAAACTATTGGCTCTTTTCCTGGCGCTGGTAATGGTCGGCGCCGTACTCCCGGGATGCGGAGACGGCAGCAAGGACCCCGGCGGACAAGGAAATAACGGCGAGACGGGCGAACCGGTCAAGGGTGGCGAGATCACCGTTGGCATCGCCCAGGACCTGGACGACAGTCTTGACCCCCACCAGACGGTGGCCGCAGGAACCAGAGAGGTCTTGTTCAACATCTTCGAGGGCTTGGTAAAGCCCAATTCTGACGGCGAAATGATCCCCGCTGTGGCGGAGAAATACGAGCTGTCCGAGGATGGGACCACGTACACCTTCACCCTTCGTGACGGTGTGAAGTTCCACAACGGCCAGACAGTGACCGCAGAGGATGTTGTATACTCTATCAATCGCTGCGCCGCTGTGCCGGAGGGTCAGGAAAAGCCTCTGGTAGCGGCGTTTTCTGCTGTCCGGAACGTGGAGGCCCTGGACGAAAAGACCGTCACCGTTACCATCGCGCAGCGCGACCTGGAGTTCATCAGCTATATGACGGTGGCCATCATTCCCGCCGGCTATGCCGACCAGGCCACCGCCCCTGTGGGCACCGGCCCGTTCAGGTTCGTGTCCCGCACCCCCCAGGAGAACTTCATCATGGAGCGCTTTGAGGATTACTGGGGCACCCCCGCGTGGCTGGACAAGGTCACCTATAAGATCTGCGAGAACGCCGACGCCCTGGTGATGAACCTCAACGGCTCGTCCATCGACCTGTGCGCCCACCTGACCTCTGCCCAGGCGGCCCAGCTCAACAGCAATTTCAAGGTGCTGGAGGGCACCATGAACCTGGTGCAGGCCATCTATCTGAACAACCAGGCCAAGCCCTTTGACAACCAGCTGGTGCGCCAGGCCCTGTGCTATGCCATCGACCGGCAGGGCATCATGGATATGGTGGCCGACGGCCACGGCACCGCCGTGGGCAGCAGCATCTATCCCGCGTTTACCAAGTATTTCCTGCCGGAGCTGGTGGATAAGTATCCCCACAGCGTGGAAAAGGCCAAGGAGCTCCTGGCCCAGGCCGGTTATCCCAACGGGTTCGACATGACCATCTCCGTGCCCAATAACTATCAGCCCCACATGGACACCGCCGAGGTGGTGGCCGAGCAGCTGCGGGAGGCGGGCATCAGGGTGACCATTCAGCCTGTGGAGTGGAGCACCTGGCTGGATACCATTTATAATGGCCGCCAGTTCCAGGCCACTGTGGTGGGCGTGGACGCAGCCAACATGACCGCCCGGGCCATGCTGGAGCGCTTCACCTCCGACTATGCCAAGAACTTCATCAACTACAGCAGCCCCGCCTATGACGCCCTGTTCCAGCAGGCCATCAACGCCACGGACGAGGCCACCCAGACGGGTCTGTACAAGCAGATGGAGACCATGCTGGCGGACACTGCCGCCAACGTGTATATCCAGGACCTCAGCGACCTGGTGGCTATGCGCCAGGACCTGGGCGGCCTGAAGTTCTATCCCATTTATGTGCTGGACCTGTCCACCGTGTACCTGACCCAGCAGTAACGTTATACTGAATTGAAAGAGGCGATGACCATGAAATATGCGGCCAAGAAGATCGGACTGATGCTGCTGACCATGGTCATCGTCTCTTTTCTGGCTTTTCTGGCGTTTCAGGTGATCCCCGGAGACCCGGCGGTGAAGCTGCTGGGCACCGAGGCCACACCGGAGCGCATCGCCGCCCTGCGGGCGGAAATGGGACTGGACCGTCCGTTCCTGGAGCGGTACGTTCAGTGGGTGCTGGGGGCCCTGCACGGGGACTTCGGCACGTCGTACAGCTATAAAATGCCGGTATCCGGCATGCTGGCCGGAAAGCTGCCGGTGACGGGGCTTCTGACGGTGATGTCCTTTGTGCTGATCCTGGTCTTTTCCATCCCCCTGGGCATTTTCACCGCCCGCCACGCCGGGGGACGGATGGACAAGGCCCTGACCAGCGTGAACCAGGTGCTCATGGCCATCCCGGCCTTTGTGACGGGCATCCTGCTGACGTATGTGTTTGGTCTGGTGCTGCGGTTGTTCGTGCCGGGAAACTACGTTTCTCCCGGCGACAACTTCGGTGCCAGCCTGTGGTATTTTCTGTTCCCGGCCGTGTCCATCGCCCTGCCCAGGGTGGCCATGACCGTGAAGATGCTGCGCTCATCCATTCTGTCGGAGATGGAAAAGGACTATGTCCGCACGTCTCACAGCCGGGGCAACAGCGACCGGGCTACCCTGTACCGCCATGTGCTGCGCAACGCCATGGGGCCGGTGGTGTCATTTCTGGCCATGACCGTGGCGGATATTGTGGCAGGCTCCGTGGTTATCGAGCAGGTGTTTTCCCTGCCGGGTCTGGGCCGCATGCTGCTGACGTCCATCGCCAATCGGGACTATCCCGTGGTGCAGGCGGTGGTGGTGATCGTGGCGTTCTGGGTGGTGCTGGTGAATCTGCTGGCAGACCTGATCAACCAGCGGCTGGACCCGAGACTGCGGCTGCAATAGAGGGGAGGGACCTACCTTGCTGCTGAACGAAAAAAAGAATCACTATCTGCGGGCGGGTCTGGTCCTGACGGGGCTTATGGCGGCTCTGGCGCTGCTGGGCTGCGTGTGGACCCCCTATCCCCCCACGGCCATGTCCGGCAGTGAAAAGTTCGCGGCCCCATGCCTGCGGCACCTGTTCGGCACGGACAACTTCGGCCGGGATATTTTCAGCCGGGTGCTGGCCGGCGCCGGCACCACCTTCCTCATCAGTGCCGCCACCGTGGTGATCGGCGCAGCGGTGGGAACGCTGGTGGGGGCCTTCACCGGATATTTCGGCGGCTGGCTGGACGAGGCGCTGATGCGCATCAACGACGCGGTGACGGCGTTTCCCAGCATCCTGCTGGCTCTGGTGTTCATCTCCCTGCTGGGCTTCGGCAAGTACAACGTCATTCTGGCGCTGGGTGTCGCCTTTGTGCCCAGCTATGCCCGGGTCATCCGCAGCGAGTTTGCCCGGCACCGGGAGATGAATTATGTGAAAAGCGCCCGGCTCATGGGAGCGGGGCACCTGCGCATTATGTTTCTGCATATTCTGCCCAATACCCGGCAGGTGCTTCTGCCTACCCTGGTCATTGGGTTTAACAACGCCGTGCTGGCGGAGGCCAGCATGAGCTATCTGGGCATCGGCGTGAAGCCCCCGGACGTGTCTCTGGGGTATATGCTGTCCGAGTCCCAGAGCTATATGGCCAGGGCCCCCTGGTATATGCTGACGGTGGGCGGCGTCATCGTGCTGCTGATCTTAGGCGTCAGCCTGCTGGGCGAGGGGCTCCAGCGAAAGCAATGGGGGAGGTGACGGTATGCTGGAAATCCGTGATCTGCATGTGCAGTTCCACGGGTCGGACCACGAGGCGGTGCGGGGCATCGACCTGACGGTGGGCGACGGCGAGATCGTGGGGCTGGTGGGCGAGTCCGGCAGCGGCAAAACCGTTACCGCCATGATGATCTCCGGCCTGCTGCGGCCGGAGCAGGCGTCGTTCCGGGGGCAGATCCTGCTGGACGGGCGGGACCTGCTGACCAGCAGCGGCGACACCCTGCGCAGCATCCAGGGCCGGGACATCTGTGTGGTGTTTCAGGAGCCCATGAGCGCCATGGACCCCACCATGCGTATCGGCCCCCAGGTGGAGGAGTGTCTGCGGGTGCACACGGATCTGCCGCCCAAAAAGCGGCGGGAGCTGGCCCTGCAGGCCCTGCGGGACGTGGACCTGCCGGATGCGGAGGACGTGTACCGCCGGTATCCCCACGAGTTGTCCGGCGGCATGCTCCAGCGGGTGATGATCGCGGCGGCCATTCTGCCCCAGCCCCGGCTGCTGCTGGCGGACGAGCCTACCACGGCCCTGGACGTGACCATCCAGGCCCAGATCCTGGAGCTGCTGCGCCGACTGAACCGGGAGCGGGGCATGTCCATTCTGTTTATCTCCCACAACCTGGCCGTGGTGCGGAAGCTGTGCACCCGGGTGGCGGTGATGGAGAAGGGGCACATCGTGGAGTCCGGCCCGGTGGACCAGATATTCTTCCACCCCCAGGCTCCCTATACCCAGCGGCTCATTGCCGCCATCCCCACAAGGAGGAAGCTATGAGCGATGATCTGGTTTTACAGGTCCGTGACCTGAACGTGTGGTACCGGCCCTCCGGCACCGTGGGCCGCAGAAAGCGGCAGCAGGTGCTGCACGATGTGAGCTTTGAGCTGCACCGGGGCGAAATCCTGGGTTTGGTGGGGGAATCCGGCAGCGGCAAGACCACCCTGGCCCGGACAATTCTGGGCTTTGTACCGGACTATACCGGCACCATCACCCACTACACCAAGCGCCCGCAGATGGTGTTTCAGGACCCGGCCAGCAGCCTGAACCCCAGCCGCACCGTGGGCTGGATCCTGGCGGAGCCTCTGCGCATTTACGGGAAGTACGGCAAGGAGGAGATCGCCCGCCGGGTGGAGCGCACCATGGAGCTGGTGGGCCTGGACCCGGAGTGCCGGGACCGGCTGCCCCATCAGCTGTCCGGCGGACAGCGGCAGCGGGTGTGCATCGGGGCAGCCCTGATCGTGCACCCCCAGCTCATCGTGGCCGACGAGGCCGTGTCGGCCCTGGATGTGACCATCCAGGCGCAGATTTTGCAGCTCATCGCCCGGCTGCGCCGGGAGCTGGGCATATCGTATCTGTTTATCTCCCACGATCTGAACGTGGTCTACGAGATCTGCGACCGGTGTCTGGTGATGCACCATGGCCGCATCGTGGAGCAGGGGCCGGTGGAGGACATATTTGACCATCCAAAGGAGGAATATACCCGCCAGCTGCTGGCAGCGGCGGAGTGAGCGACCTATGACCGAAGAACTGAGGCAGAAATTGCTGCATTCGGCGGAGGGCCCCGGGGCGGAGCCCTTCAGCCAGTATAATCATATGAAGGTCACCGCCGTGGACGACGGCACCGCCACCGTGGAGCTGGAGCTGCACCCGGACAGCCTGAACTGCTGGGGCACCCCTCATGGCGGCGCGCTGTTTACCATGGCCGACGTGGCGGCGGGCATGGCCCTGCTGACCCGGCGGCAGGAGGTGACGTTTACGGTGTCCTCCAGCATCGAGTACCTGTCCGCCGCGGCGGGAACGGGAAAGCTCACCGCCGTGGGCACCGTGGAGAAAACGGGCGGCCACATGGGCTTCAGCCGCACGGACATCCGGGACGAGAGCGGCAGGCTCATTGCTGCCCTGCGGACGGTGATGTATCTGACCGGGCGGCCCCTGGAGCTATGAGGGCCTTTTTCAGGCGGCACCGGGGCCTGCACATCTGGTTTCTGGCGGTGTGCGGGGTGCTGTGTCTGTATTTTGCCCTGCGGACTGTGCCGGGGCTGATGAACTGGGTCAGCCGCCAGGTGGTGATGCCTCTGGAGCGGGCGGTGGCGTCGGTGTGCTACCGGGCGTCCTTCTCCGTGGCGGAGCTGCTGTACGCCATAGCGGCGGGAGTGGTCCTGCTGTGGATGGGGGCCACCGTCCGGCGGCTGATCACGGATCAGGGCCGCCGGGGCCGGGTGCTGTATCGCTTTGCGCTGACGGCGGTGTGCGCGGTGCTGACGGTGTACGCCGGGTTCAGCCTACTGTGGGGCGTCAACTACTATGCGGAGTCCTTCCAGCAGCAGTCCGGCGTGTATGCCCGGGAGTCCACCCCGGAGGAGCTGGCTCAGGTGACGGAATACTTCGCCCGGCAGCTGGCGGACTGCGCCGGTCAGGTGCGGCGGGACGAAAACGGCCTGTTTACCGAGAGCCGGGACGACATCTTTGCCGACAGCGTGCGGGTGTTCGACGGCGTGTACGACGCGTTTCCCTGCCTGCGGATGGAGGACCGGGTGCCCAAGGGGGTGCGGTTTTCCACGGCCCTCAGCGCCATGGACTTTACGGGGTTCTATTTTCCCTTTACCGGCGAGGCCAACCTGAACATCGACAGCCCCGCCTGCTATCTGCCCAGCACCATTGCCCACGAGATGGCCCATCAGCGGGGCATCGCCTCGGAGCAGGAGTGCAACTTCATTGCCATCGCCGCCTCCACCACGGCGGACAGCGCCGCTTATCGCTACTCCGGCTGGCTCATGGGCTTTACCTATCTCTCCAACGCCCTGTACCGGGCGGACCCGGAGGCGTGGCAGGCCGTGCGGGTGCTGCTGCCCGACACGGTGGTGGCGGACCTGCGGGATAACTCCGCCTATTGGGCGGCCTTTGAGGGGCCCGTCAACGACGCGGCCCAGAAGGTGTATGATTCCTTCCTGAAAAGCAGCGGCGACCCCCGGGGCACCCAGAGCTACGGCACCGTGGTGGATATGCTGATGGCGTACTACGGATAAACGGTACAAAAGGATATAAAAAGAGCCTCCCCACCCGGGGAGGCTCTTTTACAATGTTACAGGTCCAGGAGCTGCAGCTCCTCCTCGTTGACCTTCCGCAGGTCCCGGCGGCTGAGAATGTCATACATGCAGGGCACCACCAGCAGGGTCATCAGCGTGGCGTACAGCAGACCGCCGATGCACACCAGGGCCACCGGCTGCATCAGGGCCGTGCCCACATCCTTGCCGAAGGCCATGACCACCAGGCCCAGGATCGTGGTCAGAGACGTCATAAGAATGGGCCGCAGGCGGGTGACGCCGGCCTCGATGATGGCCTCCCGGCGGCCCATACCCTCCAGCCGCAGCTGGTTGATGTAGTCCACCAGGACAATGCCGTTGTTGACGATGACGCCCACCAGCATCACAAAGCCCACCAGAGACACCACGCTGACCTCGATGCCCGCCAGCAGCAGGGCCAGGAAGCCGCCGGTGAAGGCCAGGGGAATGGTGAACATGACGATCAACGGCGAGCGCAGGGACTGGAACTGGGCCACCATTACCAGGTACACCAGGACGATGCCCAGCAGCAGCATCAGCAGCAGCTGCCGGATGGCGTCCATAATGGCCTCGTTTTCCCCCTGGAAGGAGGCGGTGATGCCCTGGGGCAGGTCTACCTCCGCAATAGCCGCCTGGGCGGCGGTGGTGACCTTGGTGACATTGTAGCCGTCGGCCACGTCGGCGGACACGGTGATGTACCGCCGCTGCTGGTCGCGGTGAATGGTGTTGAGGCTGACGGTCTCCTCCAGTTTGGCAATATCACCCAGGCGGACGGGCTCCGCCGCCTGGACGGCGGAGGTGCTGCCGGAGGACATGCCGGACATGCCGCTCATGGAGCCGCTGCCGGAGGACATGCCGCTCATGCCGCTCATGGAGCCGCTGCCGGAGGCGGCGCTCATCATGCTGCTCATGGCGCTCATGGCGGAGGGGTCGATCTCCAGGTCCATGAGCTTTTCCCGGGTCATGCGGCTTTCCTCCGGGGACTGGATGGACACGCTGACGTCCAGCCCGTCCAGGGTCAGGGACAGGGAGCTGTCGGTGTCCGTCAGGGCGGAGGCAACGGCCATATACACCTGGGCCACGGTGAGGCCCTTTTCCATGGCGGCGTTGCGGTCCACGGACAGGTGCAGGGCGGTGGCCGCCTGCTCCAGGCCGTCGGACACGTTTTCCGTGCCGGGGACGGTGGCCAGCTTCGCGGCCAGTGTCTTGGCGGCGGACTGCATCTGCTCCATGTCGCTGCCGTAGACGTTCAGCGCGACGCCGCTGCCGGTAAGATAGGTCATGTAGCTGTCCATGGCGCCGGAGGCGGTGACGGTGCAGTCCATACCGGTGCAGGCGGCCTCGATCTGTTGTCCGGTCTTTGCGCCGGAGGCCCCTTCGGTAAGGGTGATATAGGCGGTGACGTCATACGCCCCGCCGCCGGAGGACATCATGCTGGTCATGTCCATGCCGCCGGAGCTGCCGGAGGAGGACATCATCGCGCCTACGGTCTCCACGTTTTCCACCTGGGCAGCCCGGCGCAGCACCTCATCCGCCAGGGATACGGCCTGCTCCCGGGTGCAGCCCTCGGGCATGGAGACAGTGAGATTCACGGTGTTCATGTCGATATTGGGCATGAAGGCAAAGCCGCGGGCCAGGGTGGCTCCGGCGGAGCCCAGCAGCAGCACCAGCGACAGCAGCAGCACCACAGCCCTGTGTCTCAGGGACCAGGACACAGCCTTGCGGTAGGCGGGATAGACCCGGTCCAGCAGACCCGGCTTCTGGGGCTTTTCCTTGCGGAGCATGCCGGAGGCCATGGCGGGCACCAGGGTCAGGGCCACAATGAGGCTGGCCAGCAGCGAATAGGTCATGGTCAGGGCCAGGTCCGTGAACAGCTGCTTGGTGATGCCCTCCACAAACACGATGGGCAGAAATACACACACGGTGGTCAGGGTGGAGGCGGTGATGGCGCCCAGCACCTGCCGCGCACCGGACACCGCCGCCTGGATGACGGTGGCTCCCTTGGCGCGCAGACGATAGATGTTCTCAATGACCACCACCGAGTTATCCACCAGCATGCCCACCGCCACGGCCAGGCCGGACAGGGAGATCATATTGATGGTGACGCCGGAGAAGTACATGAGCACCACGGCGAAGATCACGCTGATGGGGATGGAGCACAGGGTGATGACGGTGGGACGCAGGTCCCGCAGGAACAGGTACAGGATCAGCACCGAGAACAGCGCGCCCCAGCCCAGAGAGGACAGAATGGAGTTGATGATAAGGTATATGTAGTCCCCCTGGTCCATCAGGGGCACGAAGGAAAGACCCTCGTACTCCGCCTCCAGCTCCCGGAAGCGGCTGTTGATGTTGTCGGACACCTCCGCCGTGGCGTAGGTGGACTGCTTGTTGAAGGAGACGATGACGCCGTCCTTGCCGTTGAGCTTGTCGTAGATCTCCGAGGAGTTGTCGGTGATGGCCACGTCGGCCACGTCCTTCATGCGGATGGGGTCGATGCCGTCCATCCCCAGGTCAAAGAGCACCAGGTCCTCCAGGTCCTGGCGGGTGTCGATGGCGTCGCCCACGGAAACCATATAGTTGACGCCGTCCTCCTTCAGATACCCGGCGGGCATGGAGAAGTTCTGGGCCGTCAGCAGGGCGGTGATGGTGGATAGATTCAGGCTGGAGGACAGGTCCGCCTGGCTCAGGGCGGCGGAACGGGATTCCTCCAGGGTCTGGAGGCCCTGGTCGATCTGATTCAGGGCGCTGTCCAGCTGGATATTGGCGGAGATGATCTGGGTAACGGCGTCGGCCATGGTCAGGGTCCCGGCGGTCACCTGGTCCGCCAGCTTGGCCACGCCCTCGTCGGTTTCCAGGTCCCGCAGCTGTTTTTCCAGCTCCTCCAGCTGCTTCTGCCACTCCTTGGCCCGCTGGACGGCCTCGTCCCACTTGACGCCCAGGGCCGCCATACGCAGGTCCAGCGCCGCCAGCTCCGCCTGGATGCGGACGTATTCGGGGTCACTTTCAATTTCGGCGATGGCTGCCTGCTTTTCCTCCTCCGTCATGGAGGGGTCGTGGCGGATGGCCTCGATACGGGCCTGGTAGGGGGCGTTTTCCGCCTCCAGACGGGCCTTCTCCGCCTGGATCTCCGCCAGCTCCCGGAGGTTGGCCTGGAGCTGGTCCCGGCTGTCCCGCATGGTTTTCAGACTGTCCTGAATGGTGGTAAGGGCCTGGGTCACGGCGTCCCGGACGGCGGATTCCTCAGCGCTGCGGATGGCGGCCTTGGCGCTGTTGACCTGGCCCCGGGCGGAGGACAGCTGCCCTGCCGCATCGTCCAGCTGCTTCGCAATGGCGTCGGACAGCCGCCGGGACAGATCATCCAGCTTCTTTTGGCTGAGGATCACATGGAGCTGATGCTGGACCGTACCGCTGACGGTGACACTGGCCACGCCGGTGATGCCCTCCAGCTTGGGGGACAGGGTATCCGTGACAAAGTCGGACAGCTCCGTGATGTCCTTGCCGTCGTAGGACAGGGCCGCCACCTGCACCGGCAGCATGGAGGGGTTCATTTTCAGCACATAGGGATCGCCCACGGTGTCGGACCAGGAGCCCTTCAGCTGGTTGATCTTCTGCTGGATATCCACGCTGACGGTGTCCATATTCACGCCGTCTTCAAACTCCAGCACCACCATGGACACGCTGTCCATAGAGCTGGAGGTGACGTTTTTGATGCGGTCCAGGGTGGCCATGGACTGCTCCAGGGGCTTGGTGATATCGGTCTCCACGGTCTCGGGGCTGGCCCCGGGGTCGGTGGTCACCAGGATCACATAAGGGAAATCCATATTGGGCATCAGGTCGGGGGTCATCTTCAGATAGGCCACCACCCCCAATACCAGAATCGCCAGCACCGCCACGAACACGGTCAGCGGCTTTTTTACGCTGAATTTGGGCATAGTCGCATCGCTCCTTGCGCGTTATAAGCCAGTTGTTACACAACTGTAAAAAACATTTTAAAGAATTTTAACATTCTAAAGCGCCGCGCGCAAGAGGGCCGGGCAATTATTAACGAAACTGTTACAAACTCCCAATTTTTCCTTAGCCTAACGAAAGAAAAAAGGCAAAAATGCCCCGGAACCCAGCAGGTTCCGGGGAAAGGGTCAGAAGTCCATGGCCAGGCGCTGGGCCTCGTCGGAGTCCAGCAGGCGGAGGCAGCCGGAGGACACCTGGTACACCCGGCGGCACAGGGAGATCACCGTGGGCCGGTGGGTGGTGACGATGCAGGTCTTGTGGGGGTAGCGGGCTGCCAGATTCCGCAGGATGGTGCGCTCGGTGGCCACATCCAGTGCGCTGGTGGCCTCGTCCAGCAGCAGCACCGGGGCGTCCCGCAGCAGGGCCCGGGCAATGGCGATGCGCTGGGCCTGTCCCTCGGACAGGCCGTGGCCGTGCTCCCCCA
>ERZ779894.3172-NODE-3172-length-13165-cov-5.255912_pt1 | contig 13165 bp, 10 predicted proteins | sample MGYA00511587_ERZ779894 | MGnify/ENA primary metagenome ERZ779894 (study PRJEB29588, sample SAMEA2160490) | human gut metagenome | biome: human gut; feature: human-associated habitat; material: faeces | place: Denmark | collected 2008/2010 ... | reverse complement strand
TTATAAGACGGATTTATTTTTTCGCGCGGTTCAGCCGACTTTATCGACAGCCTGAGCGGACTTGAAAAGTCCGCTACAGCGTGTGAAAAATAGTCAAGTTTAAACGAATATGCTTTCTTACATGCCGAACAAGCATTAAAGGAATCGCCGCTGTTTAGAGCTGGGTCGTAAAGGTGTAGCCCTGCTCACGAATATTGTCTATAACGTCTCCCAGAATATTCGCATTCGTTTCGGATACCGCATGCAGCAGCATGATCTCCCCGTTGTGGGTGGAAGATGTTATTTTTTCAAATGCTTCGTCCTCTGCCGGCGGATTGTCAACATCCCAGTCAGCATATGCGAAACTCCAAAAAACGCTTCTGTATCCAAGTTCGGCGGCAAGCGCTATCGTCTGTTCGCTGAATACGCCTTCGGGGAAACGGAAATATCCCATGCTGTAATTGAATTGTTCTTCCACATAATCGTGCATAAGCGTGATTTCCTCGGCAGCGGTATCCAGGTCTATCTCCGTCATATTGTAGTGCGAATAGCTGTGGTTTCCTATAATGTGCCCCTCGTTTATCATTCTCTGCACGATCTGCGGGTTATCTCTCACATAATCATATGTGCAGAAGAAGATCGCCTGAACATCCTTGTCTGCAAGTGTGTCAAGAATTTGTTCTGTATAGCCGTTTTCATAGCCCTCATCAAAGGTCAGGCAGATCTCCTTGTTGTCCGGCAGCAGCCATTGCGAGCTCATTTCGCTGTATTTGTTTTGCAGGTTTTCCGGGTCGGTGGGGCGCTTATGCTCCTGAATATTTCCGGGTCCCCAGGTCACGGGGCTGCTGTCATATTCCTGAACATCAAGTTTGTTTCCGTTTACGTCGGATGCTTCAAGCGTTGTGTCGGCCACGTTTGTTGTGGTCTGGTTCATCGTTGTGTTTTGCGTGGTTTCAGGCGCTTCTGTGTTGACCGAGCAGGCGCTCAGCACGGCGCACAGCAAAGCCGCCAGTGCGGTTATTTTTATTGATTTTTTCCTTTTCTTCATAAAAAACTCCTCCTGCGATTATTTTTTGCAGAAGGAGCATTGATACAAGTGGAATTTTTTAATTTTTTTCAGCCTCTTCAACGCTTTTTTGTTTTAAATAAGCGTTTATGAAGCCGTCTATATCACCGTCCATAACAGCGGTAATATTTCCCATTTCATAGCCGGTCCTGTGGTCCTTTACCATCGTGTAAGGCATAAATACATAGGATCTGATCTGGCTTCCCCAGGCTATTTCTTTTTGGTCGCCTTTAATGTCTTCTATCTTTTCAAGGTTTTCCCTTTCCTTTATCTCAACAAGCTTGGATTTAAGCATTCTCATGGCAACCTCACGGTTCTGGTGCTGAGAACGCTCTATCTGGCAGGAAACGACGATTCCTGTTGGAATATGCGTCAGACGCACTGCCGAGGAGGTCTTGTTAACTTTCTGCCCGCCGGCGCCGGAGGCTCTGTAAACGTCCATTTTAATATCCTCTTCACGGATCTCCACATTCACGTCATCATCAATTTCCGGCATAACCTCCAGCGAGGCAAAAGAGGTGTGGCGTCTTCCTGAGGAATCAAACGGAGAAACACGCACAAGGCGGTGTATTCCCATTTCGCCTTTAAGATATCCGTATGCGTTTTCACCCTCTATAAGTATTGTTGCGCTTTTAAGACCGGCAACATCCCCGTCAAGATAATCCAGCGTGGAAACTTTATAGCCATGCCTTTCACCCCAGCGTGTATACATTCTGAAAAGCATTTCCGCCCAGTCCATCGCTTCTGTTCCGCCTGCTCCTGCGTGGAAGGTGAGCAGAGCGTTTTTCGAATCGTATTCGCCGCTTAAAAGCGTGGTTAAGGTAAGTGCCTCGATCCTGTTTTCTATATCCTCAACCGATTTGCGGCAGTCATCAAGCATGCTCTCGTCATTTTCCTCGTTTGCAAGCTCAATCATCATAAGCGTATCGTCGTAATCACTTTTCAGCGAGTTGTAGCTTTCAAGCTTTGCTTTCAGCGAACCCGTTTTTTTCAGCACTTTCTGGCTTTCTTCGGCATTGTCCCAGAAATCGGGGGCTGACGCCTGCTTTTCAAGCGCTTCGACCTCTTTTTCAACAAGATCAACAGCTAGCGCCTCTTTTAGATTTTTTATTGGGTTTTCGGATTCTAAAAGTCTGAGTCTTAAATCATCAAATTCAACCATAGTGTTTCCATCAGTCCTTATTTTTATTTGCAAAAGCATTATAATGTTAGATGCGATTCGAATAAAAAGAGTATATGATATTATATACAACTTTATTTGTTATTGCAAGCGGTTGCTGTTAAAAATATATTTACCGAATTTTAATTAAAATATTGATTTTTCATGTTATTTTAATGTATAATTAAATGAAAAAATATGCTAAGGAGCAAGCTATGTCCCTATATGATAATCAAAAGTGCCCGGTTTGCGGCGTTCCCTTTCAGGAAGGGGACGATGTGGTAACCTGCCCGGAGTGCGGCACTCCGCATCACAGGGAATGCTATAAAAAATCAGGAAGATGCGCAAATTCCGATCTCCACGGTTCGGGATTTGTATATAAAAGGCAGCAGCCTGAAGCACAGCAGGAAGAGCTGAAAAATGAACCTGCCGCGCCAAATCCGTTTTTCGGAGCTTTCCCGAATGAGAAAAGTTCCGCCGAGGAGCCTATGTCTGATGAACGGCCGGTACAGAGCCCGGAATATAACCGTGTTCCGCTGAATGAAGCCGGTCGCGGCAATCAGAACACAGCTTTTGTTTTCAAGAAAAACGAAAAGATAGACGGCGTACTGCTTTCGGATATTGTAACAGCTGTCGGCTCGAATTTTTATAAATTCGTGTCTAAATTCAAAAGAAATAAAAAAGCGGGATGGAACTGGAGCGCTTTCATATTTGGTCCGTATTATCTTTTTTTCAGAAAAATGTACGGTCCCGGCGCATTGTTCCTCGCCCTTGAATTTGTCGGAAGAATCGTCGTCAGCTTTATTTACTCGGATCAGATATCCGCTTTCACAAAAGGCGCGATGAATCTGATACAGAATGCCGAGATTTCAAATGCGGAGTATTATTCAAAGGTAAACGAACTGATGACTTCATCGGGAATCTTAACGGCATATGCCCTGGTTGCAGCGGTCGTGCTGGTGCTGCATTTAATAATCGGTGTTTTTGCAGACAGATTATACAGACACAAAATATTTAACCTGATTGCGGATATTGATAAAAAGCTTGAGGACGGCGCGGGCTTCGCTTCTGTGCCGGCAGGCTCGCTGAACAGCAGGGAAATGTCTCAGAGCGATATGAGAAATCTTTTCCTTGCAGGCAGGGGAGGCGTAAGCTTCTTTGCGCCCTGTGTTGCCTTTTTGGTGCTCAGTATCCTGTCCGATCTAATCTCTTATCTGTAAAGCTTTAAGCATTAAAATAAATTTATTTTGGAGGATTTAAACTATGAGAGTAAGAAAAGCAATCATCCCGGCAGCGGGTATGGGAACAAGAGTTTTGCCTGCGTCTAAGGCTGTTCCGAAGGAAATGCTGAATATTGTTGATAAGCCGGCAATACAGTATATTGTGGAGGAAGCTTTTGCCTCCGGCATTGAAGAGGTCCTTGTTATCACCAACAGAAACAAGGGCGCTATCGAGGATCATTTTGATCACGCTTATGAGCTTGAGGATAAGCTTCGCGGCAATGAAAGCAAAAAGAAGATCTATGAGGACGTTATGGCGTGCTCTGATTTCGGCAATATATACTTTTTGCGTCAGAAGGAAACAAAGGGCCTTGGTCATGCCGTTCTCTGCGCAAAGAATTTCATAGGTGATGAGCCGTTTGCCGTGCTGTACGGTGATGATGTTATTCTTTCCGAAACGCCTTGCACCAAGCAGCTCTGCGATGCTTATGAAAAGTACGGTAAGGGCGTTGTGGGCGTTAAGGAAGTTCCCGGAATGGCGATCACAAAATATTGTTCGCTGAAGACCGAACCGCTCGAGGGCAACTGCTATACCTGCACGGATATGATCGAAAAGCCGAAGCCGGAAGAGATCATGGGCAATTTCTCCATTCTCGGCAGAGTTGTGCTTCCTCCGCAGATTTTTGAGATACTGGAAAACACACCGCTCGGCGCCGGAAATGAGCTTCAGCTTACAGACGCTATGAAGACCCTTGCGCAGAAAGAAGGCGTTGTTGCCGTTGATTACGAGGGCGTACGCTATGATATGGGCAATAAATTCGGTATTCTTCAGGCTAATATTGAAGTCGGTTTGAAGCATCCCGAAACCAAGGACGAATTAAAGGCTTATCTAAAAGATATTGCGGCTAAGCTCGATTAATTTAACAGAATTTGAGGGACCTTTTTGAATCAGTATTATTCTCCCTACGGGAATGAAAATAATCAGAATTTTTATCAGCAAAATCTATATTATCAGATGAAAGCCAAGCAGGAGCGCCGGGAGATACGCAAGATCGGTAATATGATGGGATTTTGTGTGCTCGGCTTTCTTGCGGTTCAAATAGCATCGTCCTATCTGCTGGTATTCAATGACGGATTATATGACCTTTACAGCTCTTCATCTGTGTTCCAAAACAGCTTCGGCATCATTTTCGTCGAACTCCTTGCGGTTGTTCTTCCGTTCGGAATCATGGCGTTTGCCAACAGAAAAAGCTATGAGACTGCACTCATTCCGGCAAGGCATATCAAGTTTTCTCAGCTGTGTCTCTGGGTCGGATTCGGAATGCTCTGCTGCGTAGGAGCGGATTATGTTGTAGCTATTCTTATGACGATATCCGAGACGCTCGGTTTCGAATTGACTCAGGCTGAAACAGCGCAGCCGGACAGCGTTTTTGCCTGTGTGATTTCCGTTGTTTCCACTGCTGTTGTTCCTGCTGTGTGCGAGGAATTCGCCATGAGATGCTGTTCCTTGGGCTTGCTTAAAAAATACGGCAAAGCGCTCGGGGTAATAGGCGTTTCGTTGGTATTCGGACTTTTGCATGGTAATTTGATTCAGTTCGTTTTTGCAACTCTTGTGGGTCTTATTCTCGGATTCGTTACCATTAAGACAGACAGTATCGTTCCTGCGATTTTGATACATGGCTTCAATAACGGTATGAGCGCCGTTTCAACCGTATTTGAATACGCTTTAGGTTCGGACGCAAGCACGGCTGTGAATTTTGCGCTGTTCGTTTTCTGGATTGTCGCAGGAATCATTTCGATTATTGTTCTGACGGTGAAAAAGGAATTTTCTTTCAGACTGGATGCACCGAAAGCGCCGGAACCGTTTGCCAATACGACCGCTCAAAAAGTGGGGGCTTTTATATCCTCCCCGGTTTTGATTATCTCAAGTCTGTATCTGATATTTTCAGTCATTTCAAGTATTCAGAAAATTTAGCTGTATGAATGAATTTATGAAAAGAGCCCTTGCGCTTGCTGAGATCAGCGCTTCCGAGGGCGAAGTCCCCGTGGGTGCCGTTGTGGTTAAAGACGGCGTTATAGTAGGCGAGGGCAGAAACAGACGCGAAAAGGGTAAAAACGCGCTTTACCATGCGGAGATACAGGCTATAGACTCCGCCTGCAAAGCACTCGGCGGCTGGCGGCTGTGGCAGTGTGACATGTATGTAACGCTTGAGCCATGCCCGATGTGCGCCGGCGCAATTATAAATTCCCGTATAAAAAAGGTGATCTTCGGCGCGTATGATAAAAAAGCAGGCTCTTTTGGTTCTGTTGCCGATTTCAATGCGCTTCCTTATAATCATAAGCCTGAAATAGAGGGCGGCGTTGACGAAAAGGAGTGCGCTGCCTTGCTCTCTGATTTTTTCGCAAATCTCAGAAAGCAAAAAGCAAAAAAAGATAAATAAATCATATATAAAAAACTGCGCAGCTGTTTTGCCGCGCAGTTTTTTGCTGCGGAATATTACAATAGAAATGTTCATTTTATTGGATTTATAAGCTGAAAAGCATATCGACCGATGCGATATTGCTTTTCTGATTTTTGTTTGATATTATTTAATTGAAAAGACGGGGTGAGGATATGGCATACAGCGAACTGATCAAGAGCTTTGCTAAAATAAGAGAATATGTCAGTCAGTTTTATATCTATGGCTTTAAATCAAGAAACGAATACACACAGAAGAGCGCGAGAAGCTATGATAACGAACGCAGACGAATAGAAAGCTGGCTGGGTGGATTCATGCAGTTTCATGTGAATTCAAACGGTAAGAACGTTTTTCTTGCGGTGGACAGCCGAGTCATATCCCGCAATCCGCTTTATAATGCCTTTAAAGCAAAAAGCTTTACGCAAAACGATATAATGCTTCATTTTTATATCCTTGATATCCTCAACTCCACCAATCCGAAGCCGCTGAAAGAAATAATGGACTCAATAACAAAGGATTATCTTTCCGTTTTTGACGACGATCATACGCTTGACGAATCAACTGTCCGAAAAAAGCTGAGGGAATATGAAAAAGCAGGTATTGTAAAGAGTGAAAAACGCGGCAGGGAGCTTGTATATTATGTTGCAAAAGACGGCGTTGATCTTGCCTCTTGGAAAAATGCTGCGGCTTACTTTTCGGAAGAAGATCCGATAGGCGTTATCGGTTCTTTTCTGCTTGATAAATATGAGGATATTCCCGATTTTTTTACTTTTAAACATCACTACATACTGCATGCGCTTGAAAGCGAGATACTGGAAGATATTTTTATTGCGATGCGGGAACACAGAAGCATCCTGCTGGATATATATGTGAGAAGACACGGCACAGTGAGTGAACATACGGTTTTACCTCTTAAGATCTACATAAGCACACAAAACGGCAGAAGGTATGTTCTGGGCTATCACTACGGTTTCAGAAAAACGGTATTTTACCGTCTTGACAGTATTAAAAAAGTTAAACTGCTTGACACAGACAGCCGTTATAACGAATATTTAAGCTTTGCTGAGCAGTTTTGTGAAAAAATATGGGGCGTTTCAGCCGGAGAAAAAAATTCTCTTGATCATATCGAGATGACCGTATATGCTGCGCAGGGAGAAGAATATATCGTGAATCGCCTTGAAAGGGAAAAAAGGTGCGGTCATGTTGAAAAGGCGGGAAACTGCATGTATAAGTTCACGGCGGATGTGTACGACGCCATGGAATTAATGCCGTGGATACGCACATTTACAGGCAGAATTGTTAAACTTGAATGCAGTAACAAAAGCGTGGAGGATACTTTTTACAGCGATCTTGAAAAGATGCGGGAAATGTACGGAGGTAAAAATGGTATTCAGTGAGGTCTACGGCAGTTATTTCAATGTTGTTGCGCAAATACTTGCCCTGGCAACAGAAGATAACTTATCCTTCAAGGATATTAACAGGATCATATCCGAAAAGGCGTTCGGCGAAAGTGCTTTAAATATTTCAGCGGCGCTCAAAAACAATGACTGGAAGCTTATTACACCGAATCTGAAAACACCTCTTAAACACAGACCGAAAATGCCGCTTACGGCACTGCAGAAGCAATGGCTGAAGGCCATCTGCAATGACCCGCGGATCAAGCTTTTTAATCCTTCGACGAACGGACTTGAGAATGTAGAGCCTTTGTATGACCGCAGCACGCTTGTGTACTTTGACAGGTATTCGGACGGTGATGATTTTGAGGATGAGGAATACATTCGAAATTTCCGAGTGATCCTCAGGGCGTTTGAAGAGTGCCGAAAGCTTGAGGTTCGGTATACGGGTCACCGCGGGCATATCATACATGAGGTATGCATTCCTCACAAGCTTGAGTATTCGTCTAAGGACGATAAATTCAGGCTTATTGCGGCGCCAGACGGTACAGGAAAGCATGCGCTTACCGTTAATCTTTCCAGACTGCAATCCGTCAGAATGCTCGGCAGATTCAGCGCGGATAAATATGTTCCCCCGGTTTCGGATCTAAGAGAATTGGTTGTGGATCTTGTTGATGAGAGAAATTGCCTTGAACGTTTTATGCTGCATTTTTCTCATCTGGAAAAGCAGGCGGAAAAAACGGATGCTTTGCATTACCGCATCATTATTAAATATGATAAAGATGATGAAACGGAAATACTTATCAGGATATTATCGTTTGGACCGATGGTAAAGGTCGTATCGCCGCAAAGCTTTATGGAACTGATAAAAGAAAGAGTAGACAAACAGGCAGGATGCGAAGTCTGATATTTTCAGACTTCGCAACTTTTTTTCCAAGATTTATCGGGAAAGATTTGGTAAGATTAAATCACAGCAAAGGCGCGGACAGCCAAAAGATTACTTTAGTCTGCGGAAGACACCTGATTCGTAATCAGGCAACGCGCGGGTTCGACTCCCGCTTGTAATCTGCGCCTTGATAGAAAGGTGCAAACAGCAATTTTATGATTCAACGGTAAAAGCAGATGACTCAAAATCATCGCGCTGCAGGTTCAAATCCTGTTTTTGCAATGCACCTTGTTTTGAAATGCGTAATGCATTTATTTTAAAGGCACTGACAGCAATCATGCTTAAATTGGAACAGAATTAAAATACTGATTTAATGTGCCTTGTATTTTTAGTGAAACGGAGGAATCGCTGTGCTTAACGCAATCAAAGATGAAGCAAACATCACAAGAACTGAAAACGGAGCAAAAGCCTTCAGAAGCACCGAAAATTTCTGCCTTGATTTGTTTTCGTCAATAGGCGCACTAAGGAACGCCGATGAAACAGATATTATAAACCAATTTATAAGAGCCTATACCGAAAATGCCGATCTTGCAATGAAAATTCTTTTTTTCGCAAGAGACATAAGAGGCGGATTGGGCGAACGCAGAGTTTTCAGAACCATTTTTAAATGGCTGGCGCAGAAAAATACTGCCTCTGCGGATAAAAATCTTGAATATGTTTCTGAGTACGGCAGATTTGACGATCTTTTTGTACTGTTAGGGACTCCTTGTGAAAATCACTTGATAAAATATATTAAGACCCGGCTGGATGCAGATATTGCCTCTATGGCTGAGCAGAAAGAGGTTTCCCTTCTTGCAAAATGGCTTCCGTCGGTAAATGCATCAAATGCAAATACTGTATATCAGGGTAAATATATTGCAAAAAAGCTTGAAATGACTGAAATGCAATACCGTAAAACAGTATCGTCACTTCGCGCGTACATAAAAATAATTGAAAATTACCTCCGAAAAAAGGACTATACGTTTGATTATTCAAAGCAGCCATCAAAAGCCATGTTAAAATACAGACAGGCATTTTTAAATAATGACGCAGAGCGCTACAGAGAATATTTGAAAAATGTTGCCTGCGGAAAGGCGAATATGCATACCGGCACACTTATGCCCTATGACGTTATTGCCCCTCTGTGCCGCTGGCATGACAGCACGGTTGACGAAGCACAGCGTGCTGCGCTTGATACCGCATGGAACGCGCTGGAAGATGTCTGCGGTTCCGAAAACGCAATTGCCGTGATTGACGGTTCCGGTTCAATGTATTCATACGGGACTCCGCCGCCGATACAGGTTGCGCTGTCGCTCGGGATTTATTTTGCGGAGCATAATAAGGGAGCATTTGCCAACCACTTTATTACTTTTTCCGAAAGCCCGCAGTTAGTTGAGATAAAAGGCAGGGATATAGCCGAAAAGGTTGCATTCTGCAAAACCTTTTGTGAGATCGCAAATACGAATATTCAAAAGGTCTTTGAACTCATACTGGATGCTGCCGTAAAAAACAAGGTGCCGCAGTCGGAATTGCCGTCAGCCGTTTATATTATCTCGGATATGGAATTTGATTGCTGTACTGAGGATGCTGATATAACGCATTTTGCGTATGCGAAAAGGCGGTTCGCAGAAAGCGGATATGAGCTGCCCAAGCTGATTTTCTGGAATGTTCAGAGCCGCAGTATGCAGCAGCCTGTAAGGCAGAACGAACAGGGTGTTGCGCTTGTTTCGGGCTGTTCTCCCGGGCTGTTCAATGCCGTTCTCGGCGGTGATCTTGAGCCATATACATTTATGGTGGAAACGGTTTGTACCGAAAGATATAAAAAAATATCGGCATAGAGAGGCTGTCTTTCTGTGCCGGAAAGGAAATCGTTATGATAGAAATCAAAGGCGCTTTCGCGAAGGCAAAAGTATTTGCCGAAACGATAGAACAGTCCGCAGTAGATCAAATAGAACTGCTTTGCTCACAAGAGTTTGTAAAAGACGCAAAAATCAGAATCATGCCCGATGTGCATACCGGTGCCGGATGTGTTATCGGTTTTACGGCGGATCTGGGTGAATTGGTTATCCCCGATATAGTCGGCGTTGATATAGGCTGCGGTATGCTCTGTGTAAAACTCGGCAATATAAATATTGACTTTAATCATCTTGATGATGTGATAAGAAAGTATGTGCCTTACGGCAATGATGTGCACGAGGGCAGAAGCGTTAAATTTGAAAATCTTTTTGAAATGCATTGTTTCAGATCTCTGCGCCACAGCAAGAGAATTGAGCGGTCTATCGGCACACTCGGAGGAGGAAATCATTTTATAGAGATAGATTCATCAGATGACGGCTGTAAATATCTTGTTATACACACAGGCTCAAGAAATCTCGGAAAACAGGTGGCAGAGCATTATCAGGAGCTCGCCTATGATATTGCCCGCGGCGGCGATCTGTTTTTTGAGGAGAAAAAGCGAATCATAGAGGAGTATAAGGCGCAGGGGAGGCGAAACGAGATACAGCCGGCGCTGATTAAGCTTAAACGTGATTTTAAATACAGAAATATAAATACTCCGAAAGAGCTGTGCTGCCTCAGCGGGGAGTTCAGAAAAATGTATCTCGATGATATGGAGGTCTGCCAGAATTTCGCGTCACGAAACAGAGAGCAGACAGCAAATGAGATATTATTTCATTTGCTCGGTAAAAAGCTTTCTGATTTCGAGTATTTTGAGACCGTTCATAATTATATCGATCTTGAAAATAATATAGTTCGAAAGGGCGCAGTATCCGCTCAAAAAGGGGAGCTGCTGATTATACCCATAAATATGCGCGACGGAAGCCTGATTTGCATAGGTAAAGGCAAAGCGGACTGGAACTGTTCAGCGCCGCACGGAGCCGGCAGGCTCTTTTCAAGATCGTCGGCAAAAGATATTCTGTCTATGGATGCGTACAGGCACGCTATGAAAGGCGTGTTCACTACCTGCGTGAATGAATACACTTTGGATGAATCTCCCATGGCATATAAAAGTATGGATGAGATTGTTTCTCAAATTTCTCCCACAGCAGATATCTTGTTTAAAATAAAGCCCTTGTATAATTTTAAAGCAAACTGATTTAAAACACAAAAACAAGGCTGCGCCCACTATTGCGGACGCAGCCCCTTTTTGTTTTGAATTCAATGAAAAAACATTTGAATCAACAAGGATTACCTTTTGGCAATCTGCCCCCAAAGGAGCGCAGATTAACACCTGCAATTAATCGTTTGCTTATTTCATTGATTCCTCGTAAGCCTTGATCATCTTTTTAACCATCTGACCGCCTACAGAACCGGCCTGCTTGGAAGTAAGGTCACCGTTGTAACCCTGCTTAAGGTTTACACCAACCTCTCAGCGCGTTCAATCACATCTTAAAATTCGCCTAAACAGCCATTTTATTCGGCAATTCTGTTGGATATTGTCTGTTAATATTGCTTTCCTGAACATTTCCGATAAATCGGTAGTAGATTTTGATCTGCTGGGTGTAAGGAACATTTTTGCCTGCAAGTTGATAGCCTTCCGGCAGTTCCTTTTTGCCGATCTCAATTCTTTCTATGAAAGTTCTGACGATCTCTTCAGTCAATTCATCAATATGAGTGTACTGCTTTACAAGACGGAAGAATTTTTCATAGTTGTCAACGATCTCATTTCCGGCAGACTGCTGATTTTGAATTTTGGCAAGCTGCTTTTTGAGATTCGTTGCTTCCTGTGAAAATTCAGTAACCATTTTGCCCAGCATATCATCGGAAATGATCCCTGCGGCATTGTCGCTGTAAAGTTTGATAACGATCTTATCAATTGCTTCCAGTCGCTTCTCAATTGCTTTTTGATTTGCTTCAGCGCTTTCGTAAATATTGACCTGCCCTGATCTTTTCAGCGCTTCATTCGTGATCTCCTTTATATCTTCATCACTTAATGAAATTAGCTGATTCAGATCATTCTTGACGATTTCAAGCAGATCAGAATACTTAATTCTTGCACCGTGCTCGCAATGATTTTTAGAGCGTTTCGGTATATTGTTACAGGAGAGATACCAGTATTTTTCTCTCTCACCCTTATACACCGAACCTGCCGAACACATTGCACCGCCGCAGTTTGCGCAAAATGTGATACCGTTGAAAATGCTTGAACGGCATTTCTCGTTTTCCCGCCAGCTCTTGGTGTTCATCCCCATGTAATACTGAGCCTTGTCAAATTGCTCCTGCGTTACAAGCGGCATGTGCGTGTTTTTAGTAATATGCCATTCCTCTTGCGGCACATTTACTTTTTTCTTTGACTTGAGGCTTGCCTTTTTCGTCTTACCGAGGAGCGTATGACCAAGGTATACCCGGTTTTTCAGGATCCGTTTGACCGTGGTGTGATTCCATCGGTCAGCCGCTCTTGCCGCGCCTTTCTCGCTGAAGTGGTCTCTGTACAGCACCCTGTATTTCAGAGGGGTGATGCAGCCCTCATCACTTAGTATATTTGCTATGGCGTGGGCTGATCTGCCGGATTCTGCAAGAGCAAATATTTTTTGGACGATGGGAGCGGTCATCGGATCGGGAATAAGTTTGCCCCCGTTTCTGGGATCTTTCATATACCCAAACGGCGGGCAGGCGCAGTATTCGCCCTTATTCATTTTTTGATTCAGTACCTGCTTGATTTTCCGTGAGGTGTCACGAAGATAAACATCATTCATCGCAAACTGAAACGGAGCCATAAGATTGATCTCATCGGAATCAAAGTTGTCGCTTATTGCAAGGTAATGCACACCGTGCTCGGGGAAATAGGTTTCGGCGTAGTGACTCGATTCGGTCATATCTCTGCCGAGTCTTGACAGGTCTTTAGTGATTACCATGTTGGCAAGCCCTTTGTTCAAGTGCGCCAGCATAGCATTAAATCCCGGTCTGTCAAATAATGAGGTGTGATAGCGATAGCGGCAAAAAGCTAATAAAATCAATGGTTTTG
>ERZ779894.3168-NODE-3168-length-13177-cov-3.715364_pt1 | contig 13177 bp, 15 predicted proteins | sample MGYA00511587_ERZ779894 | MGnify/ENA primary metagenome ERZ779894 (study PRJEB29588, sample SAMEA2160490) | human gut metagenome | biome: human gut; feature: human-associated habitat; material: faeces | place: Denmark | collected 2008/2010 ... | reverse complement strand
AAGACCGCCGTTAAGTTTATTCAAATACGGAATTCCATATACAACTTCGGACATACCGACTTTAATTATAACGTGAGGCGCGCCAAATCTTTTTGAATTCATAGTAATGGCAAGATTGTTGTATCGTTGAAGAGCCATGTGTTTTAAACCTTTGTAATTCGCATGTTTTTCAATGATAAAATCTTTTAAATCATATGCTAATTCATTAAAACTCTTTGCCATTTTTGATAACGCCCACTATTTTATATATATTATACAATATATTTATGCGGAATTCAACTGTGCACTTCTCCAATGGGATTCAAGTTCTGATTGAATGTTGCTTCTGCTAATCCATTTATGGACATATCTTTCGTCCATACCTAAACCGCCGTTGATTTTGTCGCCATGAGGCACTGCAAAAACTGCTTCTGACATACCTATTCTCACAATTACATGAGGCATAGGGTGAGAACTTGAATTCATATCAACTTTCAAATTGTTGTACCTTTGAGTCGCAACGTTTTTTAAACCTTTGTAGTTTGAGTGCTCGTCAATGATAAAGTCTTTCAAATCCGACGCCAATTCATTAAATGATTTTGCCATAGTCAATTCCTAGTTAAAAGTGTATAATCCTTATATCTTCTCCGATATAATCCTTATACCCATAAATTTTATAAACTTAACGTTTAATTATTTAAACTATGTATAGGAGCAGGTATTCTTCCGCCTCTTTGCACGAATTCAGAGGATGACAGCGTGTTAACTTTTATTACGGGAGCTTCTCCGAGCAGGCCGCCGTAGTAAATATTTTCACCGACACCCTTACCGATAACCGGGATAACTCTTACTGCTGTTGTTTTTTTGTTAATCATTCCAATTGCCATCTCATCAGCGATAATTCCGGCAATTGTGTCTGCCGGTATATTACCTGGGATTGCAATCATATCAAGCCCCACAGAACACACTGATGTCATAGCTTCAAGTTTATCAAAAGTTAAACAACCTTTGCGTGCGGCGTCTATCATTCCGGCGTCCTCAGAAACCGGTATAAACGCGCCTGAAAGTCCGCCAACATGCGAGCTGGCCATAATTCCGCCTTTTTTCACAGCATCATTAAGCATTGCAAGCGCGGCTGTTGTTCCGTGAGCGCCGGCGTGCTCAAGCCCCATTGCCTGAAAAATTCCCGCAACACTGTCGCCTGCCGCAGGCGTCGGCGCCAGCGAAAGATCAATTACGCCAAACGGTATATCCAAACGATTTGCAAGTTTTCTGCCGACAAGCTCCCCGGTTGTTGTAATTTTGTATGCAATTTGCTTAATTTTGTTTGCCAACACGCTCATATCAGCGTCTTTCGGTAATTCTTCAATCGCAGCTCTAACAACCCCCGGCCCGGAAACTCCGACATTAAGCGCGCATTCAGGCTCCCCAACTCCGCAGAAAGCCCCAGCCATAAACGGATTATCGCCGGGTGAATTGCAGAAACAAACGAGTTTAGCCGCTCCGATACAATCGCGGTCTTTGGTTAACTCGGCTGACTTTTTGATAATTTCTGACATCTTCAAGACCGCATCCATGTTAATTCCGGCCTTGGATGAGGCAAGGTTTACTGATGAACAGAGGCGTTCAGTCTGTGCCAAAGCCTCCGGTATACTTTCTATTAAAAGTTTGTCGCCTTTTGTAAAGCCTTTTTCTACAAGTGCAGAAAACCCGCCGATAAAATTTACACCGACTTCAAGAGCCGCTTTATCAAGGGTTTTGGCTATTTTCACATAATCAGGATTTTTACACGCTTCGCCTATTAGAGAAATCGGCGTTACCGCAATTCTTTTATTAATAATCGGAATTGAATAGTCATTTTCAAGCTCATTGGCGTATTCTACAAGGTTTTTGGCATATTTTTTAATTTTGTTATAAATATTTTCGCACACAACGTCGACATCGCTGTCAATACAGTCGCGCAGGCTCAATGCCAGCGTAACCGTTCGGATATCAAGGTTATGAAGCTTAATCATATTAATGGTTTCTAAAATAAAATTTTCGTTAATCACCGCCATAATTCAATCCAAATATTCTGGCAAAATTCTTTGCCTTTACTCTGACTTTCAACTCAACACGGCGGCTTTTTGCATAATCTTCTTTGCCGTCGACAATAACAGGGTCATTAAAACTTCGGCCTTCCACAACAAGCATTGAACGAAATCTGTCGCTGTTTGCTTTGTCGAAATTCGTTTTGAAGGCGTATTCAGCAACAGAATTTGCACGCTTAAGACTTAATTCCATGTTTTTTGAGAATTGTTCCTCTTTGGTTTTGAGCCCCGCAAAAGACTGTGAATCCGTGTGCCCCTGTATAACTATGTTTGTAATCCCGTTTGCTAAATCTTCGTTTTTGAAGATTGTATCCAAATATATCGGTATAAATTTGTTTAAATACTCTTTTCCTTTTGGTGAAAGGGTGAAGCTGTTTACTTCAAAAAGCTGCAAGTCTGAAATCTTTACATTTCCGGTAAGCTTGTCAACTTCTGCGTCGATGTTTGCCTGTTTAAGATTGTCGACAAGTTCTTCCGCGGCTTTCATCTGGTTTTGCTGAAGCTTGATTGTTTCCTGTGTGAAACCCGTCATTGCAAGAACAAACAGCGTCATAAAGATAATTGCCAGCCCCAGCAAAAGGTCAGCCATGGTTGTCCAGAAGATGTTTTCGCCGGCGTCGATTGATGTGCTTTTCTTTCCGTAAATTCCCATTATCTCTCCCCGCTAAAACAAGTCGTCAACTACATCGCTTTTACCTTGATTTTTCGCAGCTTCTTTCATCTGTTTGTTCATAAGATTTATACCAAAAATCAAGTTTTCAAGATAAGGAACAAGGTTTGAAGCGATTCCGGAATTCATTGCGACCTTGAAGTTTTCCGGTATACCCGCAATCAAGTGCTGCAAGTTATTGTTTTGAATTTTGGTTTCTTTGAGAAGTTCCAGCAGGAATTTTTCAGAAGAAATATTGTCAAAAAGTTTTGATATCAAATCCTGGCAGCGCATAAGGTAGTTTTTACAAACATTGTTATAAAGAATTCTTTCAATGATTGTGAAAATCAAAGAAGACCCTACCGCAAATACTGATACTAACGCCGCAACCTGCATTGAATTCATCAAATTCGCAACTGAAGATATCGTTCTTTCTTGAGTTGAAAAGTCGATTTTACCAAACGCGATAGCAATGTTCAAAAACGTAAACAGCGGCCCGAAACCTGTTAAAATTGTCGGAACTGTTTGGATAAATTTGAAATTGAATTTTGATGTTATCAACGAGTCTTCGTTAAAAAAGTACAGCGGATCAACTGTTGTTTGAATATTTTGGACTGTTGAGGAGACTTCTTTATATGTAAGATTGTTGTTTTCGCCTTTGAGGGCAACGGATTCGGAAAAGACGAGAGTGTTTTTAAATTCAAGCCAAGCCGCCGAAACGTATGGGTTCAAAGACATCCACTCATCAATTTCTTTAAACCTGAAATTTAAATCTGTTTTTCTGAAGTTTTTCAAAAAGCTTAAAAGTATTTTCAGATTTTTATTGGCAAAGAAATACCTGTTTACACAGAAGATTGTAGAGATTACAAAAGTAAAGATTACAATCAGAATAGGTATATCCGTAAATATATGCATTAAATTCATTATAAAATATTCTCCATCGCTTAATGAGATTATAACACAGCTTTACAAGAGGTGCAAAATGTTAAGGGTATGTAATTTTAAAAATAAAATTAGCAAGAACTACTACTTAAACTTATACCTACAGGGGATTATTTAAGGATAAAAAACAATTACAATTTTTATATACAGATAAGGGAGTCCTAGCTATGCTAATGGGAAACGATTGCCACGATTGCAGCAGATACAACCGCTTGGAAATGAAAAATGTGAATAAAGAAATTGTTCCTTGGCTTGAAGAAATAGTCGAGGAAAACAACAGCCGTATAGAAAGAAAAGAATGGAAAAGTAAATATAACAGTTACGTTGTATATGACTATGAGCCATTTTGTACGGACGGCTTTGAGATTAATCTTGTTATCACGTCATACGATGCGGCTTATCTAAGTTTTATCAAATATCTGTATGATGAGAAAATCTCAACTATAGATTATTTGAATAGCTGCATTGGAAATAATTAAAAAAAAAGCCTGCGGGCGTTTAAAAATTCCACTGATAATTAAAAAACGGAGCCTTGAAAATTGAAGACTCCGTTTTTAAAAAATCTATATTTAGTTTTGAATTAAGCATTGATAGATGCAAAACAATCTTTGCAATAGACTTCTTTACCTGGAATAGGTTTGAAAGGAACTTGAGTTTGCGCTCCGCATTTTGAACAAACAGCATCATACATTTTTCTTTGTCTTCTGTTGTTTTGTCTTCTGTTTTTGCGGCATTCAGGACATCTTTTAGGTTTGTTTACCAGCCCTTTTTCAGCGTAAAATTCTTGTTCGCCTGCTGTGAAGATGAATTCTGCTCCGCAATCTTCACATACGAGTTTTTCGTCTTGGTACATTGTTGTGTTCTCCTAGTTTAGTACTGTGTTTAAAAAGAAACCTATTGCTAAATTCCTCTTATTTTACAGATTATAAACCATTTTTAAAAAATATGCAAGCAAACATTACTTTTTGTGATGATTTACCAAGGATAGTTGTCAGGAATGTTCCAGCCGTCTTGCATTATGAGGGTTAAACAAGTTTTACCTGCGCTCGGACATGTCTGAAGTAATTCAGCTTCGTCTTTGTCGTAAGATACAGGCATAATACGGTGATTGTTCAATTCTATAGTAAAATAAAACAAATCTTTACCGAAAACATTAGGATTTTTAGGGCCGTTAATGTCAACAATCATAGCCTGGCTCCCTTCACCCTGCCTGAAAATCGGCTTAGGATTGTCAGGATCGGTTCTATCCCAGGCTAAATAGTGAAACATTACAAAAGTTCCGTCAGTTAACAAAAAAGAGTTACGGGAAGCAGGATCCGCAACACTCATATCATAAAGCTGTCCGTCAAGATGTTTCCAGGGTTTCAGAACTTTATACCCGCATTCTTTGTATGTTTTACAGATTTTGTTAACTTTCAAATAAGGTTTCCAAAATTTATTAAAATATTCATTTGCCGCGGCCTCGTTCAGCTCGGCGCCGCCTGTAACCCAATCAACAGAAGAGCCGTTTTCTTGTTCAGACTGCATTAGCGCTTGGGAGAATACTGAATAAACTTTTTTCAATTGACTGACAGTAACATTTTTTGCATGTTTAGAAATCAGCGCTGGCATTGTCATCGCGGCGACCACGCCGATTATGCCAAGGGTTATCAAGACTTCGGCTAAAGTAAATGCCGTTTTTCTATAATTCCCAAACTTATCAACGTGCTTAGAACATTCTTTCATACTGACCTCTTTCTTGCTAAATTTATTATTCATTATAACATTATTTTGGTCAGCTTGCAAGTGGGCTAATTTTTTACCTTTAAGCGGTATGAACCCGCGAGCCCCCCCCCCCCAACGATTGTCGTCTATTCATGCCTTTTACCTCCTTTTAAACTTATTAACTCTTTAACTTTTTAACTATCATCATTATACCCTATTTGAAAATGTTTTTCAACATGCCAGCTTAATCTATGTTGTAAACTGGCACCGTCGCTTTCAATTCTCTGACAGTTTCAAGATTTATTTCAGAATGAATTGCGCTCTCATCTGTACCGGCATCGGCTTCTACAACTCCGAAAGGGCTTACTATCATTGAATTCCCTGCCGCATAAAGGAAGTTATCAATCTTGCCTGTCTGATCTGAAGACACAAAATACACAAGACTTTCTGCCGCACGGCAAATGTTCATTGAACGCCATGTGAGTGCAAAGTTTGCTTTATCTTGTTCACTTGCGGAATTAAGATTGCACCATGCCGCAGGCGCAACGATAATTTCTGCACCCATCTTTATTAACTTTTTAAAATGCATCGGGTATTTTATGTCAAAGCATGTGCTTAAACCAATACGTGCAAAGTCAAGTTCAACAACGACTTCGGCCTCACCCGGCGTAATATATGTATCTTCTGTGCCGCCAAAAAATCTGTATAAATGAATTTTGCGATACTTGGCAACGATTTTTCCGCTGCGATCGAGCACGAAAGTTGTGTTATAAAGCTTATCTCCGTCCTTTTCGATAACAGAGCCGCAGACAATGTTTGTATTAAAACGTTTTGCAAGACACGAAAGCGTCTCAATTGTTTCACCGCCGTTTGTGTCTTCCGGCTCACCTGTCATTGATTTGTGGTCAACCCCGGTGCTGAAAAACTCCGGTATTACCACTAAATCCAGAGTTTTATCGCAAAATTGCTCTATTAAGTTTTTTACTTTTTCGATATTTGCGGCCTTGTCTGTCAAAACCGGTTTTAATTGTATGCTTAAAATTCCAGCTGTTCTTCCCATTTTTTCTCCTTTTTAAAAATTAAAATTATCAGGATCCGCACCCTCAATCATACGTTCATTTTTGTTAAGTTTAGAGATTGTGTTCATGTCATCAAGCGACAATTCAAAATCAAAAATATTCTGATTTTCGACTATGCGGTCTTTGTGAATTGATTTTGGAATAGTTATGAGACCACGCTGAACTTCCCATTTCAAAACGATTTGTGAAATAGTTTTGCCGTATTTATCTGCAATAAGCCCCAAAACTTCATCGCTGAAGACTTTTCCGCGAGCCAAAGGTCCCCAGCATTCTGTTGCAATGCCTTTTTCTTTGTTGTAAGCCACAAGGTCTTCCTGAGTAAGATACGGGTGAAGTTCAATCTGATTAACCGCCGGAATTACTTCGGCTTCTTTTAAAAGCTCATCAAGGTGATTTTTATGGAAATTGCTTACCCCAATGGCCTTGAAAACGCCTTTTTTGTAATATTCCTCCATGATTTTCCAGGCCTCAACGAAAACATCTTTCACCGGCCAATGGATTAAGTAGAGGTCTATGTAATCAGTTTGGAGGTTTTTAAGGCTTTGTTCAATAACTTCACATGTATTACCTTCGCGCATGTCGTCATTCCAAAGCTTTGTCGTTATAAAGACGTCTTCGCGTGGGACGCCGCTTTCTTTAATACCTTTTGCAACATCGGCTTCGTTAAAATAATACTTAGCAGTGTCGATATGGCGATAACCCATTTCAAGCGCAAATTTAACAGCGTTAGCAGTATCTTTGCCGGAATTAAAAACACCTAAACCCAAAACCGGTATCTCTATCCCGTTATTCAAAGTAATTGTGTGCATGTAGTCCATAAAAGCTCTCCTTTTTAAATTAAATATATCACAAACCTGAATATATTTATCCGTCAAATGAGCAATTACTTATGATGATTGTTGCGGTAACCTATTCCTGCGCGGTAACCTGAGACAAAATACATTATCGGAAGTGCCGGTTCAATCCATTTGAAGCCCGAAAGCACCCCGGCTGTTGCAATATCATCTGCATGAAGCGCTATATCAAGAGGTTCCGGCTTTCTTTCGCTGTATATCTTTTCGTGTTTTTTGTGTTTTTGGCCAAAGATTGGGTCAATGAACTTTTTGGAAAGATAGTTCGCAATTAGGCTGCCTCCGATAATTCCGGTGGCTGTAATTCCAGAAAGAATAACTGCCAGCTTTTTTACCGGGGTTAAAGGCTTAATAAACTTACCTTTCACAAGGCTTTCGGCCGTAAACAACGCAGCGCCCGCGCCAACATTACAAAGAAAAATATTTGCAAGATATTGATAAACTCCCTCTTTAACTTTATTTGCAGTACTTTTCTTATTTTGTGTTCCGGTCAAAGCATCTGCCGCAAGCCCGCCTCCAACACCGCCTGCCACCGGTATAAACCCTATGGTTGAAAGCCGCCCGATTTCTGAAAAAATCTCTTTTGAATTAAGATTTTCAGGTTCAGGGAGAATTTTATGCAAAAGCTCTTTACCTTCTTGGGTTTTGGGAAGTTTTTTGAAAATAGTTTCGATTTCTTTCAGGGTGAATTTTCTGTTTTTCGCATTTTCCAAAGTAATGTTGAAAGTACTGTTTTTGTCCTTGGATTTAGAAATATAATCATCAATGGCTTTTGCCTGATTTTTTAGGACTTCTTTAAGCGGCATGGTCTCCATAAGTCCATTGAAAATCTTTTTGCCGCCTATTTTCAGGCCTTTGGCGCCTATCAATGAAGCTGCGACTGTGCTGCCTATTGTAACGGCGTTTTTGAAAGCACGGTGGTCTTTGTTTTTTGTATCTTTTTGTTTGCAAAACGTTTCATAACCCCAAACGCCTGCACCGACAGTGCAGAGTGCTGCCGGCATTTTTGCGTGAAGTTTACTCAAAATTGCGGGTTGGTCAATGTATTTCGCTATTGTAATAATTTTCATAAGAAGTCCTGTTAATTTACAATTTGTTAGGCATGACTAACATTAGTCCAAACAAACTTATTTGTCAAGCCCTCGTACGAATTATTTTATAAGCTTTTTGTATTTCTCGATAAAATCAGGATTTAAGCGTGAATATTCACTTATAAAATCAGAGAATTTTGAAAAATTATCGAAGAATTTTTCCGAAACAATGTGCTCCATTTTGCAAGCATTTTCTGCTGCTTCAGAAGGCGAAAGGTTCAGAATATTTATGAAAAAATCGCATAGGCCGTTGTGTTTGTTGACAATTTCGCGCGCAAGGTTTTCGCCCTCTTGTGTAAGGGTGATTTTTGAATAGGGTTCGTAATTTATAAGTTTTTTAGCTGCAAGAGAATTCAATGCGCCTGTTACGGAGGCTTTTCTGACATTGAGCGCGTTTGAAATATCCGTAACCTTTGCGCATCCAGATTTTAACACCTGATTATAGATTTCCTCAAGGTAATCCTCTTGGCTGTGAGACAATTTTTCCATATTCTTAATCCTTTCGCTCTTGTTTTTCCAAAATTTTCAAAAACTGCCTGTATCCGCTGCCCCACTCAGCCATCGCGTCTAGCACAACCGCAAGGCTGTATCCAATGTCGGTAAGCGTGTATTCAACCTTTGGCGGGACTTGGGCGTACACTTTGCGTTCAATAAGTCCGTCTTCCTCCATAAGGCGCAGGTTTGTGGTAAGAACTTTTTGAGAAATTGTTCCGACGGATTTTTTCAATTCGCCAAAACGTTTTGTACCGCTGAGAAGCTCTCGTATAATAAGGATTTTCCACTTTTCACCAATCATTCTCAAAGTAGTTTCAACCGGACATTTCGGAAGGTCTTTTAAGCGCATATTTCCTCATTAGTATATTTTTGTAACTAAGTAAGCTTATGATAGCATAAAAAATTATTTTTTCAAATAGTCTTTGAAAGTTTTGATATTAACCTTGTAACCGCAGCCATCGTGAAGTTTTGCAGGGAAATACAATTTTTTAACAGGATAATTGCGGCACATTGCAGGGCGGTTTTTGTAATCCGAACACAAGCCCTCTTTTGTTACAAGTTTGCAGGCAAAAATAAAATTGCCATATTCGTCTTTGCCCTTAATATAAAACCTTTTGTATTTCGGAAAAAGAAACTGCATAATTTTGAATTCCTTTTCCGTGTAAGTGTCCACGCTGTACATGTAATTGCAGCAGCGCCCGCATTTTTTGCATTGTCCAGTGATTTCGTAACTAACTTTTTCAGGTACGAAATTCGAGCGTATTTCATTTATTATCGAAAACAAAAAGTCCAGCATATTAAATATTATATCTTAAATTCTCAATAATTTGCCTATATATTAATTTTATACTAAAATTGTTAGAGTATAGAAGGGATATTAATACAAGATGGTAAAAATAAAACGTACTAATTCAAGAATGAGTGCAAAAGAATTTGCAAAATCTAATATCAGCAAGAAAGAAAACGGCTTTTTCAATACTATAAAATCAATATTTATATTGTCAATCGCATTTCTTTTGGCGGCGGGGGTTTCGTTTAACCTTTATTTGTCATCGCTTTCGCCTATCCATAACCTTGAAGAATTCAAGCCTAACATTGTTACTAAATTCTACTCGGCGGACGGCGAAATTATCAAAACCTTTACAGCATATACCTATTCACGTGTTGATATAAAAAATGTTCCGGAAGACTTTATACACGCGCTTATTGCAACAGAGGACAAGAACTTTTATAACCATCACGGATATGATATTTATGGTCTTGCCCGCTCAACTGTGCAAAACGTTCTTGCAGGCCGCGTAGTCCAGGGCGCAAGCACAATTACACAACAGTTAGCCAGAATTCTTTTCCTTTCTAATGAAAAAACTTTTGACCGCAAGTTAAAAGAACTTGTAATCGCAGCAAGAATTGAAAAAACTATTTCCAAAGACCAAATTCTTGAAATGTATATGAATAACGTTTATCTTGGCTCAGGAGCCTACGGCGTTGAGGGGGCTGCCGAAATCTATTTTAATAAAAAATTAAAAGAACTTTCGCTGCCTGAATTAGCGCTGATTGCCGGGCTTCCTCAGGCACCGTCGGTTTATTCACCGTTCAACAATCTCGATTTAGCCGTGCAGCGCCGCAATCAAGTGCTTTTGAGAATGTACAAGATGAAATACATTACAAAAGAACAGTACGAAAATGCCAAGGAAGCTAAGGTTAAATTGAGTACTATGCCACGGTATTACACTACCAACAAGGCCCCGTATTTTTGTGATTATGTAATTAAGGAACTTGAAAAACTCGGTTTTGACGAAACAGATATCTCTCAAGGCGGTTACAAGATCATCACCACGCTTGATTACAAAACCCAGCAGAAAACTAACGAAGCTATTATAAAAAATCTTAACAACTACGGGCTTCGCGGAAACAACCAGCAGGCCGCAGTCTTTTCATTCAGCCCTGTGGACGGAAGAATTTTGGCATATGCAGGCGGACGAGATTACACAAAAAGCCAGTATGACCGCGTTCAGGCAGTACGACCGCCAGGCTCGGCGTTCAAACCGTTTGTCTATGCAGCCGCTATCGAAAAAGGTTATAAACCAAACGACCTCATTGACGATTCGCCCGTAACCATTGGCGACTGGTCTCCACGGAATTACGGCGGCAAATACAGAGGCAAAATTCCGCTTTATAAAGCGCTTACCGTTTCATCAAACGTCTGTGCCGCAAGGCTTATAAAAGATGTCGGAATACGTCCCGTCATTCAAATAACAAGAGTTTTAGGAATTACAACACCAATTGCGTATGACTACACAATCGCGCTCGGCTCAAACGGAGTTAAGTTATATGAAATTACACGCGCATACGGTGCATTCGCAAACGGCGGCTACGTTGTTCAGCCTTACGCAATCGAACGCGTAGAAACTTCACGCGGCAAAGTCGTTTACCAAGCCCCAAAATTAAAGGTTTCACACCAATTAAGCTACAACACTGCGGCTATCATGACTGCAATGCTTAAAAATGTAATCAAAAGCGGCACCGGTGCTGCTGCCAACATCGGAAAACCCGCAGCGGGCAAAACCGGTACAACAGACGATTATAAAGACGCAAGCTTCATCGGCTACACGCCAAACGTTGTTACAGGCGTCTGGGTCGGAAACGACGATAACACTGACAACGCAAAATCCGTTCAGGGTGGTACCATTCCTGCCCTTATCTGGCGCGATATTATGAAAGTCGCGACTGAACCTTTTGGAAACGCTGAGTTTGATTATCCGGATATTGAGTTGAGCGGAAAATCCAAAGTTGATACCGTGAAAGTTGATGCTAAGCCGAAAGAAGAGGAAACTCAAGCCACTCAAGATGTGAATGCTGAAACTGAAATTCCGCAAAATCATACAGAACCGGCAGTTACACCATCGGATGTTGTCAAGAATTTCAAACAAAATCAGTCCTCAGCCAACAATCAGCCGGCGCCCACACCTGCTCCGGCAAAAAATACAGCACCTGTTCCTATACCAATGGCAGTTCCGGAGAGTTTGCACTAATGAATGAAGTTAAATTATTATCTCACATAGGCGTTGATGAATCAGGTAAAGGCGACTTTTTCGGCCCGCTCGTAATTGCAGGAGTTCTTGTGGACGAGAAAACCGCCCAAATATTCGCAAATCTCGGAATTAAAGACAGCAAAAAAATGACTGATAAAAAAATTCTCTCGATTGAACCCCGGATTAAAGCCGCGGCCCCGCATTCCATAATCGCGATCTCAAACAAAAGATACAACGAACTTTACGCTAATATTAAAAACCTTAACCGGCTGCTTGCCTGGGGGCATGCCCGCTCAATTGAGAATATTTTGGAAAAAAATGAATGCGATTACGCACTTTCTGACAAATTCGGAGATGAAAGCCTTATCAAAAATGCTCTTATGAAAAAAGGCCAATCAATTGAATTAAGGCAGATGGTAAGGGCTGAAAGCGATATTGCTGTTGCTGCGGCGTCGGTTTTGGCACGGGCGGCGTTTGTTCACAAAATTGAGCAGATGGAAAGCGAATACGGAATAAAATTCCCGAAAGGCTGCGCCCCGCAAGTTAAAGATGCGGCTCGTGAGTTTGTGAAAAATTACGGGCATGAGCGCTTGAATGAAGTCTGCAAAATGCATTTCAAAACATACAAAGAGATCTAAATTAGTTTAACAACTCCGCTGCTGTGATCAAGGTGGCATTTTGCGATGTAAAGTTCGCCGTTTTTGACTGCATTTTTAACTATTTCAGATCTGTTAAGAAGCACATTCTCGACAAGGTAAGTGTGTTTGAGGGCGACTTCATCGGCATGTTCCATGTCGTTTTTGCCCTCAAAGACCGGATATACACAGTTTAAAAGTGAACAATAATCTTTTGGTTCATTCGGAAATTTTTCATGCGCATACTTCATAACCCCGCAGTCGTCATGTCCCAAAAGCACAAGCAGCGGCACTTTCAGAGATTTTACCGCATACTCGACGCTTTCGATAATATTCGGACCCGTTGTCATGCCGGCAACGCGTATTACGAAAATCTCGCCTATGCCGCAGTTGAAGATTATCTCAGGCACAACGCGCGAGTCTGAACACGTTAGAATTACAGCGCCGGGGTTTTGGTGAAACGCAAATTTCTTCAAAGTTTCAACGCACATGTTCTTTTCTACAACAATGCCTTCAACAAAGCACCTGTTGCCTTCCAAAAGTTTGTCAAGCTCTCTTTTTGCTTTTTCTGAAATTTTTTCCATAAAAAAATACAGTACTGTATATTGTACCATATTTTTTATAATTTGT
>ERZ779894.3166-NODE-3166-length-13182-cov-2.690104_pt1 | contig 13182 bp, 8 predicted proteins | sample MGYA00511587_ERZ779894 | MGnify/ENA primary metagenome ERZ779894 (study PRJEB29588, sample SAMEA2160490) | human gut metagenome | biome: human gut; feature: human-associated habitat; material: faeces | place: Denmark | collected 2008/2010 ... | reverse complement strand
ACCAGCCGCACTTGCAGCAGCCAGGATGCAGAGGATCAGAGCGGTCGGGAAGTCTACGCTGATACCGAGTGTATGTGCAGCTGCCAGAGCCATGATGGAAATGGTGATCGCTGCACCACCCATGTTGATGGTTGCACCAAGAGGGATGGAGATGGAGTAGGTATCCTCATCAAGTCCGAGATCCTTGCACAGCTCCATGTTTACCGGAATGTTGGCGGCAGAGCTTCTTGTAAAGAAGGCTGTGATACCACTGTCCTTCAGGCAGCGCAGAACCAGCGGATACGGATTCTGGCGTGTGCAGATGAAAGTAATGATCGGGTTGATCACCAGTGCAACAAAGAGCATGGTTCCCACCAGTATACAGATCAGACGGCCATAGCTTAACAGTACGCCAAGCCCCTGCTCGGAGATGGTTGTGAAGATCAGGCCCATGATACCAAATGGAGCAAGGCTGATGATCCATCTTACGGCTGTGGAGGTTGCATCGGAAATGTTTTCGATGACAGTCTTGGTAGTTTCACTTGCGGCCTTCAGTGCGATACCGAAGATGATGGCCCATGCAAGGATACCGATATAGTTGGCGTTGACAAGTGCGTCAACCGGGTTGGAAACAATGTTCATCAGAAGGTTTTTGAGGACCTCTGCAACACCGCTTGGCGGAGTGACGTCGGAAGTATTTGTACTTTCGGAAAAAGTCAGCATGATCGGGAACAGGCGGCTGGAGATCACAGCTGCCAGTGCTGAGAGTATATTTCCCAGAAGATAAAGTACAACAACGAATTTCATGTTTGTTTTCTGGCCTTTTCCCATGTGGCACAGAGAGCTCATTACCAGGAAGAACACCAGAAGCGGAGCAATTCCACGAAGAGCACCGACGAACAGATCACCGAGAATGGAGATCACAGATGCCTGAGGGATCGCAAGTCCGAGAATGATACCAACGATCAGACCACAGATGATACGCTTGATCAGGTTGATGCTGTTCCATTTTTGAATCAGGTTTTTCATAACTAGTTTCCTCTTTCCTATTGTGTGAGTGTGCTAAAAAAATGCTGAGCCGCAAAGCAACGATCCAGTGTAAAGGGCGGATCGTTCTAAGCCGGTATTACTGCATCGCGTAAAAGCACAACAGGATAATTATATACAATTATGTCCGCCTTGTAAAGACAAATGTACATAAAACGCGAGAAAGATATAAAAAGCGCCAGATCAATGCTTCGTCTGGCGCTATATATTTGAAGTATCAGGTCCGAATTTTCCGGAAGCTTACAGCAAAGAACAGAACCTCCGCAAAGCCTGTAATTCCCCATGAGAAAATATACAGGAGATAAAGTGAGGAAATGGTCTGGAAGTGTGCAAACACCGTATAGAACCAGATGACACGGAATACACAGGATCCCAGAATGATGATGATGGTCGGTGGGATACTTTTTCCGATGCCACGGGAAGCGGCGATACTGCAATCCATAAAACAGCTGAAGGCATAGCTGAAGCCCATGATCCGGATCCTCTCCATGCCGGCATCGATGACTGCCGGTTCTGTGGCAAACAGTGACAGAAACTGCGGACCGAAAACAAGAAGCAGTCCACCAAGGATCGCGCCTGCGATGAAGGCATAGGTAAGGCTGATCCCATAAGTTTTCAGCATACGTTTTTTATTTCCGGCACCCCAGTTCTGACCGATGAAGCTTGCGCATGCAGTATAGAAAGCAAACATGACGTTGTAGATCAGAGAGTCTGCATTTGCGGCAGCGGCATTTCCGGAAACCGTGACTGCATCGAAGGAGTTGACACCGGCCTGTACGAACAGATTTGCAATGGCAAAAATTCCATTCTGCAGACCTGTGGGAATACCAAGAAGCAGTACTGCTTTACAGGCCTTCGGGTGAAGACGGAGCTTACGCAGGGATACCCTGCATTCGTCTTTTCTCCGAAGGAGGTGGATCATTACCAGCGCTGCGGAGATATACAGTGCGATCGCGCTGGCAGTTGCCACACCTGCGGCGGCCATATGACAGACGATAACGAAAAACAGGTTCAGAAGAACGTTGATCACTCCGGCAATGGAAAGATAGATCAGCGGTCGCTTCGTATCGCCGCGGGCACTTAATACGCCGTTACCGAAATTGTATACAGCCATGGCCGGCATACCCAGAGCATAAATCTTCATATATAAAACAGCCTGGTCCATCAGCTCCGGTTTCGTATTCATCATGGACAGCATCTGTCCGGAAAACAGAAGACAGACGACACAGACCAGAAGTCCTGCGATGGCACAGAGAAGAAGAGATGTATGAATCGTTTCTTCGGTACCTTTTCTGTTTTCGGCACCCAGCTCGTGTGCTACACGAACATTGACTCCGGCGCCCATGCCGATCAGGATTCCGGTAAATAAAGTGACCAGCAGAGTTGTGGAACCCACAGCTCCAAGTGCCATGTAATCTGCAAATCGCCCTACAACCGCAACATCACTTAAATTAAAAAGAACCTCCAACACCTGGGACCCCATCAGGGGAAGGCTAAAGAGGAGGATATTTTTCCAGAGAGAGCCGGAGGTCATCTCAATGGAAGACGTTTTCTTTTTTTCATTTTCACACATAGTTTACCTCATAAAAATTATAAAAAATTCCTTCATCCAAGGTATACAATACTATGTTGGAATAGGTTTGTAAAGAGGGGAAAATAGTTCTTTTACCAGGCGCAGAGGTTTGTTTTTATTTATAGATTCTACATTGATTTCAGTACGAACAATGATATAATAAATGAGAGCAATAAGAAAGTATTTTCAGAAATATTGGAAATATAAAATACAGCAGACCAAGGAGGAACTCAATACAATGAAAATCGGAAATGATATTTATTATGTAGGAGTAAACGATCATCAGGTAGACCTGTTTGAGGGACAGTATGTAGTGCCAAACGGAATGTCCTACAACTCCTATGTGATCAAAGATGAGAAGATCGCAGTTATGGACACTGTAGATGCCGGCTTCACAGAAGAGTGGCTGGGAAAAGTTGCAGAGGTTCTGGATGGTGCGAAACCGGATTATCTTGTAGTCCAGCATATGGAGCCGGACCATGCAGCAAATATTGAGAATTTCATGAAAGCATACCCGGATACAACTGTTGTTGCCAACACAAAGACCTTTACCATGATGGAGAATTTCTTCCGTGGAATGGATCTGGAAGGAAAGAAACATATTGTAGCCAACGGTGACACCCTGACACTTGGAAAACACGTCCTTACTTTCGTATTTGCACCGATGGTTCACTGGCCGGAGGTTATGGTTACATATGACAGCACAGACAAAGTTCTGTTTTCCGCAGACGGCTTTGGCAAATTCGGAGCTCTTGATGTAGAAGAGGACTGGGACTGCGAAGCACGTCGCTACTATATCGGAATCGTCGGAAAATACGGTCCGCAGGTACAGAAGCTTCTCAAGGCAGCAGCAACTCTTGATATCCAGACCATCTGCCCGCTTCACGGACCGATCCTTACCGAAAATCTTGGACATTATCTGGAGAAATATGATATCTGGTCTTCTTATAAAGTAGAGAGTGAAGGAGTAATGATCGCCTACACATCTGTATACGGACATACAAAGAAAGCAGCAGAGCTTCTTGCACAGAAGCTGGAGGAAAAGGGCTGCCCGAAGGTTGTTGTCTGCGATCTTGCAAGAGAAGACATGGCAGAGGCAGTGGAGGATGCTTTCCGCTACGGCAAGCTGGTACTGGCCAGCATTACATACAACGGAGAAGCATTCCCGTTTATGCGTACATTCATCGAGAACCTGACAGAGCGTAATTACCAGAACCGCACCATCGGCCTCATTGAGAACGGAAGCTGGGCACCGACTGCAGCTAAAGTCATGAAAGGAATGTTCGAGAAGAGCAAAAATATCACATGGCTTGAGAACAATGTAAAGATCATGTCTTCTCTCGGCGATGAGAATGTGGCAGAGATCGATGCAATGGCAGAGGAGCTCTGCAAGTAATTTCTGAATGTCAGAACAGCTTATAAAAAATAAAGATATAACATAATAAAAAGACGTGGATCCGTAAGGCCACGTCTTTTTTATTTACCAAGTAATAGTTACATCCTCTTACACCACATAAATCCATAAGCCGGAAGCTCCACGTCCTTAAGCTCCAGTGTCTGGTCAGTGATCAGATCACGGAAGGTTCCCTCCTCCTGCATCCAGGCAGTTTTTTCGCTGTCACTGAAATTGAAGATTCCGATGAAACGTTCGTTTCCTTTCTGGCGGAGGATGCAGAGAATACTGTCATCATGAACATCGTATGTATATACATCACAGTCCTTATCAAATACAGATTCCTGGCTGCGGATCTGCTCCATGCGGCTAAGAGTCTGGAAGATCTGTCCCTCAACGGAGGATTTGGAGTTTCTTTTTCCGGCAAGCTCCCACTGGAAAGCACCACGGTGGATATAGCGGGAATCTGCAGCCTTATCCGGATCCTCTTTATAGGAATAATCATTGAGACGTCCGATTTCATCGGAGCTGTAAAGCATCGGGATCCCGGACTGGGTAAGCATATATGCGTGAAGCATCAGATCCTCGCGGATACCCCTTTTCAGCTTCTCGTCATCTTTTTCAAAAAGAGCAGCCTCGATCCCGCACATGGAAGCAGTAGTTCCGCAGAAGCGGGCATCCTGAGTTACCGGGTCATCATTATAGAGCTCTCCGCGGCTGTCGCTTCCCGGATGCTTTCCTGTAAAGAAATCATTCAGGTAACGCTTATGGGATGGCTCATCCATGCCCCAGTCTTTCAGGGTGGCGAAATCAAGTCCCCAGCCGATATCGTCATGGCAGCGGAGATAATTCAGGAAGGTGTACTGCTTCGGAAGGCTGTTTACAATATCCATCTGTTTTTTCAGAAGGCGGATATCACGAGTGGCAATGCTGTTCCAGGTTGTAGCCATGGTTGTTACATTGTAAAGCATATGGCATTCCGGCTTCTCTACGGTTCCGAAATAGGGAACAACCTTCTCCGGCTCCATAACGACCTCACCCAGAAGTACGACACTTGGGCAGACGATCTCGGCGATCATACGCATCATACGAACGATCGTATGCACCTGCTTCAGGTTACGGCAAGGAGTTCCCAGTTCCTTCCAGATATACGGAACCGCATCGATACGGATCACGTCCATTCCCTGGTTTGCAAGGAAGAGGAAGTTGTACATCATCTCATTGAAAACACGGGGATTGCCGTAGTTCAGATCCCACTGGTACGGATAAAAGGTAGTCATGACATAGTGACCGATATCCGGAAGCCAGGTAAAGTTCCCCGGAGCAGTGGTTGGGAATACCTGTGGTACGGTCTTTTCGTACTCGTCCGGGATCTCACGGTTGTTGTAGAAGAAGTAACGGCTCATATATTCGCCGTCACCCTGGCGTGCTTTTTTGGCCCACTCATGATCCTCGGAGGTGTGGTTCATAACAAAATCCATACACAGGTTCATTCCGTTTTTGTGGCATTTATCTGCAAGGGCAGCCAGGTCCTTCATGGAACCAAGGTCCGGGCGGACTTTGCGGAAGTCGGCTACTGCGTAACCACCGTCGGAACGGCCCTTCGGAGTGTCCAGAAACGGCATCAGATGCAGGCAGTTCACGTTGCATTCCTTAAGATATGGAAGCTTGGCAGAAACTCCCTTGATGTTGCCGGCAAAATTGTCAATATAGAGCATCATGCCAAGCTTATCCTTCTGGCGGAACCAGTCCGGATTTTTTTCTCTTTCCAGGTCGCGGTTTTTGAGCGCGCGGCGGCGTGCTGTAAAATACTGGTACATCTGGTCGCAGAGCTCTGCAAACATATCGTCATTGTGATAAAGCTCTGTGTACAGCCATCGAAGCTCGTCGTGATGATGGTTTAAACGTTCCTGAAAAATTTCCTGATCTTTTTTCATGATTTCCTCCCTGAATAGATATTTATAGATGCCGGGAAACCTGTAAAATATTTCCCGGCGGTAATGGTTATCTGACATTTTTCCACAGAATTATAGCATGAAGTTTCCGGTACATGAATATACGGGTTGTTATGGAATATGGAAAAATGTTGTAAGTATTTTCAGTCTCCGGTTGTCTGTCGTCGTATCAGAACCGGAGTGATCTTTTTGTGGATCGGTTTTTGAAGCGGTGCCGGTTTTCTTTTCTTCATTTCGTTCATCTGTTCCACAAGCAGTTCCATGGTAGTCTGTGCGATCACATCAATCTGCTGTCCAATAGTAGTGATCGGAATGATGGACTCCGTAGCAATGGGTGAATTATCGAATCCGATGATCTGATATTCATCCGGCAGACAGTTGTATTTCTGGAAGATCAGATTGAGAAATATATTTGCGTAAGTATCATTGGATAAAAATATGCCTTTTTTCTGACCGGAATATTTACTGTCAATATCCTGAAAGATCACACGCATCTGTTCAAAGAGCTCCTGATAGGAATCACCGGAAACATTAAGGTTCAGTTCATAAGGAACATGATATTCCCGGCATGTTTCCTCAAAGGCACGGATACGGTCATAAGCCGGAATATTCTCAGGTACATGGACATTGATGTGGATCAGTACATCACACTGATTGCGTATCAGCAGAGAAGTAGCCTGCATGCCGCCCATGTAATTGTCTGTTGTAACGCTGCATATATGTTCTGCTTCACGTTCAATGGCGATCACAGGAATATTATAGGAAGCCAGTTTTTCAGAGGAAAGAGTATGGCTGAGAACAATAAGTCCTTCAATCTTATAAGCCATCAGCTCGTCCAGATACTGCATTTCTTTCTCCGGGCCGCCATCACTGACAAAAACCAGAAATTTGTAATGATAATCGGAGTAACTTCGAAGAAGTTGTGTCAGCATTTCGGAATAATAATGAAGATAAAGGTTCGGGACAATGATCCCTACAAATTCGCTTTTTCCATTGGCAAGAACCCTGGCAAGCTTGTTTTTTCTGTAGCCGAGCTCATCAAGGGCTTTTGCGATCTTTTCCTGATTTTCCAGGGTTAGAGAATCCGGATGATTGAAATATCTGGAGATCGTAGTCTTGGAAAAACCAGTGTATTCTGCAATATCGGCAAATGTTACCTGTTTTTTAGCCATAAAAAAATAGTCTCCTTTTAACAGCAGAAAGTTATGATACGGAATGCAGATGTGATCATATAAGAGAAATCTGCAGACCGTACAGGATAATTGGATTGATGTAATTAAGTATAACAATACAGACGTTAAATAGCAATAAAAAAATAACCAGTTAAGTTACCGGTAACTTTTCTTGAATAAATTAACAAAAAAGGTTGACAGAAGCTATGTCATATAGTAGTATCAAATTATAAAGTAACCGGTTACTTTACCGGTTACTAAACAAGAACGAAAGAACAAAAACGGGAGGAAAAGAGAATGAAAAAAGGTTCTGCGAAAGCTGTTCCGGCAGGAAAAAGAACTGCTGCAGAAAAGCTTCAGTATGTGAAAAAGAACTGGCAGCTGTATGTGTTTTTTCTGCTGCCTGCACTTCTTCTGACGATCATCTTCAAATACGTGCCCATGGGTGGCGTACTGATCGCTTTTGAGGACTACAATGTCATTGATGGTGTATTTGGAAGCAAATGGGTAGGACTGGAATACTTCCGGAGATTTCTGGCATCACCGGATTTTATGAATTATCTTGTGAACACTTTGAAACTGAGTATTTACGGACTGCTGTGGGGATTTCCGATTCCGATCATCCTGGCACTTCTTCTGAATCAGATCCGGAGAGCCGGGATCAGGAAAAAAATTCAGCTTCTGATCTATGCGCCGAATTTTATTTCCGTTATCGTACTCTGCGGTATGGTTCGTATGTTTCTTTCACCGGTAGGTCCACTGAATAAACTGATCGGTTCCGATGCCAACTGGATGACTATGCCGGCAGCATTTCGTACCATTTACATAGCCAGCGGAATCTGGCAGACAGCCGGATGGGCATCCATTATGTATACAGCAGCACTTGCCAATGCAAGTAAGGATCTGGAAGAGGCAGCAGTGGTGGATGGCGCAAATATCCTGCAGCAGATCTGGTATGTACAGCTTCCGGCTATTAAAAACATCATTGTGATCCAGTTTATCCTTCAGGCCGGAAATATTATGAGCATTGGTTTTGAAAAAGCATATGCACTGCAGACAGATATGAACCTTCCTGCATCTGAGATTCTTTCTACTTATGTATACAGAATCGGTCTTCTGAATGGAGACTATGGATATTCTACAGCAGTGGGGCTGTTTAATTCAGTGATCAATGTAATTCTTTTGATCTTTGTAAACTGGGTAGTCAAGAAACTGAATGACGGAGAGGGATTATAGGAGGTGCTGTTATGGCAAAAGCAAAGAAAAAGAAATATTCGGCATCTGACAAAGCCATTTTAGGAATCGGATACGTACTTCTGGGTGCATTTGTACTTTCCATTCTGGTTCCGCTTTTATATGTTGTGATCGCATCCTTTATGGATCCGAATGTGCTGAACAGCCAGGGGATCAGCTTTGATGTGCGGAAGTGGACGATCGATGCGTACCGCAGAGTTCTTGAAAATAATATGATCTGGAGAGGCTTTGCAAACTCATTTTTTTATTCCCTGGTGTTTACCATTATTTCAGTTCTGGTAACTCTGCTGGCAGCATATCCAATGTCCAAGAAAGAATTTGTGGGAAGAAATTTCTTCAATGTTATTTTTCTCATTACCATGTTTTTCGGTGGAGGAATGATCCCGACTTTTATCCTGATCAATCAGCTGCATCTGGTAAATACAATCTGGGCAATCCTGCTTCCGGGCGCGTTTAATGTCTGGAACATGATCCTTGCCAGAACCTATTATCAGTCTATCCCCAAGGAACTCAGAGAGGCATCTGCCATTGACGGTGCCACGGAAATCGAGCATTTTTTCAAGATTATGATGCCGGTATGCAAACCGATCATCGCAGTGCTTGCACTGTGGTCCTTTGTAGGAATGTGGAACAGTTATTTTGACGCTATGATTTATTTGAATGATGCGAAACTGCAGCCATTGCAGCTGGTACTTCGTTCCATCCTTGTACAGAATACACCGCAGCCCGGAATGATCGCAGATATCCAGAGTACTGCACAGATGGCAAAGGTAGCGGAACTTCTGAAATATGCTACGATCATTGTATCAAGTTTACCGCTTCTGATCATGTATCCATTCTTCCAGAAATATTTTGACCAGGGCATTATGGTTGGTTCTGTAAAAGGCTGATGACAGGAGGTTGATAATGATGAAAAAAAGAATGAAGGCATTATTGGCAATCGGGCTTTCTGCAATTATAATGGTATGCAGTGCCGGATGTGGAAACGGAAAAGAACACATGAAAGCAGAAACAGATCCGGATATCCCGGTGGAAGATGTGTCCTTTCCTCTGAAAGAAAAAGCAGAGCTGTCTTTTATTACCAGTGCACCTGCAACATCTACACAGGAACCTAATGAAAGAACGATTTTTAAAAGACTGGAAAAGCAGACCAATGTCCACATTGACTGGACCTGTTTTGTATCGGATCAGTTTGATGACAAAAAAAATCTGGCGCTGGCACAGTTCGGAAATCTTCCGGATGGACTTTTTAACGCAGGGATGAGTGATTATGATCTTCTTCGTTATGCCAAACAGGGAATCATTATTCCGGTAGAAAATCTCATTGATAAATACATGCCGAATCTTAAGGCTGTATTTGAAAAATACCCGGAATACAGAACAATGTGTACAGCACCGGACGGACATATTTATTCTTTCCCATGGATCGAGCAGCTTGGTGCGGGGAAAGAAGCCATTCAGGCAATTGGAGATATTCCCTACATTAATAAAAAATGGCTGGATTATCTGAAGCTGGACGTTCCGACTACAACTGAGGAACTGGAACAGGTTCTGATCGCTTTCCGCGACAATGCAGATAAACTGGAAAAGAAATTCAACATTGAGGGTGGTGTGATCCCGATGTCCTTTATCATCAATAATGGTGATCAGGATCCTGCAATTCTCATCAACGGATTCGGAGAAGGATATGGTGACACCGGTGATCATTTTGCAGTGAAAGATGATGGAACCGTTATTTATACAACTGTACAGGAAGGCTATAAAGAAGGTATTCAGTGGCTCCATCAGTTGGTAGAAGAAAAGCTGGTGGATCCGGAGGCTTTTACCCAGGAATGGTCAACTTATGTTGCAAAAGGTAAGAACCACAGATATGGTCTGTGTTTCACCTGGGATATTGCAAATATTGATAACAATGAAGATTATGTAATGCTTCCGGCGCTGGCCGGTCCGGATGGTCTTGTAAATATCACAAGACAGAATAACAGTGAAACCAGTGGCTTTGACAGAGGACGCTGCGTTCTGACTACAAGCTGTCGGAATACGGCACTGGCAGCAGCATGGATCGATCAGATGTATGCACCGATCCAGTCTCCGCAGAATAACTGGGGTACTTACGGGGAAAAAGATTCATTTAATATCTTTGAGATGTCCGAGAATGCAGAAGGTGGTCAGATGCTGAAACATATGGATCTGGGAGATGCATCTCCGGTAGAGGTTCGTGAAGCACAGTCTGTAAACGGACCGTTGGCAATACTTAACGAGTATTACGATGTATATGTAACAGAGCCGGCAGATGCAAAATGGCGTCTCGACAATATGCACGAAACATATCTTAAGGATATGAACAGTAAATATGTGTATCCGAATGTATTTATGAGTATTGATGATACCAATAAGGTATCTCAGTACGACACGGATATCAAGAAGTATGCGGAACAGAAAAAAGCAGACTGGATCCTGAATGGCGGCATCGATAAAGAATGGGATTCCTATCTGAAAAAGATGGAGCAGTATGGACTGTCTGATTATCTGGCAATCAAACAGAAATATTTTGACCAGTATCAGAAGTCTCTTAGTGAGACAGAGAAATAAAAACAGAAAAAGATACCGGTCAGAAACATAAAAAAGAAAGAGAGAGCAGAGTATGAGTGAAAAACTTGAAAAAGCACGTCTTTATGAAATAGAGGAAGCAAAAAATATCCCGCAGGAAGAGAAACCGGCCTTTCATGTATCTGCACCGGTTGGCTGGATCAATGATCCCAATGGATTTTCTGTTTTTAAAGGAAAGGTACATCTTTTTTACCAGTATCATCCTTACAGCCGTGACTGGGGCCCTATGCACTGGGGCCACAGTGTGACGGAGGATATGATCAGATGGGAGCAACTTCCTACAGCGCTTGCACCGGATCAGGAATATGATCGAGAGGGATGCTTTTCCGGAAGTGCTATTGAAGCGGATGGAAAACATGCTTTGATCTACACAGGAGTTACAACAGAAAAGCTGCCTGATGGAAAAGAAGAAGTCCGGCAGAATCAGTGCCTTGCCTGGGGTGACGGAAAAGATTATGTAAAGGCAGAGAAAAATCCGATAGTCACCGGGGATATGCTTCCGGAGAAATGCAGCAGAGTTGATTTCCGTGATCCGAAGGTATGGGAAGATAACGGAACATACCATATGCTCGTAGGATGCCGCAGCGAAGAAATTCCTGGACAGGTAGTTCTGTTTTCCAGTAAAGATCTGAAAGAATGGAAATTTGAAACAATTCTTGCGGAGAACTCCACAGGAGAAATCGGTGTTATGTGGGAATGCCCCGATTTCTTTCCGCTCGGGGATAAACATGTGCTGATCTGTTCTCCGCAGCATATGCGTGCAAAAGGGTATGAGTTTCATAATGGACATAATTCCCTATATTTTACGGGAGATTATGACAGTGAAAAACATACATTTGAAAAAGACGCACCAGTAAGTCTGGACTACGGACTTGATTTTTATGCGCCGCAGACAACCCTTCTTCCAGATGGAAGAAGAGTGATGATCGCCTGGATGAAATCCTGGGATAGCTGTGTGATCAAGGAAAAGCAGAGATGGCAGGGAATGATGACTCTTCCGAGAGAGCTGGAATATCGTGACGGAAAGATCTGGCAGAAGCCGGTCCGAGAAATTGAGAATTATCGGAAAAACCGTTGTTGTTATGAGAATGTAAAAGTGGGTGAGAGCTTAAGCCTTGAAGGCGTCCGTGGCCGAATGATCGATCTGACTGTGGAACTGCAGAACGCAGATGGCATCATGGATGGAAGCAGGAACTCCGGAAATCCAAATCAGGAAGCATTGGATGGGTACAATGAGTTCCGGATCGAGCTTGCACGCAATGAAGAATATACAACGGTCTTTACCTATGATCGAAAAAGACAGATACTGGAAATCGACAGAACCTGGAGCGGGGTGCAGCGTGATGTTATATGTACAAGAAAGTTCCAGATCACAGATGACAGACAAAATCTGAAGCTGCGTTTTATCCTGGATCGAAGCTCCATAGAGCTTTTTATCAATGATGGAAGCAAAACTGCGACTACCGTGATCCCAACACCAGTGGAAGCAGATGAGATCCTGTTTCACAGTGACGGAAATGCTGTGATCCAGGTTGAGAAATATGATATTGTGTTGTAGAAGCCTCTCAAATATTGACAATTTCTCTATTTTTGTATAACATAGGGGAAGTTGCTTACGCCGGATCAGGAGTTATTCGTATCTCCTGATCCGGCATATATTTACAGGAGAGGAACACAGGAATGTTTTATCAGTTAAAAATCACAAGAAAAGGAACGAAACCGCCGGTATGGAGACGTTGTACTGTTGCGGCTGACGTTACATTTGCAAATATGGCAGCCATGCTTGAAAAACTGGTTCAGTATCCGGCAGGCAGCCTATATGAGATTGAATTTTTTCAGAAAAAAGTACAGATCCGTGAGAACGGTGACGGAGAAGCGAAGAATAATTTCACATTATTAAATGCAGGCGAGACAGAGACTGCAGAGCTTATGGATTCCGAGAAATGGTTTACCTTCCGTCAGTATGGTGCGGATAAGGAAACTCCGGAATACAGAGTTGATATTGAGAAGAAAGACGAGGGAACAGCAGAAGCTCCTTCTATTATAAAAGAAGTAAAGGGTGAGGATGATCCGTACTGGACAGAGGCACCAGAGCTGGGATGCACTGCAGCAGTTGAAACTGAGGTGGAAACAGCCAAAGCATCTGAAGACATTGCTGCAACAGTAGCGGCAGTAGAGGCAGCAGCCCGAGCTGCAAAA
>ERZ779894.3161-NODE-3161-length-13199-cov-10.953895_pt1 | contig 13199 bp, 8 predicted proteins | sample MGYA00511587_ERZ779894 | MGnify/ENA primary metagenome ERZ779894 (study PRJEB29588, sample SAMEA2160490) | human gut metagenome | biome: human gut; feature: human-associated habitat; material: faeces | place: Denmark | collected 2008/2010 ... | reverse complement strand
GGCTTATTTTATATTTATAATCTTTATATATCTCTTTATCCAACCATACCTGAACGTTCAATGGACTGGGTAAAGAACTGCTGACAAAATACATAGAGTATAATCAGCGGCGTTATATGCAGTATAACCGACACGGCGTCGTATATCGTTTGAATAGCGGCGTCGTTCTGTCTGTTCAGAACCTGCGTTACATATGTATAGCCTGCCTGACCTATTCTCGTAGCCATAACCTCCGCCGAGGGATACAGCATCTTCAGATACCATGCGTCGTTATACTGGAACACAAACGCAAACAGGAATACTGTTATAAGCAAGGGCAGCGCGCTGGGCAGCATAATCTGCCAGAAGGTTCTGAAGGTATTTGCGCCGTCTATATAAGCGGCCTCCTCCAGTTCCTTGGGCTGGTTCTTGAAATACTGCCTCAACAGGAATATATACAGACCGTTTCTATACATAACTGCCGTAGCGCTCATTGCAATAAACGCGCCCCAGCCGCCCACTAGATTCAAGCCCGCGCCCTCGTTATAAAGATACTTGGAATTCATGGAGAACATAGTCAATATATCAAAATTCCTGTATCTCATTTTCATGGCGTCCGCCAGAAGCTGCACGGGAATAACCAGGGTTATAATCACCAGCGCGAATATCAAGCCGCGGCCTTTAAATTTAAACCGAGCCAGACCGTATGCAACCAGCGTGCACGAAATCATCTGCAAAATGCCCAGCGCCAGCGAAGAAACCACACTGTTCACCAGCAGCGTCCCCGCGCGCATATGATTCCACATTGCCAGATAGTTTGTAAAGCTCATAGAGCGGGGGATAAATATAACCGTACTGTCATACATATCCTGCTCTGATTTGAGCGAGGCTATCAGCAGCGTCAGTATAGGATAGAGCACCAGGAAACACAATCCCGTCAGCAGAACTGTTCTTACTATGGCCCAGACTATCTTGCGCAGCCTTTTGGATTTCAAAAACTGCTTCACTCTGGCCCAGCCCTTAGCTTTTTCTATCTTGATGCTGTCTATTTCCTCCGCACCCACAAGATTAATCGCTTTTTCAGGCTTTCTGGAGCGTTTGGGGGCTTTTTCTTTTTTCTTTTTTGCTTTAGCCTCTCCATCCAAAACGGTTTCTTCCGCTTCAGCCGCCGGCTGCTGCTCCTTTACAACCTGTTCATCCGTTTCTTTTTTAGCCATCCCAACACCCCCTTTAGTCATTTTCATTATAGACAAATTTTGATATTATTCCCGAGACTGCAAAGATTATAACCGCAACCATTATGAAATACGCCCAGCCCATTGCCATTGCCTGGGAAACTGTTGTGCTGGTCGAATTTGTTGTGCTGAACAGCTTGCTTATTACGGCGTTGTTCTGTCCGGTAAATACGTCTATCATGGTATACATTGCATTAACCAATATCATCGGACTGACCATGGGGAAAGTTATCTTCCAGAAAGATTCCCATTTGGTCGCCCCTTCAACGTCCGAGGCTTCAAAAAGAGCCGGCGATATCGTCTGCAAAGCGGCTAGGAATATTAATATCTGCACGCCCGAAATACTTATAATATTGCTCAATTCTCCAAAAGCGCTGGTTATAAAGCTTGCAAAGCCCCCCAGCCCAGTTATTTCGCTCAGCGTATTCTCCAGCATGCCCACAATATCCAGCCCCATATCCGCCGTAGAAGAGCTCGTGCCGTTGGACATTTGATGTATGGCCCAGTTATTGCCCAGCATGGAGGAGGTCGCGCCCGTGGAGGTAACTACCGGCATAAAGAAGATAGCCCTGGCCACTCCCCGCCCTACGAACTGCTGATTAAGCACATTGGCTATTATAAAGCTGAATATGAGGATGGCCGGAATATAGAAGAGCTCTCCCGTGGCTACGTTTTTAAGAGCGGTTATATAGGAAGTATCCTGCGTAAAGGCTCTTCTATAATTAGCCAGCCCTTTATCCACCAGCGCGGTCCGGGTGACAATTGTGGAATTGGCCACCAGGCCGTCCGTCTCCTGTATAGCGCCTATGGAAACGCTCGTGCTCTCCTTAAAGCTCATCATCAGCGAGGTGTATAGCGGCGACATGATAAACACCAAAAAGCCTACTATAAACGGCAGCACGAAAAGCCAGCCCCAGAGAGAACGCTTGGTCATAAGATCAAGCTTGCGTGAACGCGGTTTATACATGCGCCTAAGCCCCCTTCCTTACTACAAAATAATCATTAGCCGGAACGGTCAGACCGTCCGCGGTTATGTCGGCATTACTGTAGTTGACGTACACCTGAGTCCCGTCCTCATATTCGGTCAGGCTCAAATCTTCGCTTATACGCTTATGATTGGTCATTCTGAGCTGCGCAGTATGCCCCAGTTCCTCATTATAGCGCTCATAGCTCTTAACGGCGTCCTCCATCCAGGAGCTGTAATTCAAAGCGTACATATCCTCGTAATAGTTGTCGTACATCTCTATATCGCCGGCATACATCCAGCGGTAGAACAGGCCCGCGCCGTATTCAACGGCGTTAAGCAGCGAGCGCTGCGGGTTGCCGCTCTGATTAATCGCTTCGCCCGAATAGCTGATCAGGCCGTGCACAACCATCTGATAGAACGGAATGGATTCATCCGTCATATAATGCGTGCTGCTGGTATTGGGCAGCTCGAAAAGCACGCTGGTGCCGCCCAACATATAGCTGTTAGCGCCCACATTGGCTATTTTAAAGCCTGCGTCCTCAAAGAGCTGATTAACCTTCGCGTATACATCCTTAACTTCGTTCCTGTCCCGAAGCTCATTGACGTTATAATCACCTGTGAGCACCTCTCCCATTCTGCCCAGGCAAATGGAATTGAGCCCCTGCTTCTGGAAATCCTTCAGCAGGCTTTGAGCCGCTGAGGACACCTTTGCCGGCTTAACTATATAAGAGCCGTTCCAATTGCCGCTCTGCATGAGATTGAATTGCTTATAAGAAGCGTTGCTCTTGGAAATTTCCCTGGAGACGTCGGTGTATGTAAAGAAGCCGTCCAGCACATCGGCAGTGCCTACAGTAATTAATTCCGCGTCATAGAAAATATCAATGTTGTTATCCGCCGCATAGCTCATAAGCTGGTTCAGCTCATCCTTAGAGCCCATTTCAGACAGCAGGCGGATCCGGTTCCAGTAGCGGTTATATAAGCCCTGATTGGCCCAGCCTCTGTAACGCACTGAAATATTTTCCACGCCGCCGTCAGTCAGAGCAGAAAGGATTTCCTGCGCCTGGCTGTAGGTGGTAAGCGGATTGATATAGAAATATCCCACGCCGAAAGCGGTTTCATAAGCGTCTATGGCGCCTTCCAGCTCCAGATTAAAGGGAATGCTTTCCTTGGCGGTCTGCTCCCTGAGCTGATCCCGGGCTATGAGATATTCTCTGTAATATCTGGCCATATCGCTGTATTCATTTCCCTCCGAAGCGGGCAGAATGCTGTATTTGATTGATATATCCTCTTTAATGGGCACGTCCTGATAGGCCGTAAGGGTTTGATCCAGCCCCAGGAAGCTTACGTCGTCGCTGCCTACATACTGGAATTCCGCCCAGGCCTTATTGCTGGGGCTGCGCGTGCCGCGGTTGACGTCCGCCTTAATGGTGGCTACGGCGTCCGCGCCTTCAATTATGCAGAAGAGCGAGCTGGTTTCCTTTTTGATGCCCCATACGGGCAGATAACCCTGCTCGGTAATGGCGGGAGCCTTGTCGTAGATATTGCCCTTGCCTCTGTCCTCGCCGTAAAGCGGAATGGACATTTCAGAAGAAAGCTGCACCTTGCCGTTATTGAAATTAATCAAAGCGCCCGAACCGTCGGGAACCACTATATAGCCCTCTTCGCTGGAATCCGCGCTTCCGAAATATTCCATAACGGTAATGCTGGTTATATCAAAGCGGGAATCGTCATATTCAATTTCATCCGACTGCACGCTGACCTTAAGCCCGTCTTCTTCAAGGATATAATCCATGGGAACCATAAACAGATGGCTGTTATCCGAAACGAAGCCGGCCATATCGTCATATTCCTGCATTTCCTCGGCAGTAATGCCCGATTCAGCAAAATAATTCTCCATATTGCCCAGCAGCAGCCTGTTCTGCCAGATTGAAACCGAATGCAGAACATAATAGCTTCCGCCGTCGGCCAAAAGATCCTCTATATTAGGCGCGTTGGCTAATATGTTGGATTTCTGGTCGTTGGTTATAGTTGTGGAAGTGGTGTCCGCCCAGATGGTTGAATTGACCAATTTGTAATTGGCCTCTGTAAGCATCTTGGCGGTCAGGCCCCCGTTTGCCTGTATGGCGTCCAGAAGCTCGGAAAATCTTGCTTCAGGAATAAGCACGGGGAAATTATATTGCAGAGGCACCTGGCCGATTATATATACCACCCGCAGCCCGCCGTTGGGATTGGTGGTAATATAATACTGCTTAAGCGTATCCTTGCCCTCGTCCAGATTATTTTCATCCCTGTCCTTTTGATAGGCCAGGCTGTCGGTATAACTGTTTTTGGTGCTTATGGATTCGCTGGTTTTATCCACCGTCCTGATTATAAGCTGGCTCCTCATACGGGCGGACATACCCGTACTGGCGCTGATGGTCTGTTCGCTTGGATTGGAAAACCATATTTCGCCCGAGGCTTTATGCACAAGGGCTATATCCAAATCGCTCTGACTGAAATACAGCTCGTAATTGGCGTTTTCCTCTACAAGCTTATACTCTTTATACACTTCCTGACCCTGGCCGTCCACCCCGGAGAGTCTGTTAAGCACCTTGCTTCCGAAATCAAACGCCGGAAGCCCCGAAATATCGGGGAAAGCGTAAGTTGACGTATTAGCGGTTACACGCGTGCTTAAAACAAACATCGTGGCGACGATAGCTGCAATCACAATTAAGACTACAAGCTTGATAAGGAAGATTTTTAACTGTTGCGGCATACGTTTTTGCATGCTTGGCTCCCTCCTTCTCTGCGCGCCGGCATTGCCGTTTTTATATACAAACTGAACATAAACTACCGAACACTCCTTATTTGCAGCGCCGCCTGCATATGCCCTCAAGCGCATATCGTCAGGCGCGTTCTGAAATTAAACCCGCGTTTCCCAAGCAGGCTTAAACGCCTCCAGGGAGAACGCCGCCGCGGTTTTGCCGCGGTCTCCGCACGCTTTTGAGCAAATCTTTTTAAAGCGGCGAATAAAACTTCTTTATAAAGCCTCCAGGCGTCAGAAACGCATGGTTACTTCTCGGTATATGGTATATACCACGCTTACCAGCTGCTGCAAAAGGAAGAAGAACAGCATGGCTATAAAGGCTATAAGCGCCATTCCGAAGACTATAACCAGTATTATCAAAAAAGTAGCTATCGCGCCGTACTGATGAGTAGTCATAGTACCCGTATACAGCAGCAAACCCGTCCAGAAAGTGCCCAAAAAGCTCAAAAATGAGAAGATGGACGCCTCGTCAACAGACATTACCATACTGGCAAAAGTCTTAAAGAAAGTGATGAGCACAATGGGCATAAACGAATAGGAAGTATAGATGAATATATCCCTCATGCTTCCTTCGCCGTTGAAAAGAGTGGTTATGCCCCAGTTTGTGCAGCACCACAGCAGCACTATAACGGCCGTAATGGTCGTAGTGCTGATAATATTAATTCCTCTCGGATAGGCCGCCATAATATTGAAGGAAAAGCCTCCGAACTGCTGAAAGAAGATGTCTGTCAATATATACAGCGCAAGAACGGTAAAGCCCACTCCCAGATGTCCCTTTTTATCATGCTTAAGCTCCCAAAAGCCTTTGAACGGGTGCAGCAGCACGAAAAAGAGATATTTAAAAGCGCTGCCGTATCTTTTAAGGCCGGCCTTGAAATTCGCGCCCCGCGCGCTGCCATTATTTACTGCAAGCTCGCTCATTCTTCCCGTCCCCCTCTCTTAATAAAGCTCTGAGTTCTGCGCACCAGCTTATACACTATATAAATAACTACCAGAGCTATAATTACTGTCATTAAAATAGGCATAATATCCTCTAATATCTGGTTGCGGTATTTTGCAAAGGCCTTGGCGTATTCCTCCTGGTCATAGGCGAGGAAGAAATTATCGCAGGCGGCCTCATAATCGCCCTGGATATATTGTATCTTGCCTATATTGCGGTATGCGAGCTGGGAATTGGCGGACATATCCAGCACTTCGTTCCAGGTGGCCAGCGCGGTGGAATATTCGCGGGCGGCCTGCTGCATGGTGGCCAGAAGTATGGTCTCGCCGTACTGAGTGGGCCGGAAGATGGTTATCTGGCCCGTAGTGCTGTCCAGCACGCCTAAGGTTGTGTCGTCAAATAAATCCAGCGCCACGGGCGTTTTAAAGGCGCCCATAGTGTCTCCCTTCGCGCCGAAAACGTATAAAAGGTCGCCGTTGGAATTGTAGGTAAATATGCGTCCCTTATTGGAATCCAGGCAGCTATATACTCCCGAATCGGATACCGTTACGTCCACAAAGAAGGACCAGGTGGTACGGTCGTCGGAAGTATTGCCTGAAAAATCGCCCGAAGGAGGCACAACGCCGTTGCGGGCCAGGACGTCGTCGCCGTTGGCCGTTATTCTCTTCACCTGGGCGCCCACAAGGCTGCCTCCCGTGAAATGGTTATATAAATCCATGGCTTCAACGTTTCCTACAGTTCCGAAAATTAAGCCGTCGCTGTCCAAGAAGACGTTGGTATATTCAGTCGCAAGGTTATCCGCAATCTGGGAGCGGTGCTCGGATGTAAGCAGCCGCCGCCAAAGCGCGCTGAAAGTCGCCTCGGTAACAGTAGCGCCTACGAATTTGATAAACTCGCCTGAAGCGTCAAGCTGAATAAGGCCTCTATGGTTGCCGCTGGAAACCACAAATATGCGGCCGCCCTCGTCGGCCACCACCTTAACGGGAGTATATCTCTGCTGGTCGGCCGAATCGGTGCCCGCAAGGTAATCGTTGATGCCCGAAGGCTCCCAAAGGCATTCATACGGCTCAAACAGCCCGGTTTCAGAATTAAAGGCATATTTAAGTATGCGCCTGTTGCCTGTGTCGGCCACATAAAGCATCTGCTCGTTGCGCGTGAAGAACACGCCCTGGGGGCCGCTCAGAAGAGTTTTGCCCACAGCCTCTTCTTCAGGCACATAGCATACCATATGATAAATTGCCTGAACAAACTCATGCTTGGAATTGAGTATTATTATACGATTGTTATTGGTATCGGCTATGGCTATATATCCGTCAGGCTGGGAAACCGCAAAATCCTGCGGATTAACCATAATATTCTGTATGGACGAATTGCCGCCGCCTGTTCCGGTGCCGCCTGTTCCAGTGCCGTCGCCCGTTTCAGTGCCGTCGCCCGTTTCGGTGCCATCGCCTGTTTCAGTGCCGTCGCCCGTCTCGGCGCCGTCGCCCGTTTCAGCGCCGTCGCCTGTTTCGGCGCCGTCGCCCGTTTCGGCGCCATCGCCCGTTTCAGTGCCGTCGCCCGTTTCGGCGCCATCGCCCGTTTCAGTGCCGTCGCCTGTTCCGGGAGTGTCGTTTACAGGATCCTTCTTGCCGTCCAGTATAAATACGCCCTCGTTAAGGTCGGCGGGAGCAACCAGATTTTCCACGCCTATCCTGTCCGAGCTTATATAGTCGTCCACTACATATGCCTGAGGCTCAGGCCAAACGCTTTCCATATCAAAGGTATAGTTCCTGTACGGTTCGGCCGCGGCCGGAACCGCGCAGGTGAACGCTAAAACGGTGAACAGGCAAAGGGCGAGTATCTTTTTTCTCATCAATCAATACCTCCTTTAATCCTTCATGCCCGAAGTAGCCATAGTCTCTATAATATTGCTCTGGGAAATTACGAACATAATTATGGGAACCGACATCATTATGACGGTAACGGCGTTGGCCACGCCGGTACGCGCTATGCCTACTGACACGATCTGGTTAAGCGAATAGGCGAGCGTTTTAAGGGATTCGGTTTGAATATATATGCTTGCGCCCGTATTCCATAAGCCCTGAATGGCAAATATCATAAGAGTCAGCCAGGCGGATTTGACGTTAGGCATAATCATTTTCCAGAAGATTGTGAAATGATTGGCTCCGTCTATTCGGGCGGCCTCCACCATAGTGGTCGGAATCTGGGACATAAACGAACGCATAAGATGCATGCCCAGAGCCGAACAGAACACTGGAAGAATCAGCGCCCAGTAAGTATCAATCAGGCCCAGGTTGGATATAACCATATATGTAGGTATGGTCAGAACGGTAGCGTTGAACATAAGGGCCAGCTCTATCATCTTGGTTATGAAGCGGTTGCCGGGGAATTTAAACAGGGCAAGCGCATACGAGCAGAGGGAGCAGCACACAATCTGGCCGACAGTACCCACAACCGTTATAAACAGCGTATTGAAGAAATAACGCGTAAAGGGAACCCAGGAGGTGTTCATCAGTATAAACAAATCCTTGAAGTTCTGAGTGGTCGGGTTGTCGGGGAAAAGCTTGGGCGGGAAGCGGAACAGTTCGTCCGTCGGCTTAAGCGCGTTGGAAACTGCATATATCATGGGCAGAACCATAAAAGCGCCTATAAGCAGCAGGAACAGAGCCGTGAATATGCTGCCCGCACGGGAACGGTTGACTTTTTTTGCTCTCTTCATATCAGTCACCTACCTTATGCAGCAGCTTCTGGACCAGCTTATTGGAAACAACCATAAGCAGGAATAGCAATGTTGCAATAGCGCAGGCGTAGCCCATCTCCATTCGGGTGCCGCCGTAATCCTGCATATGGAGCACCATTGTATGAGCGACATAATCCTGCGTCGGATAACCCGCCAGCGCCGTAATCTGATCGCCCACCGAAAACGCGGTGGTTATGCTCATTATAGCGCCGAAAAGGAGCTGAGGACGCATATAGGGCAGAGTGATATACCATAATTCCTGCCAGCGGTTGCGCACGCCGTCAATGGCGCCCGCCTCGTAGAGGGAACGGTCCACGTTCTGCAGGCCCGCCGTAAAGGTCAGGAAGGAAACGCCCAGGGAGGACCATAGCAGCACCACAATTACGCAGCCCACTATATAATTGACGTCCGCAAGCCATTGGACGTTGGTGTATATAATGCCCAAATCCATCAGAATACCGTTTAAAAGACCATAGCTGCTCGAATCAAAAATCAGCTTCCACACCACATAAATGTTCGCAAGGCTGGGCGCGTAATAAATCAGCGTCATGACCGCTCGGATTTTGGGCGAAAACTCATTAATCAGCCAGGCGAAGAAGAAGGAAAGAATATAGCCCACCGGCCCGAGTATGGCCGCGAAAAGCAGGGTATTCTTAAGGGCGGTCATAAAGAGGTCGTCCGCCACAAACATCCTTACATAGTTGTCCCAAAATATAAATTTAGGCGGCTCCAATACGTTAAAGTAAGTGAAGCTGTAATATATGGCCGTAATAACCGGCATTACCGTAAATATAACGAACAGCACCAGGAAAGGCAGCATGAACAGATATAAAGTCTTGTTCTTGCCCGCTTCCCGCAATTTGGTTTTAAGCCAATGTCCGAAAAAGCTCTGCTTTTTGGGCTTAGCCTGTGTCGTTGCCGGCACATCCATTTCGTTAGTCATCTTATACCCCCTCCCTATTAATTAAGCACTGCAAGCTTGTCGGCGAATTCCTCGCGCTTACGGATAATCTCGTTATCTATTTCGTCAGCGTATTCTATAAGCGTCATGCTGGAATCTGATTTCTGAGTTATAACCTCTCTACACGCAAATTCCACGTTGCGCCCCGTATAATAGCTGCCCGGAATCTCAGGAATGCCTCTAACGTATTTCCACTGCTCCTTAATCATCTCAGACTGCTCCTTATCCCAGGGCAGATAATCAAAGGCGGCGAGGTTGGCCGTCTGATAACGGGCGGCGCTTCCCAGCAGGCTCTCTATTTCCCGTCCGAACATGGACTGAGCCTCTTCGCCCGTCCACCAGGAGAGGAATTTCCATGTGTTTACTTTATTGGTCGCTGTAGACATCATAACGCAGGCGACAACAGTACCGGCAACGGTATGATCCACTTCACCGTCCTCATTTACTGTTCCAGGAACAGGCGCAAAGGACCAGAAGCCTTCCAATTCAGGCGCGAACACGCTCAACTGGTTATACTGGCTGTAGCCGGCAATACCAATAGGCATCTCGCCCGAACGGAACCAGTTGGAGAAATCGTAGGCGTTAGGCACGCCGTAAACGGTATAAAAATCTGTCCAGAGCTTGAATGCGTCCAAAGCGGCGTCCTGATTAAGATTGGTCTTTATGCCGTCATATTCATGGTCGGGATCGGGCACATACAATTCTCCGCCCATCTGATAGAGCAGGGTGGCGAAGAGGTTAAGCGTACCGCCTGCCGCGCCTACTGCCGGCACAGGCATTCCGAAGTTCATGGAATGGCTCTGGAGTATGGGAAGGATGCTCTTGATATCGTCCCAGGTTTCCAAATCAGTTTCAGGATCTATGCCCAATTCCGCGCATATATCCGTTCTGTAATAAAGCATGAGGAAATCCTGAGTTTCAGGCAGCCCGTAAATTCCGCTGCGGAAACGCAGAGGAAGCAGGGCGCTTTCGCTGAACCAGGTAAAGACCTCTTCGCAGTCCTCAAAGAGCTCGGGATCGTTTAAATTAACCACAGCGCCGCGCAGGGCGAAATTGACCGGATCGGACGAGCCTCTGGAAAGACAGGCGTCCGGCCCGTTGCCCGCCAGAATGGAAGGCGTGAGCGCGCCGCCCGCAACCAGTTTAAGCTGAACGGGTATGCCGGTATCGGGAGTAAAGCGTTCGTCTATAATCTGTTTAAGCACGGTGGCGTTATCTCTATTGCCCGCCTGGCCCGCGCCCGTTTCAACCCAGACTACGACCGGATCCTCCGAAGCGTCAACATGGCCCGCTCCGATATTATCGTAATCCTCGGTAAAGGAAGCTATAAAAGCGCTCACTTCGTGCACAAGGCTCTCGAAGAAATTGGCTTTTGCGCGCGGAAGCTGGGAATCGGGCGCCGAAACGATTATATAATCCAAAGCTAAGGGCTGCTCGCGCATATCGTTAATCCATGTGCCCATAGCGGCGATATTATCTTTAAACAGAGTAAATCTGTCTTTAATCGCCTCAGGATCTTTATTAATCTGCTCGGAAACATAAAGCAGGCTCTCTATTTCGCTGGTCTGTTCTCCCGCCTTGCTTCCGTATATTTCTTTTATTTTGTCCGATACGGCCTGGAGGCGATTGGTCTGCGTCTTCAGGTTTTCAAGGGTATCGGGAATTATTTTTTCAAACTGATAGTCTCTGTTGGTGTCAGGCGAAGAACCGGTAAGCATAAGAATATCGCGGTATATAGCGTTATACTCGCTGATTATGTTCTCGGCTTCCTGCAATATGCCGCCCAATTCGCCCAGGATGGCAACCATGCGGATGGTATGCTCGCCCTCGCTCAGATAAAAGAGATAATCCTCCTGGCCGTTGCCCAGAGTTACCATATCCCAATCCGAGCTGTAATTAAATTCTACGGCGTTGGTCTCCTGGCAGATTTCCTCTCCGTCCAAAAGCACCTGACGGGAAGTAAAGCTGTTGTTCAGCAGATTCTGCCTGGATTTAAAGGATATGCGGTAAAGCCCGGCGTTTTTAACCGTGAAGCTCCATTCCATCCATTCGCCGGCGTTCTGCCATTTATCCCCGCCTATGGTGTTAAGCCTTATCTTGCTTGTATGATAGGGATAGGTAAGCGGGCTGGAACGGTCGGTAACGCCGTACATGGTGGGGGAGGATTTCAACGAAGGCTTTTCCGCCTCTATATATATATAGTTCTCATCATTGCTGACGCTGGGATTTTTAGGATCAATGGGAGTATTGTCCGTAGCGCTGACGGGCTTATAGCCGGCGGCTTCATACTGAGCCTTGAGCTCCTCATAGGAGAGAACCTCTTCTTCGTTATATATAATAACCTCGGCTATAGCGCAGGATTCACGGACGGGCTCGAACATGATGGTATGCTCTCCGGCGCTCAGATAGAATTGAAGAGGCGAAGAATAATATCCCATATGGTCTTTGACCGACTGAGTCTGCCAAATGCTCATTTCCTGCTGGAAGGGACGGATATCGTTATCGGTAACGCTATCCCTTACCACTTCGTTCTGATCCATCCAGTTGCGGGTAATATAGAACTGGCGCGCTTCATAAAACGGAATCTTGCCGTCTATATAAATACGCTTGGCTATGCTGGAGCTTCTGGATTTATAAGTAACGCCCGTTTGGGGATCGGTATATTCAACAAAATTATAATAATTAATTTTGATGCTGTACATGCCGTCCTCAGGCACGCTGAAAGTCCAGCCGATGATGGTATCTTTATCCGAAATCAAAGCCTTTTGGGTGATGTTGAAATATTCATCGGTAAATTCAGCGTAGGGAAGCTCGTTTTCCTTAAGCTTCAGCTCATTGTCATATTCCTGATGCTCGTCATATTTGAGAGAAATCTCCGTCTGCGGATGAGCCGCGTCGGCATGATCGCTCAAATAGTCGCCGTAGGTGTAATTTTTCAGTGCGGCCAGCGCAGCTTGATCCAGCAGGCCGCCCGTTTCCTCTGACGACTCATCCTGCGCCTGCGTCTCCTCCTGCGCCTGGCTCTGCGGAGCGGCTAAAGCCGGCAGACACAGGGACAAGAAACATGCAAGCACAATGACAAGCGAAAGCATTCTTTTTGCTATTTCTTTCATTATTGCCTCCTTCAATTCTCCGTGCTCAGCCATATATTAGGAAAAGCACAGGTAATCAAGAAAATATACAAACTCCAATGCAATCATTTCTCCCGTCATTCCGCATTATCGGGACGAATTACGTCCCGATTGCTGTTGAGAGGAAAGCTCCTGAAGTTACTATACTGCATTATAATAATGCAAAACCAAGCCAGTTGTCAATAAGCAAGACGCTATTTTTTAAAATTTTATTAACTGGAATATGTATCCTTCACTGCTTTTTCCCGTATATTCGTTGTATTTGGACATTAATCGTCCCGATAATTTACATTTAATATTGTCCCCCTTTTAAGAGATTATGAACGGGAGGAAGATATCCCGCTTCTGGGGAGGGCTCCTACATATTAAAAAAAGAGAGAAACCGCGCGGGAGCGCGGGAGCGCGGGAGCGCGGGAGCGCGGGAGCGCGGGAGCGCGGGA
>ERZ779894.3150-NODE-3150-length-13236-cov-2.666414_pt1 | contig 13236 bp, 10 predicted proteins | sample MGYA00511587_ERZ779894 | MGnify/ENA primary metagenome ERZ779894 (study PRJEB29588, sample SAMEA2160490) | human gut metagenome | biome: human gut; feature: human-associated habitat; material: faeces | place: Denmark | collected 2008/2010 ... | reverse complement strand
ATAGAAAGGGACGATACACAATATGAATCAGAAAAAACAGCTGAAAAAATTGACCGGATTTTCCGGTGTAAAAGGGCCTGTCGTGACGATCGTAATGGATGGCGTTGGGATTGCAAAGCACAATGACGGAAATGCCGTTTGGAAAGCGTATACGCCAACTTTGGACTTTTTGTCGCAGCATTATCCTATGGTAAAACTCAAAGCGCACGGTACCGCTGTGGGACTGCCGACCGACGATGATATGGGCAACAGTGAAGTTGGTCATAATGCGTTGGGGTCCGGACAGGTTTTCAGTCAAGGCGCCAAATTGGTGAGTGAATCGATTGAGAGCGGTGCGATGTTTGAGAGCGAAACTTGGAACACGCTGATTGACGGCGTGAAAACAAACGGGAGCACGCTTCATTTTCTGGGGTTGTTTTCGGACGGAAACGTTCACTCGCACATTGACCACCTCAAATCCATGATCGTACGCGCAAAAGCCGACGGTGTCCATCGCGTGCGTATCCATGTTTTGCTGGACGGCCGGGATGTCGGCGAAACTTCCGCACTGGAATATGTGGAGCCGTTTGAGACATTTTTGTCTGAATTGAATGATGCGAATTTTGATGCCATGATTGCCAGCGGCGGCGGTAGAATGACGATTACCATGGACCGTTATGAGGCCAACTGGCAAATGGTTGCTCTGGGCTGGCAGACGCATGTTCTGGGTGAAGGCAGACAATTTGCCACAACGAAAGAAGCCATTGAAACGTATCGCCGTGAGACCGGTGCCATTGACCAGGATTTGCCGCCGTTTGTGATCGCAAAAGACGGGGAACCGGTGGGAACGGTCCAGGATGGCGACAGTGTCATCTTTTTCAACTTCCGCGGCGACCGGGCGATTGAGATCTCCCGCGCGTTTGACGAAGAGGATTTCACAAAGTTTGATCGAAAGCGCTATCCGCATGTTCTTTACGCCGGTATGTTGGAATATGACGGCGATTTGCACATTCCGAAACGTTATTTGGTCAATCCTCCTGCAATCACCAATACCATGGGTGAATATTTGGCCGATACAGGCGTGAAACAATTTGCCATTTCTGAGACGCAGAAGTTCGGCCATGTGACGTATTTCTGGAACGGCAATAAGAGCGGAAAGTTTAACGAAGAATTGGAAACCTATGTGGAGATTCCATCTGATATTATCCCCTTTGAGCAACGTCCTTGGATGCAGTGTGCACAGATTACCGATCGTTTGATCGAAGCACTGCAGAATGGGGAAGCACAGTATTATCGCGTCAATTATCCCAATGGTGACATGGTCGGGCATACAGGTAATTTTCAAGCTGCGCAAATCTCTGTGGAAGCGTTGGATCTGCAGTTGGCACGCCTGCTCAAAGTGGTAGACGAGTTGGGCGGTGTTGCGCTGGTGACGGCAGACCACGGTAACGCGGATGAAATGTATGAAACCGACAAAGCCGGAGAACCCAAGAGAAACAAAGACGGCAGTTATAAAGCAAAGACGAGCCATACACTCAACCCTGTTCCGTGTTTTATCTTTGATAACCATTACCGCGACGCTTATACGGTCAAAGAAGACAACGGCACATTTGGTTTGTCTAACGTTGCGGCTACCATGGTCAATTTGCTCGGATATGAAGCACCGGATATGTGGTGTGATTCACTGATCAAAGTGCACTAACTTTGATCAAAAGTGGCGTGATCAAAGAAAAAAACAACCCCGCCGCCGTGTGTTTGCTCGGATAGAATTGAAAATGGAACACGACGGATGGAGCGCGTGCATTGTCGTTTGGACGGTGGCGCGCTTTTTGGGTTTTATACGCGTTGTATATCATATTGCGCAGTATATGATATGTGAATGATGCGGACTAAATAAAAACATGTTTCTTTTCAAGCATTCTGATGCTGCATGTGGATTGATGGCTGAAAAAATTGGAATAAAGGAAATCATGGAACAGGCAAGTTTTAAGCAAGTTGTTTCAAATATGGATGCACAGTCCCGCGCAATCATTGAATTTTTGGCACAAGGAGATGCACAAGCACCTGTGTTTGTGCAATCTCTGCCGCACCGCGCCCCGAGCCGCACCATTTTCTTTTTGCAAAGAGAAGAAAAGCACTTTCATTCCGCATTGCGTCTGCGTCTTGTGTGGAAGATGTTTGATTTGTGCGGTTCTGTATTTGTTTGTGCACCGCGTAAATTGATCGATCTGTTTGCACAGCACTTGTGTGATGCCGAACAATGGTTGCACTCGTTTCATTGCGATACGGACGTGATTCACCTGTTGCATACCTGTGCCGACGCAAGATTGAAAGAACAGGGGTATCTGCCCGCGCGTGGGACGGGGCGCATCATCCATCTGTTCGTTTGTGCAGGGTCAATGCCAAAAGATCGGACAAACGCCGTTGCTTTGTCGTATTCCAAGTTGTGCGATTTGGAAAATGAGACGACAATATCTTTAACGGAAAGTTATTTTTCAAACCGTATGGCGTATGGTACCGTGTTTGATGGCAAACTTGTCAGCATTGCTGCCATCAATGCGCTTTCTTCATATGATCAACAGTACAATAGTCCTGTACGCGATCTGTGTTGTGAAACGATCCCGCATTATCGCAAGCGTGGTTATGCATGTCAAAACGTTGCGGCACTGATATCCGCTTTACAACACCAAAAATTATTACCCATATACCGATGCTATTCTGACAATATATCATCCGTGCATTTGGCGAAAAAGTTGTCGCTGCAGTGCGTTGCACGTGTATACCATGCTTCTTACCAACAAAGGTAATCCAAAATTGGAAAAATGGTGTAACTACTAAAGTATTTTTGATTTGTTTACCATGATCAACGAATGACACATGTAAGACCGTATAACTGATGAAACGAGAGGGAGCGTAACATGGAGTGGACAGTACCGGCCGAACAGAACGGTAAGACGGTAAAACAGGTTCTCCGTGGCGTTTTCTCTCTTTCAGAGAACATGATCAAGCGGTTGAAACAGACAACTGACGGTATTTTGGTGAACGACCAACATGTAACGGTGCGTTATGTATTGCGTACCGGTGAGCGGTTGCAGCTTGCTTGGGAAGATGTCCCGCATCAAACGGGACAGATTGTGCCAACCCCCATGGCGTTGGATATTATATATGAAGATGATGCAATGATTGTGATCAACAAACCACCCGCTGTCCCCACGCATCCCAGTCATGGCCATTATACGGATACGTTGGCCAATGGTCTTGCCGCCTACTTTGCGAGGAAAGGTAGACCGTTTGTGTTTCGCTGTTCTTCCAGACTTGACAAAAACACATCCGGTGTGGTAATCGTTGCCAAAGATGCACCCGCCGCCGCGGCACTCAATGCACAGCATTTGGCGGGACAATATCAAAAATGTTATTTGGCTCTGTTGGAGGGCAGGCTTGCGCAGGGGAGCGGGGAAATTGATGCACCGATTGCACGTGTATCAGATTCTGTCATTTTGCGCAACGTATCCACACAGGGAGAACCCGCACGCACACGTTATCGCGTGTGCAATGTGTTTCCGGCAACATCTGACTTGCCGCCTGTCACGCTGGTCGCTGCCACTCCTGTGACCGGACGTACCCATCAGTTGCGTGTACATTTTGCGTATATCGAACATCCGATCTGTGATGATGGATTATACGGCAATGGCATTTCTCGTGGCATCGGACGACAGGCATTGCACGCTTATCGTGTTTCCGTTTTTCATCCGCGCAATGGCAAACTTATATCATTCATAGCTCCTCCTCCGCCTGATTTGCAGCCGTGGATGACCGAAACGGTATTGCAACAGCAAGGAATCGATACGTAGGAAAGGAAAAAGCGCTTATGAAACGAAGCTTGAAAGAAACGATACATCTGATGCGTGTCCATGCGTTGCCCCTGTTTTGGGTTGGACTCGGAATGGCATGTGTCGGGCTGATCTTGCATGTCATATGTATTTGTTCGGCTGCCGCGGCAGATGCGATCAATCATTATATCGGCGGCGTTGTGCGTATGATTCTTTGCTATGTGACGGTGTGGTTGCCCAATTCTGTTGCGGAATGTTTTGTGTTGCTGTTGCCGGTCATTTTGATTTTTCTGATTGTGGTTGGTGTTCGTGCCGCGGATAGTGACCGCAGATCATGGCGCTTTTTGTCGGGACTGCTGGGCTTTATCATGATTTTATATGCTTGCTTTGTGCCATGCTTTGCTGCGCCCTATACCGGAACGGATTTGGATGAAAAATTCGGGCTTGCACAGCGAGATGTCACCGCGCAGGAGTTGTATGAAACCATACAGTGGACGATCGAGCAAACCAATGAATACGCCAAACAAGTGGATTATCTCTACGGCGGTTTTTCTGTGATGCATGACACGTATGATTCCATGAGCGCAAAAATTATGGATGCATATGACGTGCTGCATGAAAAGTATCCGTTTTTCTTCCAATTTCATTCGCGGGTGAAACCCATTATTTTTAGTGAGGCTTTGTCCTATACGCACTTAACAGGTGTGTACACATTTTTTACCGGGGAGGCAAATATCAATACTGCTTTTCCGGATTATACCATTCCGTTTACTGCAGCGCATGAACTTGCACACCAACGCGGTGCCGCACGTGAAAATGAGGCAAATTTTATGGCTTTCATGGCACTGATCTGCTCTGATGACCCATATTTGCAATATTCTGCTTATCTCAATATGACAGAGTATTTGGCCAATGCGCTTTATGAGGCGGATAGCGAACTGTTCACACAGGCATATGCAAATTTGTCGATGGAAGTGCAAATGGAGATGACGGCTTATCAGGCATTTTTTGAAAAATATGCAGATAGCACCGCGTCGAAAGTTGCACAGAGCGTCAATGATACGTATCTCAAGGCCAGCGGTCAAAAAGCCGGTACCAAAAGTTATGGACTGGTGGTGGATCTCGCGGTCGCATATTATTATGACTGTGTTGCCGGCGCGTAAGTGTGGGACTGGAACCATATACTTTCACATGAGAATGAAATAAAAAAATCCATGCACCCTGTTTTACACAAGTATTTACCTACTTGTTAAAATGTAACAGGTGCATGGATTTTTTTTGGCAGCTTTTTGCCATAAATTGTTTTTATGTACATAAGAAAGAATATGTTTGACTTTTTTATTACATATGTTATAATAAGACAAACAGCGCATTTCTCAGTTGCGTGAAATGAAACGTGAAAACGAAAAACGACGAACATCATAATAGCTTTTTGATAATGTCTGCTATATTATCCATAATGAAAAGCATGATTTCATTGCTGTAGGCAAAATAGGGTAGGGCGAGAAAATATCTGATGTAATTGTTGGAGTGAAACTCAGAAAAAATGCTGATAGATTCGTATTTTTATACTTGAACAATTTGGTTGATTTATGTCTTTAGAATCTAAAATTGTTCAGTGATCAATTGCCAATACCACCCCCCAAGTCGGATAACTCATGCTGGAAAAATAAAAGAATTGTAATCCCGTTCGCACCACGCATCAAGCAAAAATGCATTGTGGAAATTGTAACATCTATTATCGTTATGTGAATGGTTGAGATGAGGTGAGATAGTATGTCATTGTATGATATGATTAAAAGTGCTGTGCCGAAGCTGGATGTAGAATATAATATGAGTAAAATTGTGCATCATTCAGCAAGTAAAGGTGCCTTACGAGAATATATATTAAAAGACATTATTCGCCCTTTCATGCCAAAGAGGTATGGATTATGTAATGGCGAATGCTTTGATTCTTTGAATGAAAAAAGTAAGCAATTGGACATTATAGTTTATGATGACCTTTTTTCTTATGCGATACCTATGGGCGATTATTTTACGATGCCGGTCGAGTCTGCATACGGTGAAATAGAAGTGAAATCCATGTTAGATGGAAAAGCCTTTTTTCAAAGTATTGATAATATTGCATCTTTTAAATCACTCAAAAAAGAATGCCCAGATAGAAGCCAGATTCTACCTAATCTCTCATTAAAAATCAAAGGGATAACCTGGAATAAAACTGGTTTTACTAAGCCGTTCGGCGTCATTTTTGCATATGATAGTGTAAAACCTAAAACAGTGTTAAATTATTTTTTTCATGTAAAACCGTTAAATCCATCGTTGATGCCTGATATGATAGTTCTTTTAAAAAGTAAAACTATTATATTTCGAATGATACAAGAAGGAAAAAAATTTTATGTGACAACAAATAATACATATGATGGTTTTCTAACATTGCCATGCAAAGATGATACTTTACCAATTTTTTTATTATACGTTCTGACTCGAACTAGAGATACTCGGCTTAAAATTGCTGATACTGCTGATATTCTGAATCATCAAATTGACAAGTATCTTCATTCTATGGGAGAACAACCTATAGTCAAGTTTTCCACACGGCACATTGAGAATAATTAGTATAAGTGTTTCAAAAATTTATGGTCTTTCATGCATAAGTTTTCATAACAAATGTTTCTTAGCTTTGAAATCTCGATTTTTTGGGAATACTTTCCTTTTTAGTAAATTTATCTATTGGTTGAAAATAGTATTGGATTTTGTGTTTATGACTTGGCAAGGTGAGAATAAGATATTCGTAATGTTGGTATGGGTAAATCGCATAAAAAAGCACCTCCGCTTGTTTGAACGGAGGTGCTTTTTATACTTTTGGTCGTTACTCATATATAGAAAAAGGGAACCGGACAAAAGATCACATCGTCACGGGATCCTCGGTATGCGGCAACATGCCGATTTTTTCAAATTCCAGATCGGATACCATGTCCACCATGCGCCCGTGGATGCCCATCACCGGATCATTCACCAGAAAATCCTCGTGGGGCATGTTGTACATAAACGCACCGGGCTTGAACCGGAAATCCATATGTTCGGCGTCTCTGAAAAAGCTGTAATTGTGGTAGTATACCTGGTTGTTGTAATAACAATTTCCCGGGTGATAATTGTGCACATACGTTTCGTACAGATACGGGTAACGCTTACGATAGATGGGGGACGTGACATCGACACCGCGCATGTCGTTTTCGTCCTTCGTGCTCACGCGGGGCACCACGTCTTTGTCACTGTGCATGCAGTAATAGGCATTACCGTGCACATTGGGATCAAGACCGGGAATGCAGTCAATGAGAATGTTGTTGGCGATTGAGGAAAGTCCCCCACAGGTGTAATAGATGGTAGAGAAGAAGAAAGAACCGTCAGAGACAATGTCGTAAAAATAGTTGCCGTAGATGCGGTTGTAGATCATATAGTCATCCAGGTAAACGCCGCAGACACCCAATGCATCTTTTTTGGGATTGCGGATGTGATAGATGAAGTTCTTTTCGATCACATTGCCGCACTGGCTCATGTCACGGCCGGAATAAATAGCACCCGCGTCACTCAGTTCTTTTAGTACGTGATGAATGCGATTGTATGCAATGTAATGATCGTTTCCGTAAAAATAGATGGCATACCCCTCCAGATCGTGCATCTCACAGTGCGTGATCCGATTGCCGCAGCCCATCATGTTGACGGCTCCCTTGCAGGAATATTCCAGCCGGTTGGTACGGGTAAAATGGCAGTTATGTACGGTGTTGTTACCCGGAATCAGACGTTTGCGGTTCCCTCCGGAGAGCAGTACGCCGCCGGTGGCGGTGTCGTATATGTCGCAGTCGGAGATCATGTGGTCAAATCCCGCCTCGTTATCCCATGCGGCAAACTCATATAAGTATTCGTGCCAGGCGCCCATTTCGCGGCTGATCGGATGCGGCGCGGGGATTCCCTTGTCCCGCTGCCCGTGATAGGTGTGTCGTCCCTCCGGCATCGCAGAGGCGCCTTTGCCGAATTGTACAGCGAGTGTGCCTAGGTTGTGCATGGTGCAACCGTGGATTTTCACACTGCGCCCGTTTTCAATATAGATCGCGCTGCTGCGGCTGTTTTCAAATGTACAACCGATCAGATGCAGATAAGAACAGTTCTCAAATGCAAACATGACTTCCGACAGAGAAGACACCTGGAAAGTCGCATGTTGTACATCGCAAGATTTTGGCGGGATAAAATAGACCTTTTGCGCTTTACAATCAATAAAATATTCTCCCGGTGCGTTTAATTCTTCCAGCAAATTTACAATACACCAGCAAGCAAACGGTTCCGTACATGCGCCATAGAGGTGCGGCAATGTTGTGGTGATGGTGTGCGCCTTTGGATCAATGTGCGCGATTTCTATGTTGTCATCGGCATAGCTGGACCCGAAAAAGCCGGACAGACAGGCTTGTTCGGCTCCCACCCAACGTTCCAGACGCGCATCGTTATAACGGATGACCATGGGACGCAAAGAGAAGTCCCCCGTGCGTGGTACACTGCCTTTGTCGACAACATCGGTCAGTGCCAGCATACCGTCTTCTTTTTTGGGATAGCGCGCAATGGTTTGCGGCACGCCGTTGATGAAAAGCTCATTGGGTGCGGGGACATACGGGCGACGGAAACCGCGGTTGCCGTATGTGCCATAAGAGATGGGCAGGCCGGAAAGATCCAGAACGTATACATGATTTGCCGCGTCAGGGTCGACCAAGCGTTTGGCGATATCAGGATCGGAAAGCTTTGTCATGCGTTCGGCACCAAAACAGACGCCGCCGTCAAAGATGACCTTTTCCCCCGGATAAGCGCGCCAAACGACTGGATGGGATTCACTGCCGCTATCACGGTTGTCAAATGCGATGGTTTGTGAGAGAACATATCTGCCGCCGCGCAAATAGATACAAATATCCGACTGCCGCAATGCATCGGGCAGTGCGCGCACGGCGTCGCGTGCTTGTTCCACGGTGGAAAAGGGATGCTCTTTGGTTCCGTTGCCGCCGACACCGGCTGCAGGGTCAACATAAAAATAGGTGTTTGACATTTGGGTGCTCCGTTTCTTGGTAGATTTTGATTTGTGTTTGCATAAAGGAAAAAGATGTTACGATTTAACAGAAAACAATAACAAATATGATATGTTTGCTGATCTTGATAGCGTTCAATGACAAAAAACACATCCGAAATAATTAAGGAATCCGGCTTCCCAACAAAAAGCTGAAGTCGCGCCGGTTTTGATCAGTTGTGATAGGAACAGACGAAATTTGACAAAATGCAATGGTTTGATGTGATAAGATAAGAGAAAAATCAAGTGGTAGGAATAAAGCGGTCCTTCAACCCCGGTGTATACAATACCTCGCCGTTGCTTTGGCAAAATACCGCTTCAAACGAAAAAGTACCGCTTTGATACAATGTCATACCGTCTTCATATCCGAGTACAAACAACGCGGTCGACAGAGCGTCTGCCAATGCACCATTTTTGGTGATGACAGCGACGCTGTCAAGTCCTTTTTCTGCGGGCATTCCTGTTTTGGGATCAATGATGTGGTGATAGGTGATATCTTCATACGTTCGTGTGCGCTGATAGTTACCGGAAACAGATACAAATTCTCCATCTTCAAGTGTCACACTTCCGATGAGCGCATCCGTGTTTTTGGGATTTTGAATTCCGATGCGCCACGCGCTACCGTCCGGTTTTTCCCCGAACACGCCGATGTTCCCGCCGAAAGATAACATTCCCCACGAAATGTCGTTTTCCTTGAGTATCTCAACGGCGTGTGCACAGGCATCTCCTTTTGCGCAGGCACCCAGTTCGATTTGTACGGCAGGATCTGTTTTGGTCAATGTATGTTCCGTCAGTGTCAACGCCTCATCGTTTACCCATCTCTGCGCTTTTGTGATTGCATCTTGATCAGGCGGCGTATCCGTTTCGCCGCGCAAAAAAGGTTTATACAGAAAAGAGAGCGGGGCGATGGTAATACAAAAGGCGCCATCGGTGGCATCGGATACCTGTAACGCTTCTTTGATCAAGGCAGAAGTTTGTTTGCTGAGTGTGATACCGTCTGCCGAATGATTGAACGCTGCAATTTCGCTTGTGGAAATGGTTGCCGACAGGCGTTGTTCGTCCTTTGAAACGGTTTCTTCCAAAAGCTTTAAGATGGTGTCAGGTGTGTTTGGTGGTAATGTGACGTTGATCACGGTGTCCATGGCAAAAAATGAGTGGCTGACAGGTTCGTTTGGTCCCGTGGATTTGCATCCGGACAACAATAGCGGCAAGCAGAGCAGGATCGCACATCCACGGCAACAAATTGCTCGTACACACGTGTGTCGTGCAACAGTCAAAGCGGATAAGTTCCCTGACGCACGTGTTTTTTTCAGCATAAAAGAGAAAAAGTTTTTCATTTGATTTTCATCCGCATATGACCTTGTGTTTCATGTTTCTTTAGCGACCGTATCTTATCGTGTTTTATGTAAAAAAGGTTTGCATATGGTGAGACCATTTTGCAATGAGGAACGCCAAGCGATCAATATGACGAACCAAGCGGCAAACGGGAGGTGTATCGCAATAACAGCCACAGCAATATACCGTTCACACTGCCTGTTATCATGGCTGCCACCATCATCCAAGCACCGAAAGATAGAGCGGTTAACGGTGCATATAACAGCGCGGTCGCTGCCAATTGTCCCAATTGGTGAAATGCGGCGCTGCCGACACTCAGCCCCAAACATCCGATATGGTGGTCAAATGCGCGGGCGGCAAAAAACAGAAAGCAGAGTGTGCAGAAAGCACCCGAGAGCGAAAAGAACAAACTGCTAACTTGTCCGAACAGTAGAAACGACAACAATACACGCCCCAAATTGACCATTGTACCGTGCCAAAAACCGCAACGGATCACGCAAAACATGACCGCGAGATTTGCCAATCCGAGTTTTGCACCCGGAATGAAAAAAAGGGGTGGCAGAAACGTCTCCACATAGGAAAGCATCAACGCAAAAGTGACGCACAATGCATCTGTTACAAGTGTTTTTACAGATATCGTGTTTTTTTGCTTTGATTGTTTTTGAAAGTTTTCAACCGACAACGGCATCCACCTCCTCTCCGCCTTTTTTTGTTTCAGAGGAATCGTTTTTTTCAGCAGCAGGGGATGCGGTGACAGTAATGACACATTGTGCAGGGACACAAACGATGCGTGCGCCGATTTTTGTGATTTTTCCACTGTGCACACAAATCTGATCAGGGCAATCGGACGCACGCACCACAGCGCCATCTTTGTCAATCAAAATAGAGAGGGAAATGTCGTTGGAAACAATGTGAATTGTTTTTTCTTCGCAGGGATAGACCGTGGTATCTTCTGCCGTTTGTACGGTGATATATTTTTCTTGTCCGGCAGATGACAAATGGGAAAATGCACCGGAAGCGGTCAGAAAAAATATTGCGGCAAGCAGAAAAACGCTGCCGAATACGATAAAATCGCAACGGCGGAACAGACACGGCGTTTGATTGGTATGCTGCATGTCGTTTTGCCTCCCATACGGTCATTTTGCGCCATTGGCTGTCGCACCGATGAAAACATATGTAAAACACTTGTATTATACCAAATATTCTCTTTTGGTGCAAGAGGCGGGGAATATCGTGTTGGTGTCAGAATACATTTTCCTGTTTTTAGACCACTTATGGCTGCCTTTGTTACTTCCCCGGTCGTTTCCCGCATATTCTTCAAAATGCTCTCTTTTTCTGTTTTATGCAAAAAGAAAATATGACATAATTCGACAAAATATTTATTTTCGACGAAAAAATGCTTGAATTTCTTCATCATTCAGCTAAATTTCTGAGAAATATCTATTGACAACAAATATTTTATATGCTATGATTATTTCCGCGATGAAAATAGATCGCAAAACCGTCACTATTATCATATTTTATTCGCAATTCTATTTTGTTTTGTGATCAGATAATCGATTTTTCAAAAAATAATAGAAAAGGAGAAAAAATATGGAACAGAAAATTCGTGTTCTGATTGCTGAGAGCAATGCAGATCTCAGGGTCTTGGCAAAGGATAATTTGACAAGACTCGGTGCACAGATCGTCGATATTGCACGCAACGGGGAAGAGGCGGTGCAATTGATCCAGAAGCACGATCCGGACATTGTTTTACTCGACGCCTGGTTACCGAAAATGGATGGGATACAGGTGATCAAGACAATTCGTCACGGCGGCAGAGAATATGAGGAGCGCCCTGCATTCATTTACCTCAATTATGAGGGAACGGCAAATATGTTTTTTGAAGCAACACAGGCGGGCGCTGCATATTGTATGTACAAGCCTGTCAATTTTGAAGCGTTGATGGAGCGCATGCAGAGCATTTATTTCAAAATGCGCCACACAACGCCGCCGACAATGTCGCAGGGGATGAATAAAATGATAGATGACAATGACCTGGAAGCACAGGTCACAAATGTGATTCATCAGATCGGTGTGCCTGCCCATATCAAAGGATATCAGTATTTGCGCACGGCTATTTTGATGGCGATCAAAGACGCGGAAGTGATCAATTATGTAACAAAGTTGTTGTATCCAACGGTTGCAAAACAATATCAGACAACCTCTTCCCGTGTTGAACGTGCCATCCGTCATGCCATCGAAGTTGCGTGGGACAGAGGCGATGTAGATGTGCTGAATTCCTATTTTGGTTATACCATTCAAAACAATCGCGGCAAACCCACCAATTCTGAATTTATTGCCATGATTTCTGATAATTTAAGGCTTAAGAACAAACTGTCTTAACGGCATATCTCTTGATGACTTTTGATATTACATACGGCAGAAAACGGTACGACGATCATGCCTGCCCGGTTCCATGTTCCATGTGTTTTCTCTATTCAATATTTTTAATTTGTCACCTTTTCTGTTTTTGTACCGGTGTATCGCATTTTGCGATGCATCGGTACTTTTTTGTCTGGAATTCATTCACAATTTTACGGTAGAACCATCGGTGAATCATCGTTAATGAAAATGGCCCGGATGCGATTCTTAAAAGCCGTTGATATGTGACAAAACACGAAAACAAAGTTCTTTTATTTATTCTTTGTTCATAAATCTGTGCTAAGCTAAAAAAAATTGGGCGGCGTCCCAACAATTGATCTATCGCGTGTAGTAAATGTACGCCATTTATGGGTACGTATTCAATGCATTTTCAAGTACTTTTGCGTGCACGTGACACAATTGACACAAAGACGAATCTACGCCGACAAGGAGATAAGATATGACACTGGTAATTTTGGCTGCCGGGATGGGCAGCAGATATGGAGCAAGCTCTCCCGGCAAATCAGTCATCCGCTGCGATGGGAGACGCTGGTGAACGCGTTGAACCTTGACGGGGCGACCCGT
>ERZ779894.3145-NODE-3145-length-13247-cov-2.685946_pt1 | contig 13247 bp, 11 predicted proteins | sample MGYA00511587_ERZ779894 | MGnify/ENA primary metagenome ERZ779894 (study PRJEB29588, sample SAMEA2160490) | human gut metagenome | biome: human gut; feature: human-associated habitat; material: faeces | place: Denmark | collected 2008/2010 ... | reverse complement strand
TTTGCCGCGTTTGCGGTTATTGTATGCCATGCCCGGCCGGTATTCTGATCAACAACTGCGCCCGTATGTCCCTCATGCTGCGCCGTGCGCCATCCGCGCAATGGCTCAGCCCCATCTGGCAGGCAAATATGGAAAAGATCAAGGACTGCTTGCATTGCGGGCAGTGTATGAAAAAATGTCCGTATGAACTCAATACCCCGGCACTGCTTGAGAAAAATTATGAGGATTATCAGCGCGTGTTGCGCGGCGAAGTGACGGTTTGAGATAAAATGAGAGAAATAAGATGCGAAACAAAAGGCGCGTAACGTAGCTTGTAGCGCGCCACGGAAAATGAAAAAGAGCGGGAAAATAGGGGAAATCATACGAATACAACGAGCCACAGAAAAGACGAGGATTGTATTTGACGCAGGAAAGGAACAGCAATTTATGAATGGGAAGAATCATCCGGCGGGAAACAGACGCAAAAATATGAAGCAAAAAAGACGCAAGCCCATTTCTCCGCTTGTCCTGTTTGCTCTTTTGATTGTTGTGATGTCCTGTGTGATCGTCATATTTGTTGCCCAAAACCGATCTGCAACGGACGCGTCAAATGATTCACAAAATTTACCGGCTACAACGACAAATGAAGAAGATGCGCCCGATGAAAGCGCTTCGGAAATAGAAACGCCGGTACCGAATTTTGATCAAGCCGATACCATCTCGGCGGACATTGGGGCTGCAAATGCTGTTTTGATGCAGGCAGACACCCACGCTGTGTTGTACCAAAAAGAGGCGCGTGCGAAAATCGCGCCCGCCAGTACCGCTAAGCTGATCACAGCGTTGACCGTGCTTGATACCTGTGCACAGGACGACGTGGTTACAGTGGGAACGGAAATTGCGATGATGCAGCAGGATGCATCAAGAGCATGGCTCAATCAGGGCGACACACTCACGATTCGACAACTTCTCATCGCTTTGTTGCTTCCGTCCGGAAACGATGCCGCTTATACGCTTGCCGTCCATACCGGCAGAAAAATTGCCCAAGATGACAATTTGACAGAGACACAAGCTGTAGAGGTGTTTATGGAAGCGGTCAATGAAAAGGCAAAATCGCTTGGCGCTGTGAATTCGAATTTTGTTGTTCCCGATGGGTATGACGCGGATGGGCAGTATACGACGGCTGTTGATCTTGCCATGATTGCAGATGCATGTTTGGATAACGCATGTATCGCACAGTTGATCGGCACTTACCGATCATATGAAAAATGGACGAGCGGCAGGGAAGTCACCTATTACAATACCAATCAGCTTCTTGATTCTTCAAGCCCTTTTTATTATCCCGAAGCCATCGGTATTAAGACGGGATCCACCGGCCTTGCCGGCGACTGCCTGATCTCGGCGGCAGAGATCAACGGAAAAACATATATCTGCGTGGTCATGGGAGCCGCAACGAGTGATGCCAGATACCAGGATAGCATTCAAATTTATGACGCGATCAAGTCGGCACAATAGGCTTTGCCCCTATATGGGATGACATTGCATCAATGGGTAAAATAGACAGAACAAAGAACATAAAACAACAAAAGCAGACAAGTATCAAATGCTTGTCTGCTTTTGTATCTTGTCCGCAATCATATTTTGCAGCACGGTCTTTGGCTTGGGTGTGCAAACAGTGCGTGCAAAAACATGCAATGACGGCAAAAAACGAAGTTACGCCTGTCAACATAGATTTTCACAGATTGTGGTTTGCCGCAATTCTTCCCAGGCGTTTTTTAAGATCAGCTATTGTCAATTCATTACTTAATGAACCTTCTTTTTGAGAATCAGCAATTCGAATGCAAGCACCACGGGAAACACCGTTGCAAAAAGTAGACCTGTTTTAAGATTGCCCCCTGCCATTTCGGAAAGTCCACCTACCATAGAAGGACTAACCATAGCGCCTAAATCTCCGGCTAAAGCCAGAAATGCAAACATCGCAGTCCCGCCTCTTGGGCATTTCTGCGAAGAGATGCTGATCGAACCCGGCCACATCATGCCGACAGCCAAACCGCAAAGCGCACAGCCTGCCAGTCCAAGAATCGGAGATGATGACAAGGAGGCCAGTAGATAACAACCGGCACACATGACGCCACAGATGAGCATAATGTTGTTCAAGTTAAGTTTCTCGCTGAATTTACCATACAGCATACGGGATATACCCATAAACATTGCAAACAAGCCTGGTCCTGCTAAGTCGCCGACCGTTTTGGAAACGCCAAGCGCAGACTCGGTAAAAGCAGATGCCCATTGCGCCATCGTGGCTTCGGATGCACCAGCGCATACCATGAGGATAATGATGAGCCAAAACAACGGTAATCTGAGTAGTTGACCGATGGTCATACTCTTACCCTCTTCAACCAACCGTTCAATGGGGCAGTTTATAAAGTTAAATGTATTAAATAACGGTATCAGTGCCCAAATAATCGTAAGAATTTTCCAATTTTCCACGCCAAAGGCAACGAAAAAGAGTGTAGAGCCTAAAATGACACCCAGTGCGCCCCAACAATAGAAGGAGTGCAGGAGACTCATCATGCCGTCCTTATTTTCAAAGGGACAGGCCTCAACAATCGGGCTCACCAAAACTTCAATCAGACCACTGCCTATGGCATAAAACACCACCGGGATCAGAATACCCACAAAAGGAATGGGTAACAGTTCCGGCAGGAATGTCATGGATATAAGACCGACAGCTGATAATACTTGGGATGCCACTACACAAGTACGATATCCGATTTTGTCGGCAAATTTGGTAGCCGCAAGGTCGATCAGCAATTGTGCGAGATAGAAGACAAGCGGAATCATTGCAATTTTTTCAAGGGTGATCCCGTATGTGCTTTTGAATGTTAAAAATAAGAGTGGAGCAAAGTTTGCGGATATCGCCTGTGTCACAAAGCCAAGATAGCAGGCGACAAGTGTTTTTTTGTAATTCTTTTGTTTTGTCATGATGATTCCCTTTCAAGGTTAAAGCTGTCATTCTCGATCTGCATTATATCATCATATCATACCAAAACAAAGACACAGAAACGCCAAAAGCAAGCACTATTTACCCAAAACGCGATCTTGACTGGGTGCATAGCCATATATTTCTTTATATTTGCGGCTGAAATAATTTGGCGAATGAAATCCGCAAGCAAAGCTGATTTCCTGAAGGGTAAGCGTTTTTTCTCTCAATAATCTGTGCGCAATTTGCAATCGATATTGGATCAGTGTATCAACAGGTGAGCATCCCATATAGGTGTGGAAGCAACGCCCGGCTTCACTACGACTGATATGAGCGGCATTTGCAATATCGTCAAGGGTGATAGTTTCCGTATAATGTTCATAGATGTACATCAGCATTTTTTGGAGTCGTATCTGACTTTTCATCTGTATGCGTGCGGCTTCGTATTTTGGAAAACGATCAAAATTACAAAATATATATTCAAAGATACGACTGATGTTGCGCTGTACAGCCATTTCATAACATTGCATTTGGTTGCTGAATACACGGTAGGTATCTTTTATAAAATGGTTCACATCGCTGTGCGCGCAGTTTTTGTGCCGGAATACGATAAAGGGTAATGAATTACAATGCGCAATGGGTTGAATATATTTTTGATAAATTGTGGTGTGTTCTGGAGCGATCGCAATGCCGGAAAAGACAATGTTGGGCATCGGATCGGGACGATCACCGGACAACTGTCTGATTCTGTGTAACATGTTTCCGTTGACAAAGATACTATCCCCCGCCTCCAAGATGATATGTTGTTGTCCAACTTGGTAATGCAAAACACCACTTGCAGCAGTCGCTATTTCAAATTCGGGATGCCAATGAAAAGGGCCTGCCCAATTTGGTAATGCAACCAATTCATCGTGATAATAGGTGATAGGAAATTCTGATTCTTTGTGCGGAATTCGTTCTCGTAATTGATGGTCAAGTATGATAGGCATGAATTTATCGCTCCCATATCACTCACAATGATCATGATATCATTTATTTGTGCCCTCTTTTTCGCTATATGAAAAGCGGGAAAGGTGTGTCTTCCGGTTTTTGTTTCGTCAAATGTCCGCTGTTCTATCTCATTTTGAAATGCCCAGAGCGAGAACAATCGCATCGCCGTTTTTCGGAAATTGCAACGGGATTGATCCCGGTGTCTTCCCACCTCGTGTTTACTGATTTGTGTGTATGGTATTCCCATTGGTCGATGGATGGCATAAATACGTATGTAATGATACAGCCCGCCGTTCTTTTGTGCGGCGGGCTGTCTTGCTATATTATCGGTTGCCCTTCGCACGGTTGTGCGTCTTGCAGAGCATCTGGCAGTTTGCCTCATCGGTCGCACCTCCGCGGCTCCATGCGGTCACATGGTCGGCGTCCATCTCGGACTCCTTGTAGATGCGCTTCGCATTCGCATCGTGCCCGATGGCACATAATGGACAGTTCGACACGCCCTGAGCTTCCGCCTCGGCGGTCTGCTTGCGATAGACCGCTTTTATGGTTTTCTTGTCAAACACCCGGATGTTCAGCAGGCGCGAGTTCACTTCACCGCCCAGCACGTACTCGAAAATGCCCTTTTTGTCGCCGACTTGCAAATCATCAAGCAGGGCGTTCACGCGCTCTTTCACCTTGTCCTTCGAATAGGCGTTCTTGTGGTATTCGCGATACAGGCGGCCCCATTCACGTCCGCACATCTCGCTTCCCGTGTACTCGAATACGGAATCCACCCAGTCGATGACTGTGTCGAAATGGTTCTTCAGCTCGTCAATGTCGGTATCGTAACGATGATGCGCCATATAGTCGTCAATATTGCCGTCGCTGACCCATTCCAGCGCCGTTTCCAGAATCGCCTGACGCTTCGGGTCGCCGGACACGTACGTCTGCCAACGGTTCATGTTGGCGTTGCCCGTGTTGGAGAACACCTCGCGAGCCTTCGTGACAAATGGACCATGGTATGCCGCGTTGCGCAGCTCCTGTTTCACTAACGGAACGCCCGCGATGTTGATGGTCTCGAACCACGCCTGAATCTCCGACGGTTCACCCTCGCAGACGTAAATCGTCAAAGGCGCGTCAACAATGAGCTTCTGCTGGTCGGTATCCAGACTGTCGAAATAGCGGGGCTTGCCGTCCAGCTCGACGGCGAACGGCCACGACTTGTTCACGTACCGGGCAAACGACGTGATGCGCTGCTGCCCGTCCAGCACCTCGTACATCCCGTCGGCGTTCTTCACAAAGTAAATCAGGCCGAGCGGATAGCCCTTCAATAGGGACTCGATCACAGCCACATCGCGTTTGCCGTCACCGTAAATGTAATTGCGCTGGTACTCGGGCTGAATAATAAGATGCCCATCAAGGCCGAACAGCCCTTTGCCTTCGTTGCGGTCAAATACGAAGCCCTTGCAGACATCGCCGACCGTCCAATTAGTGTGCAAAGATGTCTTCATTAGGCATTACCTCCTTTCTTACGAATAGCAATGCGCGAATAAATCCAACGACCATTTTTATATGGGGCTTCATTTGGAATGTTCTTCGGAACGGCTCCATGCGACACCCACACATCAAGAATCTCAAATTGGTCGGGATTGTATTTATCCATAAACGTAATAGGCACGCCCATCACACCGTCATAATCCGACGGAATACACTCCGTGAATGGAACTTCAATCGCATCGTAATTGTCATAAAGTGGATACTCAATAACGCCAAAGTCGTTATCGAGCTTCTTTTTGAGTTTCTTATTGAACTTGAGGTTGTGTTCCATGGTATCAAGCAGAAGTGGCTGGTGACGTAACCCATGGTCAATGTTCGTAAACCACCTCACTCCTTTCACTCGGATAAACTTTCGACCATCCGGGTCTATTCCACATCCAGCCGCATTTAATGGGTAATCATCGGGAACGTTGAATTTCCTATCTCCGGAATGAATGCTTTCTCCCAGCCAGATTTCATTATTCTTCAGATACGGGAAAACCTCCTTATAGGCAATCGCGTTCATATTGCCGAGAATCACAAACTGCTTTTTCGCCTCCATAATCCATGCCAGAAACTCGCGAAACAGCGAGAATGGCGGATTCGTGATGACGATATCCGCTTCATCGCGCAGCGCCTTCACCTCGGCGGAACGAAAGTCGCCGTCTCCTTCAAGGTATCCTGAGAACTCGATGTCATCCGTATCTACACGACCGGAGCCGTCTTTATCGCGTGTAAGCGTAAAGACCTTTCCGTGGTCATCGTGCTTGTCAGCGTCATAAAGCGGAGAATCTATTTCAAAAAGTGTCAGCTGCTTGTTGCCAGCACCTTTCGCATAGGATGTGCTAATCAGCTTCTTCAGACCGAAACGCTCGAAGTTCGCAGCGAAATACTTCGTGAAGTTCGACCATTCCGGGTCATCACACGGAAGTAAAATCGTCTTATCACGAAACACATTAGGGTTGAACTCCACATAAGCGTTCATCTCTGCTTCAATATCGCTATATTGCGTATAGAACTCATCATTGTTTGCCGTTCTTGCTGAACGAAGCGTTGAATTATCTGCCATTACTCGCTCACCTCCTCAAAATACTTTGCAATTCACGCGTGGATACCTGCAGTAATCGACGTCTTGCGGTCGGCGATGTACTTCTCAAACAGGTTTGCCATCGATCGATCTCCTTTCATCATTTGCTCATTGATACAATGATACGTCCGGTACGTGCCGTATTGTATCTACATGACTTGTTGCATACATCTGACCTGCGGCTATTTCTTCGGAAGCCCTGAACCAAATCACGCACCGCATCCTCTGTGATATGTTTCGTCATGGTTGATCTGCTTCCGAATCATTCAAATTTGCTTTGCCTTTGATCGGGACAAACGCACGATATTTTCCACATGCCCCGTGCGGGGGAAAAGATCGTAAGGAAAGATCGTGTCACCATGGTATCCGACTGCTGCAAATCGTACCAAGTCTCGTGCAAGGGTATCGGGTGCGCAAGAGATATATACAACTGCTTTGGGGGCGAGTGCTGCAATCGCGTCAATGGTTGCGGGATCCAGCCCGCCGCGGGGAGGATCCACGATGATGGCATCGGGCGGCGCGCCGAACAGTTCTTTTTGTTTGGCGAGTGTTGCCGCATCGGCACAGACATACGTTGCATTGGAAAAACCATTGCGCACGGCATTTTCCCGTGCATTTTTTACGGCCTCTTCGATGACTTCCACGCCGTACAGTACGGCGTCCGGTTTGGCGACACTGATGCCGATGGTGCCGATGCCGCAGTACAGATCCAGCAAGCGATGATAGGGAACATCGCTGAGCAACTCCGCTGCTTTTTCATACAATGCCTGCGCCATATCGTGATTGACCTGATAAAAAGAGAGCGGGGAAATATGAAAGTGCTTCCCGCATAAAACATCTGTGATATACGGTTTACCGCGCAGTAAGTGAAAAGACTTGCCCATAATCACATTGGAGCGTGTTTGATTGACGCTATACCCAAAACAGGTAATTTGTGGGAATACATCGCAAACACGGCACAATTCGTGTGCGTGAGGCAAAGATGAGGCATTGATGATTAGGGTTAGCGAAATGTCACTGCCGTCTGCATTGCAGCGCAGATAAATGTGGCGTAGTACCCCTTTTCCGCTTGTTTCGTCATAAGCGGAGATTTTGCACTGTGTTGCAGTATGGCACACCCAGGCGGCAATGTCGGAAAAGATCGGCGGCTGTAAATGGCAGCCGGTTGCCGGCACGACACGATGTGAACGCGGCGCATAAAATCCGAAAAAAAGATTGCCGTTTTGATCCGTGCTCACCGGGTATTGCGCTTTGTTGCGGTATGCAGCAATCTGATGATTGGAAAAAACGGGCATCACTTCAAATCCGGTGGCGCCCGCTTTGTTTAGCGCGTGAAGTACGTCGTTTTCTTTCAGCCGCAGCTCTTCTTCATAAGTAATTGCGTCATAAATGCACCCGCCGCAGTGATTTCCATGCGGACAACAGAATGTTTCCTCTTGCCGCATGGAAGAACGTTGCCGCAGTGCCCGAATCTTTCCCACACACCATGTTTTATTGGTTTTGATAATTTGGATATCGCACACATCCCCGCTCACCGCGCCTGCAACAAAAACGACAATCCCTTCAATGCGGCACACACCGTATCCGAAGTTGTTGATGGCACTGATGGTGCAATCCGGATAAACTTTATTTTTTATTAACATCGCCAAACCCGTAATGCTTGAGCGAACGCTGTTCGCCGTTTTTTGAATGGATGCGTGCGGTGGTTGTATCTTTGCCGCCCTTTGTTGTGCGGGGACGGTTGTTTCGTGCATTGCCCCACTTTTCATTGTCACCGTTTTTCGTGCGTGGGGGGCGCATGTGATTTGTCGCAGCATTTTTGTTTTGACGATTTTGCTGCAATTCACCACGCTCGCTGTTGTGACGACGGTGTCGTGAACGGTCACGCTTTTCCGCATATGTCGGCATCGTTGCTGAATCCTGTTTGCTTTGATTGACAGGCGCGGGGGCTGCCTGTACAGCCGCCTGATCGATATGCATATTACGATCTTCTGTTTGATCCGCTGTTTCCACGTCCATGACGCTGCGTTTATTTCCGTTTGGTTTAGGAGAAGTGGAGACGGATGCAGAACGCATCGCTTCTTTTTCTCTTTGCTCTTCCAATCGCCGCTCTTTTTTTGTTTTGAGCAATGTAATGTCATCCCGGTGATAAACACGCGGTGCCGAATCGTGACGATCATCCGTGAAACGCACGCGTACCAACCCTGCCAATGGTGTCGTTTCCATGACAATGGCTTCACCATCCGGTGTTTGTACCAAGCTGTCTACCTTGGGCAACTTTTTGGATTCTTCCGCATAGACGTCATATTCATAACGTAAACAGCACATGAGTCTGCCGCATGTGCCCGAGATCTTGGCGGCGTTAAGTGATAGATTTTGTTCTTTTGCCATTTTGATAGACACTTGCGCAAAATCGTGTAGAAACGAACTGCAACAAAGCGGTCTGCCGCAGATACCAAGGCCACCGACCATTTTTGCCTCGTCTCGAATTCCGATTTGTCTCAGTTCAATGCGCATGTGAAAGACGCCCGCAAGATCTTTGACCAGCTCGCGAAAATCAACACGTCCATCCGCAGTAAAATAGAACATCAGTTTGCTGCCGTCAAAGGCGTATTCCACATCGACCAATTTCATTTCTACACCGTGCTCACGGATTTTTTCCCGACACACATCAAATGCCCGTGCGCGTTTTTTCTGGTTTTCTTCGTGGTGCTTGATGTCTTGCTCGGTGGCGCGGCGTAGCACTCGGCGTAGCGGCAGATTCAGAGAATGAACGGCAACTTGCGTGTTCGCAGCTGTCACTGTTCCAAATTCCATCCCGCGTGCAGTGTCAACAATCACATGGTCGCCGATTTCGCATTGCATCCGGTCGGGATAAAAATAATACATTTTTCCACTTTCGCGGAAGTTTACGCCGATGATTACCACATTGTCTTCCCGACGCATCAAAAGCCCTTCCGCCACAGGGACATGATCCGGGTCAATATCGATGGTCGGTGGGGTATATTTCAATTTGTTTTTGGATGTTTCTTTGTGATTATGATTATCGTATTCTAACTCCATTTATATAAGATCCCTTTCTTGTAAATGCTGGCTGGAAAGTATTCGAAATATTTGTAGCAGATACAGCGTTAGGTTTGGGTTTTCTTGTCCCCGTGATGCGCAGGAGATCAGCGCGGACAGCTTTTGTGCCAGTTGTACGGCGGTAAATTGTTGTGCCGCTTGCATTGCTGCATCAAAGTTGGTGAAAAATAGCAGTGGTTGATCCGTTTTTGTGCTTTTTTTAATCCGCAGCATATCGCTGACGGCGTCTGCTAAAACCAGCGCCAGACGTTGCGCACGCAACACGGTCGTGATTGCACATTCGGATATCACGTGATCAAACGAAGGGGCAGAACATGTGTTGCGCATAACGGTGAATTGTTCGATCAATTTTTGTGCTGCTTGATAGGCGACAAAATCATCGTCGGTATAGCGTTCCTTGTCTGTTTGTTCCAAATAGCGTTTGGCACGTCCGATGCTTCCGTTTGCAATGTGAATCAGTTGTGCAAACAGTGAAGGCGATTTTTGTCGGCATTCTTGTGCGGCGGGGACATGTTGCATCAGATAGGATTGGAGTGTCTCCGTATCAAATTGCTGTAAATGCAGTGTTTGGATACGGGAAACAACCGTAGGCAGCAACCGCTTTCCGTTTGATAGAATCAAAAAGAAGTATACCCCTTCCGCGGGTTCTTCCAGTACCTTTAAAAAGGCATTTTGCGCCTCTTCCGTCATTGCTTCTGCAGGTGCGATGATGTAAATTTTATAGATACCATCGTTGGCATGTATAAATACATCTTCCCGCATTTGTCGTATTTGATCAATACTGATACTCTTTCTGCCGTCCCGGGGAGCAATGTAACGCAGATCCGTGTAAATCCCTTGCAAGATTTTGCGGCACGTCGAACATGTCTGACAGGGAACCGTCCCGCTGTTTGTCTGGCAACAAAGCGCCATGGCAAGCTGTGTGGCAAGTGTACGGCGTCCGCTGCCGGTGTCTCCTTGTAACACATACGCGTGAGCCAATTGGTCGCGTGCCAGAATATGGCATAATTGTTGTTTAAGCGTTTCGTTTCCGTACAAGGCGGACAGCGTGAATTGCTTGTCTTGTTGCGGCATGCTGTGTCCTCCTTGTTGTTTTGTATTCATCCTTTTCAATATCGCCACAAAAAGGTGATTGACTGTTTTTCCATTCAAAAACGGCGACTTTTTTGTTCGGTGTTATGATAAATTGGCTGTTGTGATATCGAAGAAAAAGTCACTTCAACAAACATTATTATATCATATTACAGCTTTCGTTGTCAATTGTATGTTACCCAAAGCGCTTGTCTGTTTGATTCCATGTAAGGCATAAAAAGCTATGATGTTTCTGAGAACATTTGACGGTTCAAGAGAAATGGTGTATAATACTAATCTGTGTATTGTTTCGCATATTGCCCAAAAATAAGGGATTATGTTGAAAAACAATTTTGCATTTGCGGTATCGCGACGCAATATGGAAATATAAAAGCGTCATGTGCGCAAAATAAAGGAGCAAATCATGAATCTGGATGTGTTGCACGGCACATTTTCGACGATGCCACGTTTGCATACCGATCGCCTGTTGTTGCGTGCCATGAAGGTTGGCGATTGGCAGGGTATGTATGCTTATGCCTCGCTGGAACAAACGACACGGTATCTGTTGTGGGATCCCCATACCAGTCCGCAGTATACACGCGGATATTTGACACAGGTACAGCAGTGGTATCGAGACAAAAGGTTTTTTGACTGGGCGCTCGTGTCGCGTACATCCCATCGAATGATCGGTACCTGCGGCTTTGTTCGTTTTGACGAGGAAAATGAATCTGCCGAGGTGGGGTATGTGTTGCATCCGGATTATTGGGGGCAGGGACTGGCGGCGGAGGCACTGCGAGAGGTTCTGTCGTTTGGATTTGATCGTCTGGAATTGCATCGGATTTGGGCGCGTTATATGCAAGGAAATACGCAAAGCGCCCGCGTGATGGAAAAGTGCGGTATGCGTTATGAGGGCACATTTCCAAAAAGTATGAAAATTAAAGGGCAATTTTGTACTATCTCCGAATATGCGGTTCTACGGGAAGAATTTCTTACCTTTCGTGCATCGCATGTATGATTTTCCCGCCAATGGGCAATCCTGTTAAAATGAGAAAAAAACAAGTACACAATTTGTGCAAAAGAGAGATTTTTTGCTGTTTTTTTTATAAAACTTGACAGACCAATCGCTCTATGCTACAATATATGATAAGTTGTTATGCTTATTGGATATGTTTGCTTTTTGCATAGCAGCTGTTACACGTTGATACATTCCGCCCATGCAAAAAATAGCATTGCATGTGCGGCTTGTATATATAAACATCAAAATAAAAGAAAAGGAGGTGCGGTATGCCGACTTTTAACCAGCTCGTAAGAAACGAGAGAAAGACGAAAGTTTACAAGTCCAAGACGCCGGTATTGCAACACGGTTACAATACGCTCACCAAGCGTCCGACGGATCAGTCTTCTCCGCAAAAAAGAGGCGTATGCACAAAGGTTACCACAACGACCCCGAAGAAACCGAACTCAGCCATGCGCAAAATCGCCAGAGTCCGCTTGACCAACGGTATGGAAGTTACGACCTACATTCCCGGTATCGGACACAATCTGCAAGAGCACAGCGTTGTGTTGATCCGTGGCGGAAGAGTACGTGACCTGCCTGGTGTACGTTATCACGTGATCCGTGGTACACTGGATACCCAGGGCGTTGCCAACAGAAATCAAGGCCGTTCCAAGTACGGTGCAAAAAAAGCAAAAGCAAAGAAATAATTTTTGTCGCACTTTTTGCATGTTGCTTGAAAGGCATATTATCACGGTAAGAGGCGCAATCGAATCATACAAGAGGCTTGTGGTAAACGGATGTTTATATATACAAGGAGCTCTTTTTGACGCATTGCGGCACTTGCGAAATGAATATGTTCGAGTACCTGTGATTTCATCAAGCCGTGTACAAAACAGCACGGCACAAAATAATGAAGGAGGGAAGAAAAGTGCCCAGAAGAGGTCAAATTTCCAAAAGAGATGTCCTGCCTGATCCGCTGTACAATTCAAAGCTTGTGACGAAATTGATCAACAACATTATGTACGACGGCAAAAAAGGCGTGGCACAGAAAATTGTCTACGACGCATTTGCGATTGTAGAAGCGAAAACACAGAAAAACCCGCTGGAAGCTTTCACGGAGGCATTGAACAATATTATGCCCACCCTGGAAGTCAAGGCACGCCGTATCGGTGGTTCGACCTATCAGGTGCCGATGGAAGTACGTCCGGAAAGACGTCAGACATTGGGTCTGCGTTGGATCACGTTGTATGCAAGAAAACGCGGCGAAAGAACCATGGCAGAACGGCTGGCGGCTGAGGTGATGGATGCTATTAACAACACCGGTGCAGCAGTCAAGAAAAAAGAAGAGACCCATAAGATGGCGGAAGCAAACAAAGCTTTTGCACATTACAGATATTGATTTTGCGTACTTGACAAGACGTAAAAAGAAAGAGGAATTATGCCAAGAGAATATTCACTGGAGCATACCCGTAATATCGGCATTATGGCTCACATCGATGCAGGCAAGACCACCACGACCGAGCGTATCCTGTACTACACAGGCG
>ERZ779894.3143-NODE-3143-length-13261-cov-9.887097_pt1 | contig 13261 bp, 10 predicted proteins | sample MGYA00511587_ERZ779894 | MGnify/ENA primary metagenome ERZ779894 (study PRJEB29588, sample SAMEA2160490) | human gut metagenome | biome: human gut; feature: human-associated habitat; material: faeces | place: Denmark | collected 2008/2010 ... | reverse complement strand
GCCGGCCAGCGGCGCGAGCGGCGTCTCGTAGCTGAGCTGCGTGCCGGCCGATATGCGGTATGTGCCGGGAAGGGTCGTCTGGCGCGCCGGAAGCGGCTGCGCATGGGCGTGGAGGAGGCTACAAAGGGCGCCCAGGATGGACGCGAGGTAGCGTAGTTTCATGAGGTTGCGGAATTTTGTTCGATGCAAAGTTACTATTTTCCGCCGAATGTGCTAACTTTGCAGGGGATAAATTGCGGCCGTGCAGGCTGCATGCTGCTGCGGCCGGGCGACCCGGCGCCTCGGGCAGTTTGCGCCCTGCATGACGGCGGAAAAAACAAACCGGATAATGGAAGATAAACGATTGGAGGCTACGGCCCGCCTGCTCGACGTGATGACCACGCTGCGCCGCGAGTGCCCGTGGGATCGCGAGCAGACGTTCGACTCGTTGCGGAGCAATACGATCGAGGAGACGTATGAACTGGCCGATGCCATCACCGACCACAATATGGAGGGGATCAAGGAGGAGCTGGGCGACCTGCTGCTGCATGTGGTGTTCTACTCCAAACTGGGTGAGGAAGCCGGGGCGTTCGACTATGCGGATGTGGCCAATGCCTTGTGCGACAAACTGGTATACCGCCATCCGCACGTTTACGGCGACATCCATGCCAATACGCCCGACCAGGTGAAGGAGAATTGGGAAGCGCTCAAGCTCCGCAAAAAGAACCGCAAGAGCGGTACGCTGGGCGGCGTTCCCCGCTCGCTGCCGGCGCTGGTCAAGGCATTCCGCGTAGGCGAGAAGGCCGCGGCGACGGGCTTCGACTGGCAGAAGCGCGAGGATGTGTGGGACAAGGTGAAGGAGGAGACCGCCGAAGTCGAGGCCGAGATGCGCTCGGGCGACAAGGCGAACCTCGAAGCCGAGTTCGGCGACTTGTTCTTTGCGCTGGTCAACGCTGCGCGGCTCTACGGTGTCGATCCCGAATCTGCGTTGGAGCGTACGAACAAGAAGTTCATCCGCCGCTTCAATTACATGGAGGAACAGGCTGCTGCACAGGGGAATTCGCTGCACGACCTTTCGCTCGGCGAGATGGAGGCCCTGTGGCAGGAAGCCAAAAAAGGCGAATAAAAGATTGCCTTCCGGCAGCGCTTTCCATGTCCGGGACACCACCGTACGGTGGCGGGGCATGCAGGGAAATATACATGTGAAACTAAGAAATTTTATTACGGAATTATGGCATTGATTAAAGAAGTGCGGGGACACACCCCCGTGATCGGAGAAAATACGTTCCTGGCCGAGACGGCCGTCATTCTGGGCGACGTGACCATCGGCCGCGACTGCTCCATCTGGTACAACGCCGTGCTGCGCGGCGACGTGAACAAAATCGTCATCGGCGACCGTACGAACATCCAGGACGGCGTCGTGCTGCATACGATTTACGACAAGGCCAAACACCCGTCGCAGACCATCATCGGCAACGACGTGTCGGTGGGCCACAACGCCATCGTCCACGGCGCTGTCATCGGCGACAACTGCCTGATCGGTATGGGCGCTACCCTGCTGGACAATGCCGTCGTCCCCTCGGGCTGCATCATCGCGGCCAATGCGCTGGTGCTGTCGAACGCCAAGCTGGAACCCAATTCGGTCTATGCGGGTGTCCCGGCCAAGAAGGTCAAGGAGGTGACGCCCGAGCAGCGCGAGGAGATCATCCGCCGCACGGCGCACGATTACATGCTCTATGCCTCGTGGTTCAAGGAGGATGAATGACCCTGCCGGGGCGTAAGGAGATGCGATGAACCTGCAATCGAAATATTCCGACCTGATGCTCAACCTGCTGGTTGCGCTGGCCATCAGCCTGGTGGTCAACTTTTCCTATGTGCTGTTGCTGATCGTCGAGCAAAAGGGCGAAGGACAGCCGCGGCCGGCGCGGGCGAGCGTCGTCACACGCAGCGAGGAAGGGGTGCTGCACGTCAGCCCCGACGGCCACGGGTACATCGTCTACGGGAACCGCGACAGCATCTACGTGCCGATGCAGCGCATCCGCCGGATGGATCTTTCGGACGGCGACCGGCTGGTGGTCGACGTGGTCGCCCCGCGCCGTTACGGCGCCCATCCGGTGATGAACGAACTGCGTATGCGCAACGGCGAGGAGTTCGATTACAGCACGCTCTACAACCGGCCGTCGAGGACTTCGGAGCTGACGTTGCAGTTGATCTACTACCTGGTCGTATCGTTCATCATGCTCTCGATCCTGACCTCCGCACGCCGCAATTACAAGGCGGGGCGTTTCGCCCTCCACTGCATGGGGTGCCTCGTGGCGGCCGCGGCGCTTTATATCTTCGCCCCTGTCCGCGAATGGCATTCGGGGCAGATCGTCCTGAATTTCATGAGCGGGCATATCTTCGACTACATGCTGCTGCTCAAGTGTTCGTTCGCCGTGGCCGTGTCGATGCTCTACGGCTGGGTCTACGTGCTCAACTCGAAGCAGCAGGCGGTCGTCATGGAGAACGAACGGCTCAAGAACGAGAACCTCACGACCCGCTACAACATGCTCGTCGGGCAGATCAACCCCCATTTCTTCTTCAATTCGCTCAATTCGCTGGCGATGCTCGTGCGCGAGAAGCACGACGACAAGGCGCTGACCTACATCGACCAGCTGTCGTATACGTTCCGCTACATCATCCAGAACGGTCAGAGCACGCTGATGACGCTCGACGAGGAACTGAAATTCATCGAAGCGTACAGCTACCTCTTCGAAATACGCTATGCCGACAAACTGTTCTTCGACATCGACGTCGACGACAAGTACCGCTCCTGGACGCTCCCGGCGCTGTCGTTGCAGCCGCTGATCGGCAACGCCGTCAAACACAATACCATAACCCGCAGCAAGCCGTTCCATATCTCGATCCGCACCGAGCAGGGGTGGCTGGTGGTCGCCAATCCCAAGGTGCCGAAGATCGAACCCGAACCGTCGACGGGCATCGGACTGGAAAACCTGCGCAACCGCTGGCACCTGATTACGGGCCGCGACATCGAGATCATCGACACCGACAAGGAGTTCGTCGTGCGCATGCCGCTGCAAAAACCCGCCATCGGATGAAGGCCCTGATCATCGAGGACGAAACCGCCGCCGCGCTGAACCTGGAGGCTATCCTGAAACAGGTGGCTCCCGGCGTGGAGATCATCGGGACGCTCGAAAGCGTCGAGGAGAGTGTCGAATGGCTGCGTGCGAATCCCCAGCCCGACCTGTTGTTCATGGACATCCACCTGGCCGACGGCGATTCGTTCCGCATCTTCGACGCCGTGGAGGTTACCGCTCCGGTGGTCTTTACGACGGCCTATGACCAATATGCGCTCGAAGCCTTCAGGGTCAACAGCATCGACTACCTGCTCAAGCCGATCAACAGCGCCGACGTGCAGCGTGCGCTGGGCAAGCTGGAACGCCTGTCCAAGGGCGAACGCCGCGATTACGGCTTCCGGGTGCGGACGATGGCCGCGGCACGGCACGAGCAGGCTTTCCTGGTGCATGTCCGCGACCGGATCATCCCGCTCCGGCGCGAGCAGATCGCCTATTGCTATACCAGCAACGAGAAAGTCACCGCCTGTACCTACGAGGGCGTTTCCTACCCCCTCGACAAGACGCTCGAAACCCTGCAGGCCATCCTGCCCGAAGCGGATTTCTTCCGCGCCAACCGCCAGTTCATCGTGGCGCGCCGCGCCGTGAAGGAGATCGCCGTGTGGTTCGGCAGCCGTCTTTCGTTGAGTCTCGTGCTCGAAACTCCTGAGCGCATCGTCATTTCCAAGGCCCGCGTCCCCGAATTCAAGGCGTGGCTCACGTCCGTTCAACCCGCCGAATAGGCGTTTGACCCTGAGCTTCGGGCGTTTGACCCGCATTGCCGTTCCGTTTTTCCGGTTTGGCCTTACCTTTGCATCGTAAGGGGACCGAAACGGGTCCGATTGACGGATTGAATTAACCATTGATATTTGAGATTATGAAAAAGAGAATTTTTGCAGTCGCCGCGGCTTTGTGCCTGCTGGCCGGAACGGGCGCTTTTGCGCAGGATTCGAAGAAGGCTCCGATGATGAAGGAGCGGCCGACGGCCGAGCAGATGGCCCAGCGCAGGACCGAACGCATGACCGAGAAGCTGAACCTCAGCGAAAAGCAGTCGAAGCAGCTCTATGAGGTCAACCTGCAGGATATAAAGGAGATGCAGGCGCAGGCCGAGCAGATGCGCGCATACCGTAAGGCGCAGGCCGAGAAGATGAAAGGCATCCTCACGCCCGAACAGTTCGAGCAGTGGAAGCAGATGCAGGGCCCGCGTCACGGCATGAACCGCGGTCCCCGGATGAAGGACGGCCGGGGCGACAAGGCCGCCGTGCGTGAAGGCCGCAAGTGCGCCCCCTGCGCGGGGGACAGGAAATGCGACGGACCGCGCTCCGGAAAGGAGAAAAAGTGAGGTTAGGAAAATCGACCGGTTTGTTGCAGTCGGGGCGTCGGTTGTCGGCTGACGCCCTTTTTTTGTCGATTCACCCCTTGTCGGAGGGCCGTATGCGGGAAAAAAGTTATTTTCGCATGCGCAAAATCAGAAAGTACACAGAACATTAAGATGAAACGGCTACTACTCTCAACCCTATTCCTGTTTTTCGCCGTGGCCGCATTCGCCCAAAAGGGTGCGGTCAGCGGAACGGTGCTTGACGCCGATACCGGCGAAAGCGTTGCCGGAGCCGTGCTGGAGGTCGCTCCGGTCAAGACTCCGGATCAGAAACAGTATTTCACTTCCGGCTATAAAGGCGCCGTGGCGATTCCTTCGCTGCCCTACGACGAATACAGACTCACCGTCTCCTTCCTCGGTTACAACAATTACGAAACCACCTTCCGGGTGGCGGCCGGCAAACAGAACATCGGCAGGATCGAACTCAAGCCCGGCGTGCAGATCGAAACGGTCGTCAAGGAGGCCAAGGCGCTGCGCACCTCGCAGAAGGGCGATACGGTAAGTTACAACGCCGGAGCCTTCAAGGTCACCAACGACGCCGACGTCGAGGGGTTGCTGAAGAAGATGCCCGGCATCACCGTGTCGGACGGTACGGTCGAGGCGCAGGGCGAGCAGATCAAGAAGGTTTTCGTCGACGGCAAGGAGTTCTTCGGCGAGGACGTGACGACGGCCATCAAGTCGCTTCCGGCGCAGGCCGTGGACCGTGTGGAGGTCTATAACAAGCTGAGCGACGCGGCCGAATTTTCGGGCATGGACGACGGCGAGGGCTACAAGGCCCTCAACATTGTTACGCACGCCAACATGCGTCAGGGGCAGTTCGGCAAGCTCTATGCCGGTTACGGTTACGACGCCGACACCAAGACCGAAGCCAAGAACAAATACGTCGTGGGCGGCAACGCCAATATCTTCAGCGGCAGCAGCCGCGTGTCGGTCATCGGCCTGTTCAACAACATCAACCAGCAGAACTTCTCGTTCGAGGATATTCTGGGCGTTTCGGGCGGTTCGGGGCGCGGACGCCGCGGCGGCGTGGGCCAGTATATGGTGCGCCCCCAAAGCGGCGTGGCGTCGGTGAACGCCATCGGCGTAAACTACTCCGATACGTGGGGCAAGCGCGATCAGGTGTCGTTTCAGGGCAGCTATTTCTTCAACAATACCGACACGAGAAACCGTTCGACGATCGACAAATGGTACGAGTCGCCGATGCCCGTGGATACGCTCTCGACGCGCGGCTACTCGGATACCGAGTCGTATAACCACCGCTTCAACGCCCGTCTGGAGTGGAAAATCTCCGACAACCAGAATCTGATGGTCCGTCCGAGCTTCAGCTACCAGTCGAACGACCCGCTGAGCACGACGCAGGGCTGGCAGTTCGGCGAAAGCGGTTACAGCCGCACCGAGAACCGCAGCGACGCCCTGCGCCACGGTTACAACGTGCGGACGAACGCCGTTTATCGCGCCAAACTGGGCAAGGACGGCCGTACGATCACCGTCGACGGCGACGTGAACTACTCGGACAACACCAACAACTCGAACTCCTTCTCGAACGTGCTGCCGCTTTCGGACCTCCGGCCCGACGGCGTCGACGCGCCGTGGGGATGGGACACGACGGGCTACACGCGCCTGCGCTACCTGCGCGACCTCGCGCCGTCGAGCAGCTACCGCCTGCGCGGACAGTTCTCCTACACGGAACCCGTCGCCAAATATGCGCAGGTAAGCCTTCAGTACCGCATTTCGTACGATTATCAGGAGCGCGACAAGAAGTCGTATATCACCGGCGCGGATTATTCGATCGCGGGACTGAAGCCCGACGGAGCGCTTTCGAACTCCTACCGGAGCAACTACCTGACGCAGAGCGCAGGTCCCGGCTTCCGCTATTCGAAGGAGCGCAATACGTTCATCGCCAATGTCTTTTATCAGCGTTCGTCGCTCGACGGGCAGATCGTGCGGGACGACGCCGACAAGATCAGGCATTCGTACAACAACGTGACCTATTTCATGATGGGACAGTTGAACATCAACCGCGAGAATTCGCTGCGGCTCTACGTATCGTCCTATACCGACAACCCGTCGATCACCGACCTGCAGAACGTGGCCGACGTATCGGACGCCCAGAATATCACCAAGGGTAATCCCGATCTGAATCCGACCTACAGCCACCGCGTCAATTTCCACTACATCAATTCCAACGTCGAGAAGGGCCGGACCTTCATGTGGATGTTCTCGATGCAGAACACCTCCGACTACAATGCGACGCACGTGGTGTCGAATCCCGGCACGATCACGTTGGGCGGCGTGCAGTACAAGCCCAACTACTACTCCACGCCCGTCAATCTCGACGGCTACTGGAGCCTGCGGACGCACCTGAGCTACGGTTTTCCGATCGGCTTCCTGAAGAGCAACTTCAACGTGATGGCGGGCGTCAGCTACTCGCTTACGCCGAGCATGCTGGGCGGAGAGGTGGACGCCGACGGATTCATCACGGGCGGCAAGCGCAACGACACGAGCAATATCGGCTACGACTTCAACACGGTGCTGGGCAGCAATATTTCCGAAAACGTGGACTTCACGCTCTCGTGGAACGGCACCTACAACGAAGCGACCAACTCGCTGGGCGAGTCAGGTTCCAAAAACCGCTACTTCAACCACCGGGCGCAGGGCAACATGAAGTTCGTCTTCCCGCTGGGCTTCACCTTTACGGGCAGCGTGGCTTACACGCAGTATATCGGTTTCACGAACGATTACGACGATTCGTACCTGCTCTGCAACGCATGGATCGGCAAGAAGATATTCAAGAACAAGCGCGGCGAGATCATGTTCGGCGTGAACGACCTGCTCAACCGCAACAAGGCTTTCGCCCGCACGACGGGTTCGGGATGGACGCAGAATGCGACCAACAGCGTGATCGGCCGTTATTACATGGTGCAGTTCACCTACAACCTGCGCCGCTTCGGCAAGAAGGGGTCGAAGAACATCTCCGATTACGACGGGGTCGTGCAGTCGGGACCCCGCCGCATGGGACCCGGCGGTCCGGGCGGGCCGCCTCCGGGTATCTTCCACGGTCCGCGGTAACCAGTGCGGTTCGGACAAAAAAGACGTCAGGTGCAATGCCTGACGTCTTTTTTGTGATTATGCCGGAAGCCTGCTTCCGCTTCGTTCTTGTGCCGGTGTGCCGGGCCGATGGCCGTCCGGCTTTTTGCGGACGGGACGGGGCGGTTCCTGCGGATGCTTGGGCGCCACCGTCACTTTTCCGGTTCGGAGGTGTGCGGCGCCGGGATGTCGTCCTTGTCCGCGCGGTTGAGCACCAAGTGGATGCCGATGCAGGCCAGACCGCCGTATACGAGGGCCAGAATGCAGAGCATCCTGATTTCGGACAGCACTTCGGAGAGCGACGCTCCCATGCTCTGGATGCGGATAAAGGCGTTTACGCCGTGGCTGCTGGGGAATATCTGCCCCAAGTTGAACAGCCAGTCGGGAATGCCTTCGCGGGGATAGGAGACGCCGCTGAGCATCAGCAGCGGAATCGAGGTCCACAACAACAGCAGCAGCGAATTCTCTCGGTAGCGGAAGAGCGTCGAAATGGCGATTCCCAGCGCGATGCAGGCCGCCATGTACGCCAGCATGAAGACCACGATTGTGCCCGTCGCGCCGTTCATCGGATAGTGGAACAGCTTGTAATGCAGACCGAGGATGTAGAACGTCGTCACGGAATAGATCATGCCATAGACCAGCGCTTTGCCCAGTACGATCGGGAGCGTGGACATCCGCTTGCGGTCGGGCGGGCAGAGTTTGCGGTACAGCCCGAATTCGCGCCATGTGCCGCCGATCATGCCGATGCCGATGAGCATCGTCTGCTGGATGATGACCATGATGATCGCGGGCATGACGAACGTGCCGTAGCCCAGATAGGGGTTGAACAGGTTGTGGGACTGGTAGATGACCGGCTGGGTCGTGGCCTGCGCCTGCGGGAGGTTGGCTCCCTTGGCGATCAGACGCTGGAATTCGACCATCGCGCCCGTGGCGCCGATCGAAGTCACGACCTCCTGAAACACCTGCCGGTACATGAGGAAGTAGCTGGCGTCGGCGTAGATCGCGACATTGGCCTGCAGGCCGCCGAGCAGTTTCTCCTCGTAATCCGACGGGATGTAGACCACGCCGTAGATCTTGCGTTTGAAGAAGAGATCCTTGGCCTCCTCCATGCTCGTCGGGTTGTAGGCCACATAGGTGTTCGGCCCGGCGTTGAAGGTCTCGATCAGGCTGCGGCTGGTCGGCGTGCGGCATTCGTCCACCACGCCGATCGGCACGTTGCGGAGCACCTGCGCCCCGTAAGCCATCGAGTAGACGGTGGCGTAGATGATCAGCGCGAGAACGAGGATCAGGACCACGCCCGCATCGGTGAAGATCGTGCGGAACTCGTTGCGCATGACCGACAGCATCTGCTGCCAATAAGAGGTCATCTGATGTGTGAAACGGCTCATGCTATAACCTCCCCCAGTATTTTTCCTCCGTGCAGATGGTCCGCAGGCGCGGCAGGCACAGAAGCGGTAAGACAATGAACAGCGACATGTAGCACATGTCGGGCAGCGAGCAGACGACCGGGGCGCCCCGCAGCATCTGATCGACGAAGATGTCGGTGTAGTAGGTGAACGGGAAGAGCCTGCTCAGGTACTGCATGGCGGGCCACATGGCCATGATCGGGAACGTGAGTCCCGAAAAGGTGAAGGCCAGCACCGAATAGCCGCCGCCGATCGAGAGCGAAAGGCGCAGGTTCGACAGCAGCGAGACGATGAAGACCGCGATGGCCTGATAGCTCATCACGAAGAGCAGCGTGCTCAGCAGGATAACCGTCAGACTGCCGTTCAGGGGCACGCCGACGACCTTGAAGATGATCAGGAACATGACCAGCGACATGAGGAACATCACCACCGTCACGGGCAGGACCTTGCCCAGCAGTGCGGCCGATACCGAGCCGTTGCCCGTCTCGATCCATTCGCGCGCCGTACCCTTCTTAAGCTCCGTGCCGATGGTGAAGACCGTCACCATGACGATGAAGATCAGGAGCATCATGGGCATAAAGCTCGGCGAGAGGTAATAGCCGTAATTGATATAGGGATTGAACAATACGTGCTTGTTGAACCGCACGGGCATCAGCTGCGCCATGGCCTGCAGCTCGGTGAGTCCCTGTTTGGTGAGCAGCTGGATCTGGATGCCGCCCGAAAAGGTCGTCACGGCGGTCTGAATGTCTTTCGACAGCAGGCCGTTCACCGTGATGTTCGTTCCCGATATGTAGGTCTCGATATGCGTCTGGCTGTTGCTCAGGATGTTTTTCTCGAAGAATGCCGGAATCTGCACGATCGCCATGATCTTGCCTTCGCGCATCAGCCTTTCGCCTTCGTCCATGTCCTGAATGCCGTACGACACCATTGCCGTCGCCGTGTCGTCGATCATCTGCGTGACCTTGCGCGAGAGCGAGGTGTGGTCCTGATCCAGTACCGCGATCGGAATGTCGCGCGCCACGCCCTTGTTGAACAGCAGGGCGAAGAACGCGAACGACACGACGGGCAGCACGAGCATCAGCACGAAATACATCGGCTGGTGCGCGAGACGCGTCAGTTCCCGTCGCAGAACGGCATAGGTATTACGCAGGAAATTCAGCATCGCACTCTCCTACTTCCCGATCAGGTCCCAGTCCACGAGTACGCTCATTCCCGGACGCATGTTTTCGATATGCGTCGTGGGCTTGGCTTTGACGGCGAAGGTGCGGATGTCGAAGCCGCCCTGCGTGCGGGTCGCCGACCACGTTGCGAAGTCGGCCTGCACGGCGATATAGGTCACCTCGAACTCCACGTCATACCCCAGCGCCGGCACGTAGCCGCTCATGCGGGTGCCGACCCGAATCGCGGGGAGCAGGGTCTCCTTGATATTGAAAGTCACCCACATGTCGCTCATGTCGAGGATCGCCACCACGGGATAGCCGCTGCCGACCAGCTCGCCCTGCTCGGCGATGATGGTCGAGACCTCGCCCGTGACGGGCGAATAGACCATGGCGTCGCTGATGTAGGATTCGACTTCGCTGACGGCTCCTTCGGCCTGACGGACACGGGCCGCAGCGGCCTCCTTGTCCTCCTTGCGGGCACCGTCCATGGCCAGATTGTACTGCGCTTTGGCGGCCAGCGCCGTGGCTTCCATGGCTTTGTAGTTGGCCGACGCTTCGTCCATCTTCTGTTCGGGGACTACGCCCTGCTCGTAGAGGTTTTTCACGCGCTCGTAGGTCTTGCGCGCCAGTTCCAGCCCGGCCTGCGCCTTCTCCCACATGTTCATGGCCGCTTCGATCTGCTGGATGCGGGCGCCGGCTATGGCGGCCTGATCCAACGCCGCGGCCGCGCTCTTGACCGCTTCGGCCTGCCGGAGCTTGGCTTCCAGTTCGGGCGTCGAGAGCGTGTAGAGCAGCTGCCCCTTTTCCACGCGGTCGCCCTGCTCGACTTTCATGTCGTCGATACGGCCCGGCACTTTCGACGAGGCCTTGTAGGTCGTGCACTCCACCGTGCCCTGAATCAGCGTCGGGGTCGATCTGCGGAGGTACCAGCTGATCAGTACGACCGACACGATGATGACCACGGCGGCCGCGATGATTCCAATGATGTTGCTGCGTTTCATATTTTTCGGATTTTATTTTTTATCGAACAGAACGGGCCGTGCGTCGCTGCGGCGCGCATAGGCCGGGAATTCGTCGCTGATGCCTGCGGTTTCGAGCAGCTGCGCCAGCAGCAGGTCGAAATTGTAGGCCGCCTGCAGACGTTCGGTGCGCACTCCCGCGAGGTTCAGCTCGGCGTCGATCAGGTCCGACGACGAGCTCATGCCTTCGAGGAAGGCGGCGTTTTTCATGCGGAGGTACTCCTCGGCGAAGTTCAGCGACGCGTCGATCGAGGTCATCTGGTTGCGGTAGTTCATCATCTGGTTGTAGAGCTTCTCGACCAGCACCGAAATATCCTTGCCGGCCTTGTTCTGCAGGGCGCCGACGCGGCGTGCGGTCTGTTTGGCCGCCGAATATTTGTATTCGCGGTTCAGGCCGTCGAAGATCTTGATATTGACCCCCACGCCCACGGCCCAGCGGGGCACGATGCCCGAAACCTGATAGTTGTAGAACGAGCCGCCGCCGATGGCCGCCACCTGCGGCAGGAAGTCGGCGCGCTGGACTCGGACTCCCTCCTCGGCCAGCTGGCGTTTGAGCGAAACCTGATTGAGCAGCGGGTTGCGGTCCTGCGCCAGATCCTGATAGTAAGCCAGATCCTCGACCTTGTCGATCATGAACATCGACGTCACGGGCTGCCATGCGTTTTCGCGTCCCAGCGTGTTGGAGAGTGCGCTGGCGATGGTTTCGGCCTGCAGCTTGGCGTTGGCCAGCTCGCGCTCGGCCTCGGCCATCTTGAATTCGACGTAGAGCCGTTCGCTCTGGGCGATCATGCCGTTCTTTTCGAGGGCTATGGCGTCTTCGAGGTGGCGGCGCACGCCGTCCACGACCTGCCGGCGCACCTCGACGACCTGCATGGCGAGCGCAAGGCCGAAGTAACGCTCCACCAGCTCGGAGATCAGGGCGTTGCGCGTCTGGTTGCCCTGCTCTGCGGCGGTGCGTTCGTTGATGCGTGCGGCGCGGTTGGCGGCGTTGATCTTACCGCCCAGCCAGATCGGCATGGTCACCCCGCCACCCACGAACCCCAGACTCCGGTCCTGCAGCGTGAGGAACCAGTCGGCGTTCAGCAGCGGGTTGAGCAGGCCGTTGATCGAAGGGATCGCTTCGGGCGGTATCAGCCCGCTTCCCAGCAGCTGTCCCGCGAGGTTCTTGGCGGGACCTTTCATCTCGTTGAAGTCGAATCCGATGTCCTTGCCCAGATAGGCATAGGCGCCCGTGACGTTGATTTGGGGCATGCGCAGGCCGATGGCCGCGCGACGCTCCTGCATCGCGGCCTTCTCCTCGAACTCGGCTGCCTTCATCGCGGGATTTTCCGTGAGGGTGACGGCGATCGCCTCGTCGAGCGAAAGCGTCTGCTTGACCTCCTGCGCCGACAGCGGGGCGACGGTTGCGAATGCCGCCGCAAAAGCTATTCCGACTGCTGTTTTCATATTCATCAATACGTTTAAAACACAAATATATAAGTTATCCCGATATGTTGCGCGATTTTCCGGTAAAAGAGGCCAATTTTAGGCCCTTATGGACATAAATTGCGCCGGTTTCAGCGCTTCAGGTGGGCGTTGGCTTCCCACACTCCCCCGGCCAGTCCGGGATAGACCCGTACGTCGACGCCCGCTTCGCGCAGGGTGAGCGCACCGCGGCAGCAGACGAAGCAGCCGGGTTCGTAGAGCGCGAAGACGGCGTGGGCGAATCCGTATTTCAGCAGGAGCTGCGTGCAGCTCTCCGGTTCGCTGGCCCGCTGCGAGCAGGGTTCCATCGAGGAGTACATGGCGGCTCCGCGGAGCGCCGCTCCGGCCGCCAGCGCCTTGGCGATGGCCTCCTGCTCGGCGTGGTGCGTTGCGGAAGTTTCGTGCGTGTAACCTGCAAATATCCGGCCGTCGGCCGTGGCTACGACCGCACCGACGCAGTAGGACGTCGGGCCGGGGGTACATTTGCGGCCTTCGTCGACCGCCATCCGCAGGTGGCGCAGGTCTTCTTCCGTCGTGTCGGGATGCAGCGTGTAGGTCGTCACCTCCATGCCGTCGACCTCCTCGCAGGTGTGCGGGACGCTCCCGGGCAGCGCTGCGCCGAACCTTATCCCGCCCCGGCGGCCGAGCCGCAGCC
>ERZ779894.3134-NODE-3134-length-13299-cov-3.664150_pt1 | contig 13299 bp, 10 predicted proteins | sample MGYA00511587_ERZ779894 | MGnify/ENA primary metagenome ERZ779894 (study PRJEB29588, sample SAMEA2160490) | human gut metagenome | biome: human gut; feature: human-associated habitat; material: faeces | place: Denmark | collected 2008/2010 ... | reverse complement strand
CCGTTCGACCCCAAGACCGACAAGCCCATCTATTGCAGCGACTGCTTCGCAAGGCGCAGGGGCTGAGGACAGCCGAAAAGCATCAACCTTTTTGAAAAGGGTGTTTGCAGGCTGCCGTTTCTCTGTTAATTAGTCCGATTCTGCCTGCTTTTCATGCAAGTGGCGGCAGAGCTTCATTATTAATAGATTTCTGAACAACATGACCGACGGATTGCGTCGCAGGAAAAGCTCCTGCGGCGCAGTTTTTTTGCCGAAAAGGTGTGTTGAAGCCTCTTTAAACAGGGCAGACCCGGAAAACCCCGCCTTATTACAACTCCGGGCTTGACTTTTTCTTCGAAGGGAGTATAATCACAGATAAAAGATGAATTATTGTTTCATTTCGATTTAGAAAGGGAAATCTCTCCCGATGTGTTGCCGAATTGGCTTTTGGCAGCCGTTTTTTTACGCTCGGGAAGAGATTGCAGCCATGTGTTGCAGCCATGTGTTGCAGCCATGTGATTGAAGTGAAACGGTTGCAGGAGGAACAGGAAATTGATATTCGGGAAACACATCAATCGCTACTACATTAAAAATGCACCCGTGCTGATTTTGGGCGTACTTGCACTTATCCTGGTTGATTACTTCCAGCTCAGGATACCGGAGCTTTATCGTATGCTTATTAACGGCATGAACGGCGAGCTCATATTTGTGAACGGGGAATATGTGCCGTTTAACCTTGATTTTCTTCTGGATAATATTTGTCTTCCGATAATCACTATCATTGTTATAATGGTCATCGGCAGATTCCTTTGGCGTGTCTGCTTCTACGGCTCGGCGATCCGCGTCGAAACGGATCTTCGCAACAAAATGTTCAATCACTGCAAGGATCTTTCTCAGCAGTATTATCAGGTGAACAAAGTCGGCAATCTCATGAGCCTTTTCACCAACGATCTTGACACGATTCAGGAATGTTTCGGCGACGGTATCATGATGTTCCTTGATGCTGCATTCCTCGGCATTCTTGCACTCGTTAAAATGTGGCGCATGGACAAGCTTTTGACGGGACTTTCAATGATTCCCATGGTTCTGCTGCTTATAATCGGCACGATCGTCGGAAGAGCCATGATGCGCAAATGGGAGATCCGCCAGCAGGCCTTTTCGGATCTGTCGGATTTTGCACAGGAGAGTTTTTCGGGCTTTGCCGTTATAAAGGCATTTGTAAAGGAGCTTAAAGAGCTTGCCGCGTTCCGCAAACTGAATGTGTTAAACGAGAATGTCAACGTTGATTATACGAAAATTTCCGTAACGCTGAACATTCTTATCTCACTGCTTGTGGAATCCGTTATCTGCGTTATCTTGGGCTACGGCGGATACCTTGTTTACCAAAAGAAATTCGATGCCGGACAGCTTGTTGAATACATCGGATATTTCAGCTCCATAGTCTGGCCGATCATGGCGGTTTCGATGCTTATCGAAAAAACTTCGCGCGGCAAAGCCTCTCTCAACCGTGTAAGAGAGCTGCTCGATGCCGAAATAAACGTTAGTGATGCTCCGGGCGCGGTTGATATCGGTTCGGTGAAGGGCAAAATTGAAATGCGGAACCTGAATTTTCGCTATCCGGACGGTGAATTCGATGTGCTTCGGAATGTTTCGTTCACGATCGAACCCGGCGAAAACGTCGGCATAGTGGGAAAGACCGGTGCGGGAAAGACAACGCTGGTTGACCTTATCCTGCGCATATACAATGTTCCGGACGGAACGCTCTTTGTTGACGGACACGATGTAAACAGCGTTACGCTGCATTCCCTTCGCGAAAACTGTTCGTATGTTCCGCAGGACAATTTCCTTTTCTCGGACACGATCGCAAACAATATCGCCTTTGCATTCGATGAAACGGACAAAGCCGCCGTTAAACGGGCGGCGGAGCTTGCGGATGTTGACGATAACATTGTTGAGTTTAAAGACGGATACGACACCGTCCTCGGCGAACGCGGCGTGACTGTATCGGGCGGGCAGAAGCAGCGAATTTCCATTGCACGCGCACTGCTTAAGAATGCACCGATACTGATTCTTGACGATTCCGTGTCCGCTGTTGATACGAGCACCGAGCAGGTGATACTTAAAAACCTGCGTGAAACACGTGCGGGGAAAACGACAATACTTATTGCACACCGAATCTCAACGATTCAGGATATGGACAAGATTATCTTTATGGATGACGGGCGCATTGTCGCTGTCGGAAAGCACGATGAGCTGCTCGAACGCTGTGAAGAATACCGCAAAACCGTTGAGCTGCAAAAGCTTGAGGATGAGTTCGGAGGTAAGTGATTATGCATGAATACTATCCCCTGCTGCTTGCGGGCGGCATTATCGGACTGATTTCGGTTGTTCTTATAATTGCATATGCAACCGTAAAAGATAAAAAACAAACCATGGGGTTTGAACGTCATATGAATGACGGAGAGATTACCCGCCGCCTTATGGCATACGCAAAACCCTATGCGCTGAGATTTGTTTTCGTGGGCATCGTTATGCTGTTCACGATTGCATTCGACATTGTATCTCCGCTCATCATCGGCGGCATTGAGGATATGATCGTTACCGATTTCAAGCTGAACAAACTGTTCATAATGGTCGGAATGTATGCAGGCATACTGATTGTTTCCATGGTCGGCGCATATGTTCAGGCTATTGTGCTGCAAAAGACAGGTCAGCGAATCATCTCCCATCTGCGCGAGGATCTTTTTACCCATATCGAGAGCCTTTCGCACGAACAGATGAACGAGATTCCCATCGGAAAGCTTGTGACCCGCATCACAAACGACACGAACGCAATTTCACTGATGTTCACAACGCTGCTTGTGAATCTTGTGAAGAACTTTTTCGTGCTGACGGGCGTCCTTGTTGCAATGTTTTTCCTGAACTATGAATTGACACTGATGGTGCTGTGCATTGCGCCGTTCATAGTGCTTTTCACCGTTATCTTCCGCAAGTTCTCGCGCAGAGCATACCGAAAGATTAAAGACAGAACGACCGATATAAACACCTATCTTTCCGAAAATCTTTCCGGCATCAAAATCACGCAGATTTTCAACCGCGAGGAGGCGAAGGAACGTGAGTTCGACAAAAGGAGCAACCTTCTGGGCAGGGCGAAACAGGAGCAGATACTTGTGTTCGGTATATTCAGACCCCTTGTCTATATGCTTTACATAACAACCGTGATGTGCCTTTTCTACCTTGGCGGCAAGGGCTATCTGGACGGAACGACATTCCTCGGGCAGACGCTGACGGCAAGCACGATCGTTTCGTTCTACATGTACATTGCCACTTTCTTCAACCCCATTCAGAACCTTGCGGAGCAGTTCAACTGGCTTCAATCCGCATTTGCTTCCGCCGAAAAGGTGTTCACGATTATGGACATTAAACCGAAGCTTACGGATGCACCGGATGCGATTGAGCTTGACGAGGTTCGCGGCGAGATTGAATTCCGCGACGTTTGGTTCAGTTATGTACCCGGCGAATGGGTACTCAAGGGCGTTTCGTTCAAAGTCAATCCGAAGGACACGGTTGCGTTTGTCGGTTCGACCGGCTCGGGCAAAACAACGATTCTTTCGCTTATCTGCCGCAACTACGAGTTCCAGAAGGGCGAAATCCTGATTGACGGAATCGATATCCGAAAGATAAAGGCTGCATCGCTGCGCCGGCATTTCGGACAGATGCTTCAGGACGTTTTCCTTTTCTCGGGCACGATACGCAGCAATATTCTGCTGCGCGAAGAGGGAATTTCCGACGAGGAGGTCATGGAGGCCTGCCGTTACGTAAACGCGGATCACTTTATCAACAAGCTTGAACGCGGGCTGGATGAACCCGTGCGCGAACGCGGCAACAATTTCTCCGCCGGTCAGCGGCAGCTGCTCTCTTTCGCAAGGACGATAATCCACAAGCCTGCCGTCATGATCCTCGACGAGGCGACCGCGAATATAGACACCGAAACCGAACAGCTGATTCAGAATTCGCTTGAAAAAATGATGAACATCGGCACGATGCTTATCGTTGCGCACAGACTTTCCACGATTCAGCATGCGGATAATATCATTGTTCTTTCAAACGGAAAAATCGTTGAACAGGGCAATCATCATGAGCTGCTTCAGAAACACGGCAGATACTATCAGCTTTACACACTGCAATACCATCGTGAACAGATGAAAAGTGCGCGCGCGTGAGATGAACCCTGAAGCGCAGAAAGCAAAAATCAAACGGTGAAACCGTTGCTGCAATTCAAAACCCGGGCATAAGCGAGAATGCCCGGGTTTTTGCATATAAACATTGTGATTCCGAAACTTCGGTGCGGGAAATAAATCCGAACATGAATCGATAACCCTGCTCAGGCAGTCCTTTCAAAAAGGTACACTTTCACGGAAAAGCATTCGTTCCCGGGCATTTTTCCGGAAACGATCCGAACAGCTTCAAAACCCATGTTTTCATACAAACATTTTGCGGGTTCATTGCCGACCAATGCCTCAATGCTGTGAATGCCGGGAAAATTCTTGAGAGCGTATTCTGCAAGCTGCCTGCCTATGCCGCATACTGCTCGGCGGAAGCGGCAGTCAATGCCGGTGCGGCGCAAATGAAAATCTTAAAACACTGCTAATCTATGTCATGTTTTTGCGAAAGTCGGCTATGGATATTCTAAATATCTGTTGCAAAGGCGCGGAGGATATGATACAATAAAAATATACAGGCAACGGACTTTTTCGCATACGGCGGAGAAAAAACGAAAGTGAAGCGCATCACCGCAATTCAACGCGAAAAGCATTCGGCTGTTTTATTCGGAGGGAACACATGGCAATTCGTTTGTTCGGAAAACACAGAAACAAAACCGAAAAGAAAGCAGAAATGAAATATAACGAAGGCATGACTTTTATCGCCAACGGGTATTGGGATGAAGCGTTTGCGCCGATTTGCGAAGCTGCCAAGCTCGGGCACCGCGGAGCGACCGGGCAGCTTGCAATGATGTATTTTTTCGGTAAAGGCTGTGAATGTAATAAAAACGAAGGAATGCGCCTTTTGAAACTTTCGGCAGAAATGGGAAACCCGTATTCCTGCTATGCTTTTGCGGCGTTGTTTGATAACGGGGCTGCGGGCATAACGGCGGAGGAAGCGGAGGCGATGTGCCGCATTGCCGCCGAAGCAGGCGTGGAAGAAGCGGAGGAAAGACTGAAGCGCGGGTTCGGAAACCAAAGACAGATTGAAAAGGATTAAACGATGGTTTTTCAGCCCCGAGTTTTGCGGCCTGCTGTGCAAAACCATCCGAAAACGCGGAAGAAGCAGGAAAGAAATATAAACAGGAAATATAAATATGAAATTCAGGATAATTGAGGAAGCGTGGGGGATCAACCGAAAAACGGGGGAACGGAAAGTCCGCAGAACGGCGGAGCGGATCTTTACCCCGGAGGCGGGGCAGATAATCGAATTTCCGCTCGGCAGGCGGAGGTTCGGCATTGTTTCAGCCGATGAGGAGCGCGTTGTGCTTCGGGTGCAATGTGAAAATTCGGACGATGAAAAAGAGTTTATTATTGAATGCGGTGCCGGCGGATTCTACAACCCGCGTTCATGTGACGGAGGTTATCGGTATCTGTTCGAGTTCGACACGAATGAACCGCACGGCAGACCGGCCGCGGGGCGACGCAGGGGAAAGGAATGCAGGTATTCAATTGCAATCAAGGTCGAAAAGGCTGCGGGGGAGCATGATTACACGCAAAGCAAGTTCTTCGGCTCGCCGACAGTGCCGAACGAATGGGTCGAAAGATTCTATGACGACATAATCTTCCTTGCGCAGATAAGGCTTTCCGATATTGCCGAATATGACCCGGACAACATACTTCCGCACAGCGGCTATCTGTATTTCTTCCTTGATGCGGAGATGTATCCGTCAGATCAGCTCTATGTTTGGGTCGAATATTACGACGGAGAGCCGGATACGATTATTGATGATTTTAACGAGCTTTCACCGCTTCCGTGCGGACTTAATGAGGATTGGCTGATTTCGTTCGGTGCTGCGCCGCCCGATGCGGATGGGCCAAACCTTCTGGGGCTGCGGTCCGGTGCGGCGGGAGAGGATGCAAGCCTTCCGAAGCTCCTGCTGCAATACGACCCGCTTGATTTTGAAGGAGTTCCCTATCTTGAGAACGTTGACGGGTATGCGTATGTGCTGTTCGGCAGGGATGAAAAGGATTTTGACGGAGCTGTCTATAAGGTTGACAGAACATAACCGACCGAACAAAAATGCCGAAACGGCGGGAACTTCGATAAGAAAAAATACGTAAAGTTATAAAAAACTGCTGCTAAGGAGAGGGCGGATAAATGGCATACAGCGAAAAATCCGCGGCGCGTTTGGCTGCGCTGCACGAAGAAATTGAAGCGCGGAAGGAACATGAATTCGCTGCGCCGACATACAGGGATGCGGCGGCACTTGCCGAAATAAGGCAGACGGTGTTCAATCAGCTTGAATCGGAGCATGAACACGACAGGGACACTGTCGAGGACAGCATCGCGGTGCTGCGTTATCTTGCCGAGAGCTATGAAAACATGGGACGGACGGCCTGCGCGCTGCCTCTGCGGAAAAAGGTGCTTGAGCTTGATGCCGAACTTGCGGCACGGTTCAAAAATAGGGAAGGAATCGAATCGGATTATTATTGCGCATTAAAGGCGCGCAATCGCTACGGAAGGGACGAATGCGCCGACCTGCGGGAACTTGCGGCGGGGCTTCTGCCTTTGGATAAACAAATTCAAATCGAAAAAAACGTTTTTGAAAACTATCCGATGCTTGTGCGCGACAGAGTTGAACTATCGGAAGAGTATCTTGCGGTTATCGATGAGGTTGAGCGGCTGCTCGAGGAAGAATGCGGAGAAAATGCGCATCCGCTTGAGACAGCACAGGCAAAAGCGAGGCTTTTGAGTGAGCGCGGAATCCTTTGGCGGTCCGAAATGCAGTTGAATCCGGGAGTTCTGTTCGATTGAAAAGCAGAGAACCAATCCGGAAATGAACAAATGCCGAAAAGCCGGCAAAAACAAAACGAAAGCAGAAACCATAAAACAACAGAGCAAAGGGGTGCTGCCGTGAACATAAGCTATAACAAACTTTGGAAACTGCTTGTGGACAAAAAAATGAGCAAGGCGGATCTGCGTCGGGCAACGAAGCTTGCGCCGAACACAATGACAAACCTCCGTCGGGATAAATATGTTTCGCTGGAGGTGCTTGTTCGCATATGCGAAGTGCTCGATTGCGATATCGGCGATATTGTCGGCGTTTGCAGGGATGATGCAGCGGGGAATTTGCAGAAAAATCCGACAGAATAAATGAAGCTGCATGAACCGGGTTCGGCTTCCGAAAAAAAATAAATGTCGCCGTCGGAGCGACCTGCACGGACACGGGATATGGCATAATATGCTTGTCAGAGGACGGCAGGGAAAAGATTTGAAAGAAAGGAAGCTTTCGCGGCACGCGAAAACCATGGTCCCGAAAATGAAAACGAATCCGAAGGGCAAAGGCTTTATGAAAAAGGGCTTGAACTTATCAAAAATCTCAATTGGAGCGCGGCAAGGCTGCAAAAACGGTGCTTTTGAATATACTGCGCCGGACGGAACGAAGGCGAAACGCTGCTATCGGGACGACAAGGAATCGAGCTTTTCATAAAAGTGAAAAGAAACGGGGAAAGAGAATTGAAACGCGGGCCTAATATTAATGCTGAAGAGAGGAGTTATCTTATAACTGCTGTCGTTGTTGCCTGTGCAATAGCGGCGCGGGTAATCTCAAAGGCGGGTATTGCTGCGGATACAATGGGCTTGATACGCTCCGTGCTTTATATCGGGCTTTATTTTGTTTGGGGAATTTCAATCAAAAAGCGTGTGATGCAGGCACAGGTTCAACGGTACCTGACGGCTATTGTCGGAATGATGATATTTTGGTTCATTGTGCGCACAATGAAATATTTTTTTGTCGCGGACATTGATGCAAAGAGACAGCTGTGGTATCTTTACTATTTTCCGATGCTGTTCATTCCGCTCCTGTCCTTCTTTGTTGCATTATCGCTCGGAAAAACAGAGAAGTACAGGCTTCCCCGAAGGGCATTGCTGCTCTGCATTCCCACGGTGTGCCTGCTGCTGTTTGTGCTCACAAACGATTTTCACGAGTGGATCTTTCGCTTTCCCGAAGGGCAGCCGCGTTCGGATGCAAACGGAGTGTATTCGATCGGGTTTCTGTTTGTTGCCGGCTGGGAAATTATCTTCGCGGTTGCGGCACTGGTGCTGCTGCTTGCAAAAAGCAGGTTTTCGTCGAAAAGAAAATACCTGCCTGCAATAATACTGACATGTTCGGTTGTGTATGCGGCAGTGTATGCAAACGGTACACGCTGGATGCAGGTCGTCGGAGGCGATCTGACGGCGGTACAATGCCTTTTTGTGGCGACATTGCTTGAAACATGTATCGCCTGCGGGTTGATCCCGACAAATACAGGTTACGGTGCGCTGTTTTCGGCAGCGACCATGCGTGTTCAGATTGCGGATGAAAAATACAATGTTTGCTATGCTTCCGCAAATGCGCCCGAGCTGCCTGCCGAACTGATGCGGCTTGCAGAGGTGGGCGATGTTGACACCGAAGACGGCTTTTTGCTGCGGAGCAGCAGGATTCCGGGCGGACATGTGCTCTGGATGGAAGATATATCCGCAATTAATGAGTTGTTGGAAGAACTTGAGTCGAACCGTGCCGAGATTGCGGAGAGCAACAATCTTGAACGTGAAAATTATAACACAAAATTAAGAATCAATGCACTGCGCGAAAAAAACAGACTGTACGACCTGCTTCAGGAACAAACGGCGCGCGGCATAGATTTGCTGGATGATATTTTCAGGCAATACGAAGATTCCGCGGAACCGAAGGAACGGCGTAAGCTGCTTGCAAAGGCAGCGGTCGTCGGTGCATATATAAAAAGACGCGGCAACCTGATGTTCATCGGAGAGAAAAGCAACGTGACCGATACTGCCGAACTCGGGCTTTGCCTTAACGAATCGTTTGCGAATATTGAACTTTTCGGTGCGGAATGCGCGCTGTCCGTACCCGTGCGTGTGCGGATACGAACGGAAGACGCAATTAGCACCTATGATTTTTTTGAAGAAATAATCGAAGCTGCAATGGATGACCTGCGTTCGGTTTGGCTGAAAGCACACACTGTTGAAGAGAGGGTAGTATTCTGCATCGAGGTTGAAACCTCTGCCGACCTGAGCGGGAATACCAAAGTTTACAGCGGTGGAAAAACGGAAGAAGACGTTTGGCGGTTCACATTTGCAGTGGGAAAGGAGGGAGCAAAAGAATGAAGATCTTCTGTTCGATTTCGACAGCCGGGCGTTCGCTGCTGCCTGCCGCATTGTTCGGAGCGGTGCTTATTTCACTTGCTGCCGCCGTTCTCGTCTTTCAAATGCGAAGGGAAAAATGGCTGCAGGCGTTGAACACGACCGCCTTTTTGCTTCTGTTCGTGTTGCTGAACGTGGTTTTTTCGAAAATCGACAGGCAGGGTGATACGCATGGTTCGATTGATTTGCTGACAGGATTGCTGTGGATAATCATTTGCACCGCTGCGGTTACCGGAATGCTTGAGATACTGCTGCTCCGCAAACAAACGGGAAAAACTATCGGAAGGAATTCCGTGAAGCAGGCGATAGATTCGCTGCCGTCCGCAATTTGCTGGTTTACGGAGGAAGGCACGGTAAAACTTTGCAACCTGCAAATGTACAGGCTTTTTCGCATGCTTGCGGGCAGAGATCTTCAGATGTATGCGGAGATTTGCACAGCTTTGGAGGACTGCCCGGAAGGGAATACGAACAGCAGACAAATCGGGGTGATACGCCTTTCCGGGGAAAGACAGACTTATCTGTTTCCCGACGGGAGTGTGTGGAAGTATTCACGAAAGGAAATTGCCGCAAGCGACGGAAGACGCTATATTGAGGCAATGTTTTCAAACGTTACGGGTTTGTATGAGAAGAATCTTGAGCTTCGGCGGCAAACGGAGCAGCTGAAGCTTATTTCGCGCGAATTAAAAAAACTTTCGGAGCATGTGCTTGAATTGACAAGGGAGAGCGAGATACTTGCGGCAAAAACCCGCCTGCACGACAGAATAGGCGCGGGTTTGATTGCGATTCGGCAGACTCTTTTGGGAACGCGGACAGCGGAGGAGGGCGCAAAAGCACTGCAAGCGTTCCGCAATGCCGTGCGCATGATAAAATCCGATAATGAATCCGTTTCCGAAAAAGGAGAACTCGCGGAGCTCATGCAGGATGCAGAGGCGATAGGCATGCGCATTGAGCTTTTCGGTGAACTGCCGGAAGATACGGATTTGCGGAAAGTTTTCCTTATTGCAATACGTGAATGCCTCACAAACGGTGTTCGCCATGCGGATGCAACGCTTATACATGCGGAAATTGTGCGGAAGAACAAAAGCATATTGTTATATATAACGAACAACGGAAAGCCCCCGGAAGGCGTTGTTGTGCCGAAAGGCGGGCTGTTGAACCTTTTGCGTTATGTTGCGGATTGCGGAGGAAAAATGAAAATCGAATCGCTGCCGCAGTATGTGCTGTCGATTGAACTGCCGTCGAAAAACGGGGAAATTGAGAAGGAATGACAGAAAAAAGATAAAAACGGTGAAAACAGGGGCTCGAAAAATGAAAAAAATACTGATAGTCGAGGATCAAAGAATGCCGCGGGAGAATATGGAGCGCATGATCGCGGAAAGCGGACGATATGAATCTGCGGGCAGCATCAGCGACGCCGGACTTGCGCTTGCGCGCTGCTGCCGCATTCCTGTTGACTTGATATTGATGGATGTCTGCACGGCGGGCAATCGGGACGGCATAGAGGCTGCGGCAGAGATTAAAGCAAAGTTTCCGAATATCAAAATCATTATTGTAACATCAATGGCCGAAGTCGGATTTTTGGACAGGGCAAAAGCGGCAGGTGCGGACAGTTTCTGGTACAAGGATATAAGTCGTGAAAAACTCATTGATATTATTGACAGAACCATGGCAGGGGAGAAGATTTTTCCGGATGCAACGCCGACGGTTCGGCTTGGCCTTGCGGACAGCACGGAACTGACCGCGCGCGAAATAAATGTGCTTAGGCTTGTGTGCGACGGGCTTGAATACGGGGAGATTGCGGAGCAGCTGAATATTTCGGAACGCACGGTCAAATACCATGTTTCAAACATATTGTCAAAAACGGGTTATGCGAACAAAACCCGCCTTGCAATTGCCGTTACGAACAAAAAATTTATCATCCCGAGGATTCCGGAGGATTCGAGCGACTTGCAATAAACAATCGGAACAACCGAAAAAACATCGAGAGGCTGCATTTTCGCGAATGCGGCTTTTTGTCGGTCGGGAATGCCGAAAAGCTGCGTATACGGTGAATTCGATAGTATTCCGTATGTTTTTGCAAATTGCACTTTCGGACAGTGCGAAGCGGCGGCAAATAATGTATAATCACACCAACCCACGGAGTGGGTTTGCGGCGGGACTAAGCCGAACGGCAGCGAAAACATTATCAGATGCGAGGACAAAACTCGGGCGAAAATCGAAAGAAAAACGGAGGCGAGCGAATGCGGCGAATAGTTGTTGATATGCAGAATGCATTATTTACGGATGCAATTGCAGCGGCATTGCGGAATTTTGACTCCGATTTCGAGGTTTTTGAAAGCGAGCTGCCGCAAAAAACGGCCGAGTTGTGCGGAGATGTGCGTGCGGACGTGCTGATTGCAGAGGTCACAAGCTGTACGCCGTGGACGTTTGAGGACCGCATGAAAACCCGAAGCGAGCTGAAAAAAATCTGCCGAAGGTGCAAAATTGTGCTCACCGTGGACGAAAACAACGAAAAGAACGCTGCGGACAGGGTGCGCCGTGCAAAAAAAGACGGACTGATTGACGGGTTCCTTTACGGTTCGGTTTCATCCGCATATCTTGCAGCTTTTATTGATACGCTGTAAAGCCGTGCACAGAAATTTGAAACAGAGTATGCGGCGGCCGCACGGGACAGGAAATCAGCCGAAAAAAATGTTATAATAAAATGCGATTGCGCGTTTAAATGCCCGAAACAGTTTTATAAGGCAAACTGAAGGGCAAAACCGGAGTGCCGGATTTGAAACAAAAAATGCGCAGCCGAAAAGTATAAATGATTTGACGAACGATCGAAAGGAGCAAGAACCATGGGACTTATTAAGGCAGGAATCGGAGCGTTGGGAGGAACTCTGGCAGACCAGTGGAAAGAGTTTTTCTATTGTGATGCGCTTCCCAATGATGTCCTTATGAGAAGGGGACAGAAACAGATAACCGGACGCTCTTCCAACACAAAAGGCAACGACAACATCATTTCAAACGGATCGGGCATTGCCGTTGCGGACGGACAGTGCATGATAATCGTTGACCAGGGCAAAATCGTGGAAGTTTGCGCCGAACCGGGCGAATACACCTTCGATACATCCTCCGAACCCAGTATATTCAGCGGAAAATTCGGAGAAAGCCTGAAGGAAAGCTTCAAAACACTTTGGAAACGCTTTACCTACGGCGGCGATACGGGCAAGGATCAGAGAGTCTATTACTTCAACACCAAGGAGATCCTGAACAACAAATTCGGCACTGCCAACCCCATCATGTTTGAGGTTGTGAATAAGCGGATCGGCATGAGCAGAACGGTGCAGGTTCGCTGCAACGGTGTTTATACCTATGTTATTTCAGATCCGTTGGTTTTCTACTCAAGGCTTTGCGGCAACGTCGCAACGGAGTTCACGCGCGATGAGATAGACGCTCAGCTCAAGGTCGAATTTGTCGATGCGCTTCAGCCCGCGCTCGGTGCGCTTGCCGAACAGGAGCTGCGCCCGGCACAGATTCCCGCAAAGGCAAACGAGCTTAAGGCGGCAATGAACGACGCATTGAAACAGGAATGGATCGAGAACCGCGGCATTTCCGTTGCGAAAATCGCGCTCAATCCCATCACACTGACCGATGCGGACATGAAGAAGATCAACGAGAAGCTCGGCACCGATTACGGCCTGTTCAACTACTACGGCGCTCCCGATGCCGACCGCGTCGTCGTGTGCATGGGCTCCTTCTGCGACGTGCTCGAGGAAGTCATCGACTACCTCAACGCCCACGGCGAGAAGGTCGGCCTGGTCAAGGTTCGTCTGTTCCGTCCGTTCTCCATCAAGCACTTCGTCGACGTTCTCCCCGAGACCGTCCAGAAGATCGCCGTCATGGCCCGTACCAAGGAGCCGGGTT
>ERZ779894.3120-NODE-3120-length-13384-cov-2.890164_pt1 | contig 13384 bp, 14 predicted proteins | sample MGYA00511587_ERZ779894 | MGnify/ENA primary metagenome ERZ779894 (study PRJEB29588, sample SAMEA2160490) | human gut metagenome | biome: human gut; feature: human-associated habitat; material: faeces | place: Denmark | collected 2008/2010 ... | reverse complement strand
CTTGGTGGCAGGAATGGTTATCACACTCTTTGCCATCTCTCTGTCCTCCCTTTGTAAAAGTGGTATTCGAGGTTGCCGTCCTCAAGAACGGTGATGCCCTCGATCTGTTCTGAAAAGACCTGCTCATCAAAATCCTCCAAGCCGAGGATGTGCGCCGTGATTTGCCGTAGCTGGAAATCGGTGTAATTGATGTTGTCGCAGGTCATTCCTTTTTTCTTCTTTCCCATGCAGTACCAGTACACCCACTTGTTTGCGGAATTGACGCGTTGGTAGGTGTTGCCGCACTTGGCGCATCGTATCTTGCCCTGGAATGCATCCGTGAGCGTGACCTTATGCCTTGGCGGATTCAGATGCAGGTTTTTCCATCGCCGTGTCTCGCCGCCGACAAGGTGGAACTCTATATCGCCGTTCTTCAGAACAATGATGTCCTTGACCCGGCTCTCGAAAATCTCCTCATCGAAAGAATCGGTCTCAAGGACATCGGCGCAGATGTTTTTCAGTTCTTCCTCGCTGAAGTTCACGCTGGAACAGGTCATCCCGGTTTCCGGGAATCAAAAAATCGCGTTCCAGTGCCAACGGTGCAGCGCCTGCTGCCGCCATGTGGAAAACAAGGTCATGCTGGAACCATACGACGTTTATCAGCTTGCGCTTCATTTTCAAAGCGAGGGGCGCATCCGCAAGCCAGAGGATATCTGTGCGCAGTATGCGCACCCCATGCCGCTGGAACCGTATTTCCCGATTTTCCTGCTGAACACCACAGGCGAAGATCAGCACTGCATTTTCCTGAACGGGAATCATTGCAGCGTCTATGCGCATCGTCCACGTGCCTGCCGAATGTACCCATTCACAGTGGACGCAGGGCAGCGCGGCAAAGACTTTGAGTATTTTCTCTGCACGGATTATTCCGGTCACTTCGGCAAAGGCCGCATTCGGGTCAGCGACTGGTTCTATGAGAATTTTCCCAAGGATGCCCGCCGCTTTGTGAAAGCCGATTACGCGGCGATCCGGCAGTACGGCAGGCTGCTCCGGCAAATGACGCCTGCGCAGATTGAGCATTCGCTGTTCCAGTTTTTGTTTTACCGCTACTGGAATTATAACCTGAGCAAGCCCTTTCAGGAGCAGTTTGAACACAATCAACGCCAGCTGCTTGCATTTCTGCAGGAGCAGTTGGCCCAAAACGGAGGTTATACATGAATCAATCCAGAGTCACCGGCGCAGTTCTCCTGTGCTGGGAAGATTGCACATCCATTCTCTCGAAGCACCTGACAACGCTGCTACAGCGTCCGATTCAGCTGTGCAGGATGGTAGAAGACTATGACTACTGGTGCGTTGCGTCGATAAACGGAAGGTTCTCCATCCCGGAGCTTCACAGTCTGCTGGATGCGCTTTCCGCAACCACGGTAGACTTTCCTGATCTGATCCCAGAAGAATCTAACCAGACGCGCTCTTTCAGCATGGAGTTCTCCCGGGCGCTTTTGCAGCATTACTTACACGCAAGCTGGCGCTACGAACATCTCACCGAGGAGTATCTGATGGTAATTGACGTGGACATCGCTGTCCCTGCATGCTGCATTATGAATGGAGGGATACCGGATGTCTGATACAAAGCTGATGATGCCGCTATTTTGTAACGGCATGTTTAACTGTAACGGCCACAGGATTCGCGCTGTCCACCGCTATGATGTTTCCAATGGGGAGCATCGCTATCGCCTTTGGACAAAAACAGGAATACCAGATATAGACTATCCCCGCGGAGAATCTGACCGCTACCTGCTATACGTTGAGATCCACGGATACCTCGCACCGCTTGGCATGACAGAATATTTTCTGACCGAACATTGCGGGTATTTGCCGGCTATGCGGGAACTGTATGGCGGTGCAGAACATCGGCGAACGTATTTTGACAGTCTGCAAAAAAGTGCTATTGAGGAAGCTGTCGCAATCGAGAGAACTGTGATCTACCATCTGGGCAAAGAATCGCCCCGACAGGCGGACTATATCTACGGTATCCTCAATGAGCATCTTATGCGGTATACCGCCAGCAAAGAAAGCGAAGGTAAAACATTTCCGGATTATATTGGCGCATTGATGGCGGATGAGCTTGACCACTGCATACAGCTTTCCAAAATCTATCGGTCGCTTAAACAGCAGGAGGATGAGGTTCGGCAGGCACAGATTGCCGAGCAGGATCGTGTGTACCAGCAATCTGTCAATACAGAAAAAGAAAAAGCTGTCGGTGCCGCACTGCAAATCATCCGCAGCGGCGGCACATTGAAAAACGATACGCTTTGCTATTACAAAGACGATGGCTCATTTGTAGAAACCTCGTTGATTCTGTATTTGATGCGCGAATATCACATCGACGTGCCGCTCCGCACACAGGGATGGATCAAAGAGCGGTTGGCAAGCGCAACCGTTCAGGAGGACTTCTGCGGCTCCGTTACCTATTACCGCGCAAAAAAGAGTCCATGCTCACAGAAATTCTTTGATTGTATGCGGGATCTGATTACGGCAGTCCACGATGCAAAAAAGGAAGCGGCATGAGAAAGAAACAATATACGATACAAGGAGTGAACCATAACGAATGAACGAACCGATCTATGAACGAATGCAGCAGCTGATCCAGCAGATCCGGCAAGCGGATACCGCCTACTATAAGCACGACGCACCGATTATGAGCGATCTGGAATATGACCGCCTGATGGACGACCTGGTCGCGCTGGAGGAGGAAAGCGGTGTGATCCTGTCCAACTCGCCCACACAGCACGTTTCCGGAGAAACACTTGAAACATTGGTAGAGGTTCGGCACACAAAGCCCATGCTTTCTGCTGCGAAAACAAAATCTGTAGAGGATCTGATCCGATTCGCATCCGGCCGAGATGTGCTGCTTTCATGGAAGATGGATGGACTTACGCTCGTCCTCCGATATGAAAACGGACATCTTACGCAGGCCATTACCCGTGGCCGTGACGGTATCGTCGGGGAGGACGTGACCCACACGGTAAAGACCTTTCTCAATGTGCCGCTGACCATTCCCATTTCAGAGGCATTTGAGGTTCGCGGAGAGGGCGTGATTTCATGGAAGAACTTTGACACCATCAACGCGGAACTGGACGATGCCTACAGTCATCCGCGAAATCTGGCTGCCGGAAGCGTGCGAAAGCTGGACGCTTCGGAAGCACAGAAACGGATGCTGGAATTTTGGGCATTCGATCTGGTCAGCGACAGCTTGGAATCCGGCAGCAAGCACGCGCAGCAGAAGCTTTTGGCGTACTGCGGCTTCAGTGTGGTCCCATATCTGTATCTCCCTTTTTCATGCAGCGCCCGTGATATTGAACGTGCGATTCTCAGCATGCAGCCGACCAGGTTTGACTATCCCGTTGACGGCCTTATCATGGAATATGACGACCTTGCGTATGGCAGGAGCCTTGGCGCTACCGGGCACCATGAAAATCGCCTGATCGCGCTCAAATGGGCAGAGGAACTGTATGAGACCACATTCCGCAGCATTGAGCTTGCAACGACGCGCACCGGAATGGTCAGCCTGACCGCACGGTTCGATCCCGTCAATATGGACGGCGCGACAGTTGGCCGCGCCTATCTGCACAATCTGGACAATTTCCACGCCCTTCAGTTGGGGTCCGGCGATACGATCCGGATATATCGTGCCAATATGATTATTCCGCAGATTGCGTGCAATTTGACAAAGAGCGGCACATACCGACTTCCCATGTCCTGCCCCTGCTGCAGCGCGGCGCTGGAGGTTGGCGAAACGACCGGCGGAACGCATCAGCTCTTTTGCAGAAATCGAAGCTGCACCGCAAGGCTGGTACAGAAGTTTGTTCATTTCTGCGATAAAAGCCGGATGAATATTGAGGGCCTGTCAGAGACGACGCTGGAAAAGCTGATCGGGCATGGCTGGATTCATACTTTTGCAGATTTGTACGATCTGGAACAGCACCGTGACGTGATCATTCAGACCGACGGCTTCGGTGAAAAGTCCTTTGAGCGGCTGCAGGCGGCCATTGAGAAAAGCCGCAGCTGCACACTGGCAAAATTCATCGCCGGACTTGGTATTCCGACCGTTGGCCGTCATGCCGGGCGAGAACTTGACCGCTGCTTTGGCGGCTCTTGGGAGGCGTTTGAAGCTGCGATTCAGAAAGGGTTCGACTTCACGCAGCTGCCGGACTTCGGCGCTGTGATGCAGGAGAACCTTTACACATGGTACGCGGACGCGGAAGAAGCAAAGCTCTGGCGCCCGCTGTTGGATAAAATTCATTTTATAAAGGAGACGACACCTATGAGTATCACGAAAGAGTCCCCGCTGTACGGCAAAATCGTTGTGGCGACCGGCAAGCTGGAGCATTATACGCGCGACGGCATTCAGAACAAGCTCTTGCAGATCGGCGCAATTCCGGCGTCCTCTGTAACGAAAAAGACGAATTACCTGATCGTCGGCAAAAAGGCCGGGAGCAAGCTGACAAAAGCACAGCAGCTCGGCGTTCCGACCTTGACAGAGGAAGAGTTAGAAGCACTGCTCGCAGGATGAGGGGACGCTGAAATGAAACGCATGATCCTTGCATATCTGGAAATAGGCGATGACCTCGCTTTTGAAAAAACAGGCGATGGCCAGATCGCCTATTTGAAAAAGGAGCATCTGGAATGAACGAGAATGAAGCCAAAGCGTTGATTGAACGCTTTGCAAAAAAGCAGCGGGACAGGCATTTTGCCTGCCCGCGCTGCGGGGAAATGACAATGGATACCGAGAGCGTCACACGGAACGCTCTCAGCCGCCGGACGGCACTCTATGTGTGTGACGCCTGCGGAATGCAGGAAGCTATTGAAGACATGATGGATAGCCGCGTTCCATTGACAGCATGGGCCATTGTTGCCGCGCCGGAGAACTGGTGCATGAAGGAAGGGAGCGATAACCATGAGCCGCGAAGATGAACTGATGTTCTACATGAAATGCTGGCGCGAGATGCAGAGTTTCTTAACAGAAGTCGTGCGAGACAACACAGGCGATTATCCGTTTGCAAAAGACGTTTTGAACCTGATGCGCAGCATTGAACGAAAATTCGAGCGATGATTATAAAAGAACGGAGGATCCTAAAATGAGCAAATCATTGACACCAAAAGAACAGGCAGCAGCCAGCAACGCAATGAATGTCGCCACCACAAGCCGTGAGACGCATTACGCCGTACCGAAGCTGCGATTGGAGTACCTTGGACGTGATAGCTGGGACCGTCCCGTATATACGTGTGACGGACAGCTCTATGTCGATGTCGACCCGCGTGAGAGTCGGCCAGCCGAAATCTGCACGAAATATGGTAGCGCCTACGAGGGTGAGCCATGTGACCATGTACCGGAGGGAACGATCATTGAGTTTGTCCCTGAGCGTGATACATGGCCGTTTTGAGAAAAAAACTGCCAAGCCCAACCCAAAACTTATTGCAGGAAGTATCCCCTTGAAACGATATTTTCGCACGGTACAAAGCGTACTGGATTCCCGTTGGGGCGATTTTTAATAATATCCGTAGCGGGGGCGCAGAGTATTTTCTGCGCTCCATTCTATAAACCAAAGGAGTCTGTAGCTATGAGCAGTGAAATTTACTACGAAAAAGCATTTATCTCTATTGGGGACAGAGTTATTCCGCTTGTCTGCCGCGGATCGACCAACACCTATGAATTTAACGCACACAGGCACGAGGTCGCGGAGCGGTACTGGTCTGTTCTGGATCTCCCATATCGGGGCAGGCTGCTGTTTACAAGCGATGAGATTCAGAAGATCGCGGAAACCTATGAAGGCTTCAGCAGCGGCAACCGCGGCGGGATGCGCAAGAGCCGAAACAGCGCTTTTGAAGCCGGTGAGTTTCAGCGCTGGTTCCTCGCGGGTCTGAAAAACGCGCATACGATTGAGGAATACCGTCAATACGGAAATTCCGTCGTTCTTACAGACCACCATACGCAGAAAATAACGTATGCCGCCACAACAGAAGCATTTCTGACTGCGCTTTCCCGCATCGGTGAGCCGAACATTGCCATTCGTTTTGATTCCTGCCGCAGCTTCTACCATCCGCCGTGTGTCAGCAAGCAATCAAAATTTGATAAACTGAAGCAATTCTATGTTCTGAGAGCATGGAGCGGATACTTTGTAAAGCGGACGCGGCACGGCGTCATGACCATCCGCACCGACGATCCGACGGTTGCCACCGTGCGGAAATTCAGAACAGAAAGGGCCGCGCAGAAGTACATGGAGGAAAATGCTTCATTCTTTTCCCGCGTTCCTTTTTCTGTTGAGTGTGTGCAACCAAAAGAGGCAGCGAAAGCGGCATGAGTCGATTGACAAGATAGCATAATAAGAATATAATGAAATCAAAATAATTCTATATGGAGGCGAGAGTATGAACATTCGTCCGTCGGCGGCCATTCGCCAGAACTACAATGAAATTGCAGAGCTTTGCAGAAAAACGGCAGAGCCGATCTATTTGACCAAAAACGGTGAGGGCGATCTGGTCGTCATGGATATTGAATCCTTTAATCGTCGTGAGAAAATGCTGAAGCTCCGGGAAGAACTTCTGGCCGTGGCGGCAGACCGGCTTGCGGGTAGAACCGGCTGCACCGTCGATGAACTGGATGCGTATCTGGACAGCGTGATTGCAGGAGCCTGACACCATGGCAAAAGAGCAGACTTATACCGTCATTGTTTCTGACCGCGCAAAACGGATGCTTGCATCGCATATCCGGTTCCTCGCCAACGTGAGCAAGGATGCAGCGCCTGAAAAGAAAACACAGCTCATCCGAGAAATCCGCAGCCTTTCCAAACTGCCGCACCGCTATCTATTCTTTGAGGCCGAATTCATGCCGGCAAACAAATATCACAAGATGTTTGTTGCGAATTGGTATCTGATTCTTTATCAGATTCAGGATGATACGGTCTATGTAGATTACATTCTGGATTGCCGCAAGGATTACGGTTGGCTGCTGCAGATATGAAAGCCAATGCTTTATCTCCATATATTGACCATATCTTTTGAATGGAATAATAGCAGCGACCTTGCGGTTTCAAACGAACCGCAAGGTCTTTTATGTCCTCCGCAGATGTCAAGTCTGAATTGCACCAAATTTTCATCGTATATTTCGTCACTTCGCGCATAGTCAGCCACAGCATCTTGTGGTATCATACTCCCGTTTGTTTGATGCCAACGTTCAAAGGAGGAGTATCATGCAGTACACTGATAACGAAGCCGCTTTGATCGGTGGCCTGATTTCCAACTACTTTCTTCGTCCGGCCGTATCCGCCGCGCTGAAGGATTCCTATATTCATGTGCTGGAGCATCTGCAGGCAGGCCATGTTTCTGCTGATGATCTCAAACAAATTCAAAAAGCGTTGACATTTCTGATGCCGACCTGTCAGATGTCCAGAGAAGCACAGCGCGACCTGATGGGCGTTAATCTCAAAACGACGGCGCTGCTGGAATCCTGCATCTGATGCATAATATTGGTGGCATGATTGTCCCCAAAGAGCTGTTTGAAATTCTGCGTATCATATTATCTGTGACCTCAAGAATACAGCGTCCGTTTCGCAGATGTGCAATAACTCCATTGCATCCATAGAAATAGCGGCCATGCGGCTTCAACACCGCACGGCCGCTTCTTTTATTCTTCTACTGACGGAAATCAATTCGTTGTTTCCGGAGTTCAGCGTTATCTGACAGATGACGGCTCACTCTACCGTCACATTCCATGCCGCGCATATGGGCGACGCGGTGGCTGCGCCCAGCACAAAAATCTTTGCTGTTTTTGCACGTGCATCTTTGATTTCAAACGAAAGCGTGTTGACTTTTTCGGCCTGAAGCGGCTGCATTTGTACATTCAGCATTCTCCCGTACTGGTCATAAAATGCACAGACTGCTTTTGCAGACTCCGCACAGCTCACCTCTGCCTTGAGTTCATTTCCGGATTGATATGCGGCCGTTATTTGCGTGGATGCAAGAAACAGCACAGGAACAGAATCAGAGTTATTCAGTGTATTCCGCTCATCCTGCTGGAGTACAACTGTGGCAAGCACGTCCTTGCCGTAAAGGTCAGCGAAGGAATCAGGCTCGTACTCGGCGATGACCGCATCGCCATACGTCAGGTTCTGGAATGTTCGCTCGGCAAGGGCCTGGCCGTCGGAGTCAGTGAACAGGACACTTCCGCTGGCTGCTTCCAGACCGCGGTTGATGACGGCGGCCTGTACGAGCTTCCGGCTGCCGATCTGGATCAGTGCAAGCTCGATCTCCGCGTCCGCACTGCCGACGGTGCAGTTGGAGGTGTTGTCCTCTGGCGTGTAATCGTCCTGTCCGGGTTCCTGTACTTCAAATGTAACTGTCTTCTTTTCCGATGGGCAGGTAATATTGACGGTGAATTCCGCGCTTTCGCCCGGCAGGAGCTGGCAGTCATGCGCCGTGTCCGCACTGTCCGCAGTGAGCGTGAGACTGCTGACCGTGTGGTCGCCGGAGTTTGTGACAGTGAGCGTAACGGGAAGCGTTTCGCCCGGAACGAGCGCATCAGCGTCAAAGCTGATGTCGGAGAGCTTCAGGTCGCTCACGGGCAAGATCTGCGTCCAAACAAGATCTTTTGCGTCGTTCACATCATCCTCGGAAATAGTCACCGTCGTGTGCATGCCGAGGGCATAGGTCTTGCCGTTCAGCTCTGCAGCATTCAGGTTTTCCAGATACTGTTCGTCCCCAATCAGAAGAATCGGCGCGCTCCAATGGTCGTTTGCAGCGTCATAGTGCACAGCAGCAAGATTGGCGCTTGCGCCGTTGGACTGGTTAAAGTAGATGCTGTCGCCGACGATCACGAAGTCGCGTCCCATGCCCTCAACCGGAATCTCGGTTCCCGCCTCGTCGTGCAGCGCACCGTCGGTGTTCCAGAGGAAGGACTCCCCTTCTGCGCCGGGCAGCTTGCCGTAGACGGCGCGCCCAGTCACATTCTCGGTCAGAACACTGCCGCCGCAATAGAGCTTACCGTCAGCAGTATAGGCGACGGCGGGCGCAGCGTTCCTTGCACCAATACAGATGGAATCAATGACTGCCGCGCTGGCGGCGGTCTGCTCAGCCTGCGTCCATGCGCCGTTTTGGCACTTTGCAAGATAGACCGTGCTGTTCTTTGGTGCGACGACGCTGCTTGCGTCCGTGACCGCAGATTCTGCCCATGCGAGGACAGGCGTTCCGTTCACGCAGGAAAGTGCAGGCAGATGCATATAGTCGTCAGACTGATAGGTCTTCTGTTCGGTAAAGGCAAGCGTACCGCTGTCGAATGTGCCGACAACAATCGTCTGGTTCTGCGCATAGGAGACGAGAGAATCGCCGGGTTCCTGCGTTGTGCGCGCGTAGGCGAGCCAGAGTGTCTGGCCATCCGTGCAGAGCTGCGGCGCGTTGTCCAGAATTGCGTTCGTGTCAACACGTACAGGTTCTGACCAGCTCGTCCCGTCAAACTTTGTCAGTGCGATATAACGCGCGCCGGTATTTACATCTGCACGCACGAAGGCCGCGTAGAGTGCACTTCCGTCCGAGACCATGACCGGCTGGGCATTGCGGTATGTATTTTGCAGCAGCGTCTGATACGACGCTTTCAGCTGCGTGGCGCGAGCTGCTCCGTAAATCTGCGGGGAGACCGGAGACCATGCAGATTCCGACGCAAGATAACTGAGGTCGGATACTTCAAAGTCTGAAGATTCCGGCGCTGCATCCCATGCGGGCGCAGCATCCGGCAGAGACAGAGAGCTGACAGTGTTCGCAGTGTACAGATGCCAGGTCTGATGGGCAAAAGCTTTGTGGGCTTCCAACGGTCCGATGTATCCCTTTATTCCAAGCTCGCCCGTCAAATCAACAGTCTGCAAAAAGCCGCTGCTTGTCCCAAGTATGTTCCACTTTGCAGCCAAATCCGCTTGCCCATACCCGCCGAGGCCCCACACTCCGCTCACGCCGGCACCAAAAAACGGCGTTAGCTTAATTGAGGGCTTCATACTGATATTGCCGTTCCATGTTTCTGTATCAAACCGATAGCTGATTGACCCGGATGTCTCCAGTGCAAGTTTTACGTCAATCTGCAGCGTGACCGGAATGATCATCACTGTATTGTAGCTGTGCTTTAATGCCTTCATATCTATAATTACTACGATATTGCCGGAAGCCGTCTTACTTCCAATATCCGCTTCGGCATAACCGCAAACCGTAACATCGCATGTCTTAAAAAATGTTGTTTTATTGCTCTGCTTTGAGAAATTTTTGAGTAATTTTTTGTCTGTTTCCTTTACGATTCCGTAAGTAATAATCTTGGCTATCGTTTCTTTATACTCTTCCAGTTGCTCCTCTTCTGTCTTTGCGTTGTTTCCCTCCAGCTTCTTTGAGACGAAATTTATGCCAAACTGTAGTTTGTCTTGCGTCGCAGACACAAATATGGGTGCAGTCAGCGGCATATCGAAAGAAAACGTACCGCCGCCGAGCCATGGAATGTCGTCACTTACAGTAAAGCTGATTTTCTTTCCTTTGAGTTCGAACTTGAAATCCTCGTTGACGGAATTTTTTGCGAATTGCAGATTGATGTGCGTATCCATTGTCTGTCCATTTGCGCCGATTACGCGGACAAAGCAGCCGCCGCCCTTTACGAAATCTCTAACGTTAAGCTTCGTGAAGCTCCCAGCTGCTGACTCTGCAATCTTTTTTGTATTCTGATAGAGCGCATAGCCTGTCACGACCGACGAATCCGTCGCTGCGCAGGTAAGGTCGAAATATCCCGAATTCAGGTCACCGATCAGCGCTCCGTCGTTGCGCAGATTCAGGACCTTCGTCTGCGTCAGCAAATCACACTTGCCGAGCTTTGCAGACTTGAGCTTCAAGCTGCCGTAGCTTTCGGGATAGAGAATTACTCGTTCGAAGCGTGTTTCACTCTTCTGCCAATCTGTATTTTCATTTGTCCATGTGAGATACCCCTGTTTGGAAACCTGAATCACAGGGTTTCCCTGCGTAAAGAAGTCGAAGAACGCGTTGCCATCCTGATCGGTAGATGAGCTGCTGTTGTCCCACGTCACGGTCGCATCGCTGACAGCCATGCCGTTTTCGTCAACCGTTCGGATGCAGTATTTTCCTTTTGGTACAAAATTTTCCGCTTCTTCCGGAATGGTTTTTCCATCCCATGTTTTTAGCAGATACCCATTCCATGTGCTCGCCGCTGCGTTGTAAGCATCGCTGTCTGTCCATCCGGAGGTTCCGGGAGTATAGTAAATACAAAATGTACTATTGCATTTATAAAAAATCTCATCATTATAGACAGAAGGCGCATCACCGCAAAAATAAGCCCCGCCTAAACTCTTACATCTTAAAAACGCGTTCTTTCCAATTTCTTTAACACTATCAGGAATTATAATTGTTTTAAGACTACTGCATTCATTGAATAAACCATCTTCAATTCTTTTTAAGTTCGATGGCATTGCGATTCTTACTAAACTGCTACAATAGTTAAATGCACCACTTCCTATACTTGTTACGCTGTTTGGAACCGTAATGCTGACGAGACTGCTGCAGCCGGAAAAAGCGCTGCTGTCTATACTTGTTACTCTGTTCGGAATTGTAATATCTGTAAGACTGCTGCATCCATTGAATGTCCCTATTTCGATACTTGTAATACTGTCTGGAATAGTAATGTCTTTAATCTTTGTACATTTCCAGAATGCATTTGCTCCAATTCTATTTACACTATTGGGGATTTCCACGTGTGTCAGACTGGCGCACCCATCAAACGCTTCGTTACCTATAGTTTCTAAACCGTTTGAAATTGTGATATTTGCAAGACCAGCACAGTCCCGGAATGCTCCCATGTCAACAACTGATACGCTGCTTGGAAGCACTATACTTGTTAGTTTGCTGCATCCCAAAAAAGCATATGTCCCAATCTTAGTGATTCCATATGGAACAGAGCTGCTTTGACATCCAGAAATAAGAGCATTTGTTTTTGTATCAATGATTGCATTGCATCCGTTGCGGCTATCGTATTGTTTGTTTTGTCCATCGACAATAATACTACTTAATGCGTAACAATACGAAAATTGTGCTCCGTTTATACTGGTCACACTGCTTGGAATAATTATGCTCTCCAGTTTTCTACAGGAATAGAAGGCGCTTTTACCAATGCTTGTAACACTATTTGGAATGCTGATATCCGTAAGTTTCCAGCATCCTCCAAATGCAGAGTCTCCTATACTTGTCACGCCATTTGCAATATTTATACTTTTTAGATTGTAGCACCCCTCAAATGCGCTATTTCCAATATTTGCGACTCCATCCCCTATAACTATTGCTTCAATTGACCATGCATAGTTATCCCAAGGCATATTTACTTCCTCATCCATCATTTTCCCAGTTCCGCTGATTGTTAATAGGCCCTCCGTATCAAGCGTCCAAGCAAGGTTTGTTCCATCTCCTTCTCCACCGCAATAACCGGATTGTGGTTCGTTCGCCGCATAAATGCTGGGCATCACTCCGATGAACAGTACAAACAGGGATGCCAATATGAGAAGCTTCAGGAGCGAATTGCGAATCTGTTTCATATTCTTTTCCTCTCTCTCATAAGTCAGATTGCGAAAATCGGGATATCGTGCCGAGGCACAATATCCCGATTTCTCAATTAGATGCCGTTATCCAAGATATCTGTACAGGAACGTCACGATCTGCGCGCGGGTGCAGGCTGCATCCGGGCTGAACGTGGTGGCGGAGGTGCCGTCCATCAGCTTGTTGTCATAGGCGTACTTGACCGCCTCATAGAACCAGTCGCCGGTACCCACATCAGTGAAGGGCAGCGGGCTGCTCTCCGCCTTGAAGGTGGCTTTGACCGAAACTTTGGAAGCAGGCATGGAGAAGGTATACTGGGTGTCGCTGACCCTGGTCAGAGAAACCGCATTGCCATTGGCATCGGTGACGGTCAAAGTATCCAGCGTATAGCCGTCGTCAGGCTTGACCGTGATGGTGACCTTTTCGTCCTTGGCTGCGCTGTTCGGGCTGACCGAGATCGTGCCGTTGGGTACGCCGGACGGTGTGCTGACGGGGTAGGTCGCAGCGCCGCCGCCACCGCCGCCTCCACCGGAGCCGGAAGGATCAGAAGGCTCCGAATCTGTCACGGTCAGCACCATGCGAATGGTATTGCTGTATTCACCGTTTTTGACCGCTACCGCACGGAGTGTTGTATCCGCTGTTACGGTAATAGGATCCTGATAGACCAAAGCGTTGGCCTGTTTTGGACAGGTGCCATCAAGGGTATACCGGATCTGGGCGCCGCTTTCGGTGGAGAGCGTGATGCGGGAGCCTTTGGGAATAGCGGTGTCGGCAGTAAGCTCCGTAC
>ERZ779894.3119-NODE-3119-length-13389-cov-6.422079_pt1 | contig 13389 bp, 14 predicted proteins | sample MGYA00511587_ERZ779894 | MGnify/ENA primary metagenome ERZ779894 (study PRJEB29588, sample SAMEA2160490) | human gut metagenome | biome: human gut; feature: human-associated habitat; material: faeces | place: Denmark | collected 2008/2010 ... | reverse complement strand
CCTCCTATATATTCGTCATTGGTTTCCACTTGGTATATAGTATCTATCATTTTTTAGATATTGTCAATACTTTTTTGCTTTTTGTAACATAATTGTAATATAACTGTAATTTTGGTGTAAATTAAGGGTTTTTTCATGTAATATAAGTGTTTTCTCATAAAAAGTTATCCACTTTTCCACAGGGTTATCCACAATTCTGGGGATAAGTCCTGTGGGCAAGACGGGCAGCGTCCCAGTCACATTTCGCAGAAAAAAATTTGTTTTTTCAGAAATATGTTGCAATTTGTGAATTTATTTTTGTTTTCTTTTCGATTTGCGAATTTTCTTTCTATTTCTTCACACAGCAAAAAGACCTTTTGGAAATCCAAACGGCTTTTATTTTTTGAGATACTCTCTCAGAAAACAAAAAAAGCCGGAATCTGTAAAAAAGATTCCGACTATTTTCATTTTTATCTATATTTCGTTTTTCAGCTGTCACATTTTCCTTTCTTAAAGGATTTGACATTATGCTTTCTGTTTGTACAGTTTCTGCACCAGTTCGAATTCTTCCACGATTTCTTTTTCAGGCGCAGGTGTTGCCAGGCTGACGATGATGTTCACCAGCGCACCTGTGATGAATGCGGGCAGCAGTTCATAGATGCCGAAGGCACCGCCCAGAGGCGCAACGAGGTATTTCCAAACGAATACCATAACACCGCCGGCAATCATGCCTGCCAGTGCGCCGTATTTATTGGAGCGTTTCCAGAACAGGGCGAATACCACCACAGGACCGAAGGATGCGCCGAAGCCTGCCCATGCAAAGGATACGATGCCGAATACGGAGCTGTCAGGGTCACGAGCCAGGAAAATGGCAATGATGGAAATGACGATAACAGTGATACGCGCAATGGTCATAGCTGTTTTTTCAGAAATATTTACTTTAAAGAAGCCGCGCAGCAGGTTCTGGGACACACTGGAGGATGCAGCCAGAAGCTGAGAGTCCGCGGTGGACATGGTGGCTGCCAGAATACCAGCCAGAATGATACCGGCTACAAATGCTGCGATAACGCCCTGCTGGCTCAGCAGGTCAGCGATACGCACGATGATGGTTTCGGATGTGGAGCCTTCCAGGAAAGGAATGGCGTTTGCTTTTGTCATGGCATAGCCAACGATACCGATGCTGACTGCAATGGCCATGGAAATAACAACCCAGATGGATGCCACACGACGGGACAGTGTCAGTTTTTCTTTATCCTCGATGGCCATGAAACGCAGGAGGATATGAGGCATACCGCAGTAACCCAGACCCCATGCCAAAACGGAAACGATGGTCAGCAGGCTGTAAGGTTCCGCTGTGCCAGTTGCTACGCTGTATGTTTCGGTCATGTTCAGGTAACCGGGCATTGCCTGTACGTCTGTGATGATGGTATCCCAGCCGCCGGCTACTTTCACACCAAACAGCAGAATGATGATCAGCGCAATGGTCATAAAGATACTCTGAATCAGGTCTGTTGCGCTGGCTGCCAGGAAGCCGCCTGTTGCGGTATAGCCAACGATAACAACAGCGGAGATAATCATTGCCCAAACATAGTCTACGCCGAACAAGCTGCTGAACAGTTTACCGCAGGCAGCGAAGCCGGATGCTGTGTAAGGGATGAAGAATACGATAATGACGATGGCGGAAATGCACATCAGGATATTTTTGTTATCACGGTATCTGCGGGAGAAAAAGTCAGGAACAGTGATGGAGTTGTCTGCCACATGGGAGTAGATACGGATTCTCTTGGCGATGATGAGCCAGTTGAAATAAGTACCGATGGCAAGACCGATGGCTGTCCAAGCTGCGTCTGCTACACCTGTCAGGTAAGCAACGCCGGGCAGACCCATCAGAAGCCAGCTGCTCATGTCGGAGGCTTCCGCACTCATGGCTGTAACGAAGGGGCCCAGTTTTCTGCCGCCCAGATAGAAGTCGTCTACGTTGTTGTTTTTCTTGGAGCAATAGATGCCGACGCCCAGCATGGCAATGAGGTAAATGGCGATGGCAATCATAATACATACTTTTGCTGATAGCATTTTCTCAAATCCTTTCTTACATATCTTATAGAGAAAAGCATTTTTTCGGGTCAGTCCTCCCGTTGCCGATCCGAAAAAAGGCTTTTCGTCTTTCATTCACATGCAGTATACCACAAAACAAATTAGACTGAAATACAGAATGATGTATAGAATATAGTCTATACGATTTTTGACTATAAATCAAATTTTTATGATAAATACAATAAAAATAACTAGACGAAAATACAGATAAAACAGTCGGCAAAAAATAAAATTATATTTTTTCTGAAGAAAAAACCACAAAATGGAAGAAAAAAAGAGAATTTCCGGCAGAGAAATCCTCCGCAGAAAATAAAAAAGGCTGAAATCCTTCGTATGAAAAAGATTTCAGCTTATTTTTGAAAAATTCAGTCTTTTCGAAATCCACCCAAGAAACGAGGCATCATTTCCGCGGCGTATCTGCTGAGGGAATATTCCCCGCTGCACAGACACCAGTCGTAAATGAGGGCACGTTCGCAGAGGGCATAGGTCTTGACGAACTCGTTGACGGAAATATCGTCCCGCAGCTCCCCTTTCTGCTGCCCCTCGGCGGTAATCTGCCGCAGGAGTTTATAATACACCCGGTTGTGATCCATGAGGTGACGCTCGCCGGTGGTGATGAGCTGGGAAGAATAAAGCCTTGCCAGCAAATCCAGAGAAATGCTGTTGTCGATCATGCGGAACATTTCCCGATTCAGGTACATGAGTTTATCAAAAGAATGCATATCTTCCTTTAATGTAGGAATGAGTTCTGTATACTTATCGTCGAACAGTTCCGACAGGGAGCCAAGGAGGGCGTCCTTGCCGTTGAAATAATGATAAAAAGAGCCTTTGGATGTGCCGGACTCCTCCACGATTTCCTCCACGGTGGTGTCATCATAGCCCTGCTCGTAAAAGAGTTTCCAAGCGGCGGCAATGATGCGGCTTTTTGTGTTGCGGTTGTTCTTTTTTGCCATAGAGGTACTTCTCCTTTATACTTTCTTCCATTTCAGGCTCACCAGGTCATGCTCCTTGATGGCACGAACCAGACGGGCTGGGAAATCCTCTGCCAGAATATCTCCGGCGTCCAGCAGTTCAATGCCCAATTCCTGGGCCCGTTTATATGTACCGCTGTTCTCGGCTTTTTCCCGGCTGAATGTGACCATGACCCCTTTGGAAAACCAGCCGCCCACACGTTTTTTAGCAATGAGCAGTTCGTTAAGGGCTGCCGTATCGGCACTGCGGAGCTTACAGGAAATGAACACCGGCAGGGATTGCTCCATCAAAATCACGTCGATTTCGTTGCCTGCCACCACCACGCCGTCGTAGGCGTTCCAGTCGATCATGGTACCCAGTTTTACATCATCAAAAACGCCGGATTTCTTCGCGGCGATATACACATAAAGTTCCAGCCAGACCCCATAGCCTGTGCAATACTGGCGGTCATCCACGGAACAGAAGGAAAACCGCACCCGTTCCCCATCCATGACCAGATTTTTCAGGAAGCCTAAGCGCTGAAATTCTTTCAGGATGGCTTTGTCAGGATAGGTTTTCTTGCCATTTTTCATATAAATCTGTTCTTTGGAGTCCATATAAACTTCGTGGGGCAGATACCTTGCCGCTACGGTCTGGAGATAACTGCATGTATGCTTCCATTCCTCCAGATGGCGGAACAGATACCGCGCCATTTCCCAGATAGCGTCAAAGCGTTCCGGTTCCGGCGGACGATGGGATTCGCCGATGAAGCATGCACCTCTGGCATCCACAAAGTCCTCCAGAGATAATGTGGCTGTAGGCGCAACGGTTTCGTCTGTCAAAAGGTCTGTGATGCGGTTATGCACCAAGTCCGTATGGATAAGCTTTGCGCCTTTTTCCATGCCGGCACGGAAACCAGCAATAACCATCAATTCACTACCGCCTGTCAGTTCCAGAAAACAATTCTCGTTGTTTTCGATGACTTGAGCAGTTTTGCGGTAAATTTTATCCATGGACAGGATGTCCACAGGGTATCTTTCCAATGTAATATGGGGAATATGCCGCTTGAAGCAGGTATGAAGGGCGCGAAACGCCGTCATATCCTGCATGCCGCTGTCATAAAGAAAAATCACCTTATCGGGATGCAGTGTCAGCGGCCCCATGATATTTTTCAAAACGTCTTTGTCGTAATATTCAATGAGTGTTCTTGTCACGGGTATCCCCCCAGTTTCTTTATTCCTCAACCACTAATTCTTCTTCAAACTTTACTTCCGGCTCGGACTTTTCTTCTTTCTTATGACCAAAAACAGCACCAAAGTTCAGTTTGTTCACAACGCCGGGCGCCATGTCGATGAGCTTGCTGACAGCGTCCTGATTCTTGATGTTGATAAGCTGTACACTGCCGTTCTGGATTGCCAGCACAGCAGAAGGTGTGATTCTTGCACCCATACCGCCAGCGGAACCGCCGGAGTCTTTGCCCCCCAGACCAACACCAACGCCAACTTCAATCAAAGGCAGCAGTGTTACGTCACCAAGAACAATGGCTTCCCCTACAACGGTTTTGGTGGAAACCAGTTCGTCTACTTTTCCGAATAATACATCCAATGAAGTGTCAAATTCTTTACTCATGCTGTTTTCTTCCTTTCCACAGTGTCATAATCAAACGGCGTACAGGCTTCGCCAGTGCAAAAGCCAGTGTGCTGTAAAGGAGATAGCCGGGAACGATTTTCCCTTTCACCCGCACAACGATGTTTTCCGCTGTAGCTTTGGCAAAATCCCCTTTGATTTCCAGATCTTCGCCGAATTTTCCTTTCAATATGCCTGCCATTGCAAGGAGATACCCTGTCCAAACAGGATCTCCCGTGCCAAAGGTACCTTTGATGATGAGATGCCCCGGCAGGATGCCCTTTGCCATACGCTTGATGAATTTCCACAAGGCTTTGGCAATGCCTTTTTTGTCCTCCACCGCCAGAAGCTGCTTCCACAGGGGATTTTCCTCTTTTTCCTCTGCGTCCCCCTCTTCTCCAGTGAAAAAGGCTTCGTCCAAATCGTCAGGGATATCCTCCGCTTTTGGTTCGGTGGGCTTTTCTTCTTCAATATCTTCCAAACGTACCCACCGCATGCCCTGTTTTTTCTGCATGGGACGGACGGTGTTGGGTTCTTTTTTACTTTCTTCCTTGGGAATTTCCTCTTTTGGAGGTTCTTCCTTCGGGATTTCCTCTTTACGGATTTCCTCCTGCAAAATTTCCTCTTTGGGAGGCTCTTTTTTCGGAATTTCTTCTTTTATAACTTCCTCTTTTACAACCTCTTTAGGAACTTCCTGCTCCATAACCGGTCTGGGCGGCGTATCCTTTGGCGGCGCTGCCTTTTCCCGGGTGTAAATCAAATCCCCCTCTTTCTGGGGACGGGGTTTCTTCCGTTTTTTCTTTGTGGCTTTGGCTTTGGCCTTCTTTTTCTCCAGCAAGGATTTTCCGAAAATAAGCAAATCCACAAAAGGCTCTTTGTCCCCCATCTGCCACCTTGCCACCACCTGCACAAACAGCCATTTTATCTGACCGTCTGCCCGGATAGCGTCAGTTTTCTCGCCCCCGGCTTCATAGCGAATGGGCGCAAGAAGCACCACCAGCGTGATAAGCAGCAGAAGGCATATCAGCGCCAGCAGGAAAATCCCTATGCACTTTAAGATAAATAACAATACGCCAATCAATGGATTTCAACGCTCCCATTCTGTTCTTCCACATGTTCTCTGCCCCAAAGGCGCAGGATGATTTCCGCCCCCACAAACAGCAGGAGGCACACCCCCAGAAACACACCGCCAATCCAAAAGGCGGTATCGCTGAAAAAGCCTTCCGGCACAATATTGATGAGGCGGTCAACCCGCTCATCCAGTATCCAGTCATCATTGTTAAAAAATATCAGGTGAAACTGTATAAAGTATTTATTGAAGTTTGTCAGCATCAATGCCACCAGCAGACCGCAGGCCGCAAAAAACACACCAATGCCCGCCTGCAAGGTACGCAGGAATGTCTTTCCTTTTTTCTTCGCGAACATGACAACTGCCGCTGCAAGGGTAAACACCAAACAGCCATTGCGGATATCCAGCCCCGCAGAAAAGAGATTTTTCACGTCCACCATATGACGGATTTCCTTTTCACTGAAAAAGGGCAGTTCCTCTCCGCCAATGGGAACGGTCACCTGTAATTCTTCCCGCTTATCATAAAGATATGCCATCATTTCCTCTGTCAGATACAAAAGGTCATCCATGTCCATATCCACCCGTTCCAGAACGTCATATTTCGCGTATTCCTCTCGGAAATAATCCATGGAGCTGACACGCCACTGGACACAGGTCAAAAGAAGGGCGGGCATCAATGCGAGAGATGCCACAAACCCCAAAAATCGCCAACCGAATTTTCTCACTTCATCATCCTCTTTTTATTGCAGCCATGCCGATGGGTCTGTCAAATCCCGTCCGGCTTTCGCCGCCTCTTCCAGCATGTAGCACAGCAGGTCAACGGCTTCGTGCCGCCCCATGGCAACACCGGCAATGATGCCTTTCCGGCTGCGGTATTTTTTTGTGAACAGCTCTTTGGAGGAAAGAATTTCCATGCGGTTTCTGTCCGCAAAATACACCAGACAGTACAGACGGAAAACAGGAATGTCCCGTTTCAGACTATAAACCACTGTACCCAAATTTCCCACGCTTTCTCCCACAAACAGGTTTTCAATGAGCTGCATGCCGTGCCACCGCCTTTCTTCCTTTGTTTTGCTTTATTATAGCAGATATGCCGTCAAATGGAAATATGTATCCCAGCCAAATCCATGGGGCATGGTGTCACAAAAAAGCATATCCATAAAAAACAGAATCCATACCAAAAGAAAAAGCACAAAACCATGGGGTTTTGTGCTCATATCTTTTACCACAGCGCCTGATCCAGCAAATTCCAGTCTTTCTTCGGGTACATTTCCAAAAGCTCCCGATACTGGTCTTTGGTCAGTCCCGGTGTATTCACATAGAGCGATACTTTCTCGTCGGTGTTGGCACGGGAAAACCGTTCTTTCAGCTTTTCAAAGTCCTTATAGTCCATGATCCTTCTCCTTTCCGTCTGTTGTCTGCCTTTTTCTGCCTTTATAGAGCTCTGCCAGACCAACGGCAAAGAGAAAACCGCCGAACAATTTCCGCAGCAGTTCTCCCTCCAGCCACAATGCCAGCAAAGCTCCGGCGGCAGCGCCCAGAAGTCCTGTCCAAATGAGGGATTTTGCCACAGGCGTTTCCACACTCCCATTTTTCACATGGGTCACAAGGGCAACGGCTGCCGTTGGCAGAAAATACAGCAGATTCACGCCCTGTGCCTGCTGCTGGGCGTAGATGTCCTGCGATGCAGCCTGCCATGCGGCGTTCAGCTCGGCGATGGCCGTGTCGATGGCCGCCACGTCGGCGTTCTTGTGTGCCTCCTTCAGCTTGGCCAGCGCGCCCTCGATCGCGGACTTCTTGTCGGCGGGGAGTTTGTCGCCATACTCTTTGAGCTGTTTCTCCGTGGCAAAGATGTTCGAGTCGGCGGCGTTGATCTTGTCGATACGCTCCTTCTCCTCCTTGTCCTTGGCCTCGTTGGCCTTGGCCTCGTCACGCATACGCTGGATCTCCTGCTCGGTAAGGCCCGAAGAAGCCTCGATACGGATCTTCTGCTCCTTGCCCGTGCCCTTGTCCTTGGCCGAGACGTTCAGAATACCGTTGGCGTCGATATCGAACGTCACCTCGATCTGCGGCACACCGCGCGGAGCGGCGGGAATGCCGTCCAGGTGGAAGCGGCCGATCGACTTGTTGTCGCGGGCCAGCGGACGTTCGCCCTGGCAGACGTTGATCTCGACCGAAGGCTGGTTATCGGCAGCCGTGGAGAAGGTCTCCGACTTGCGGGTCGGGATCGTGGTGTTGGCGTCAATGAGCTTGGTCATCACACCGCCCAAGGTCTCGATACCCAGCGACAGCGGCGTAACGTCGAGCAGCAGCACGTCCTTCACCTCGCCCGTGAGCACACCGCCCTGGATCGCGGCGCCTACGGCCACCACTTCGTCGGGGTTCACGCTCTTGTTGGGCGTGCGGCCGAAGAACTCCTCGACGATCTTCTGGATCGCGGGGATACGGGTCGAACCGCCGACGAGGATCACCTCGTTGATCTGCGAAGCGTCGAGGCCCGCGTCGCGCAAAGCGAGTTTGCAGGGCTCGATGGTCTTGCGGATCAGGTGGTCGCACAACTGCTCGAACTTGGCACGCGTGAGCGACATAACAAGGTGCTGCGGAATGCCGTTGACGGGCATGATGTACGGCAGGTTGATCTCCGTGGAGGTCGAGGACGAAAGTTCGATCTTCGCCTTCTCGGCAGCTTCCTTCAGACGCTGCAAGGCCATCGGATCCTGGCGCAGGTCGATCTGGTGCTCGGCCTTGAACGCCTCGGCCATGTAGTCGATCAGCACGTGGTCGAAGTCGTCGCCGCCCAGGTGGGTATCGCCGTTGGTCGACTTCACTTCGAAGACGCCGTCGCCCAGCTCGAGGATCGAAATATCGAACGTACCGCCGCCGAGGTCATACACGGCGATCTTCATATCGCTGCTCTTCTTGTCCATACCGTAGGCCAGTGCGGCTGCGGTAGGCTCGTTGATGATACGGCGCACCTTCAGCCCGGCGATCTCGCCAGCTTCCTTGGTAGCCTGGCGCTGCGAGTCGGAGAAATAGGCGGGAACCGTGATGACGGCTTCCGTAACCTCCTGTCCGAGGTAGTCTTCGGCCGTTTTCTTCATCTTCTGCAGGATGATGGCCGAAATCTCCTGCGGCGTATACTGGCGGCCGTCGATGTCGACGCGCGGGGTGTTGTTGTCACCCTTGACGATCGAATAGGGGGCACGCTCTATATCGGCCGTAACCTGATCGTAGCGCTCGCCCATGAAACGCTTGATCGAAAAGACCGTACGTTTGGGGTTGGTGATGGCCTGACGCTTAGCCGGGTCACCCACCTTACGCTCGCCGTCCGCCGTGAAAGCCACCACAGACGGGGTCGTGCGGTGTCCCTCGGAGTTGGGAATAACCACGGGCTCGTTGCCCTCCATCACTGCTACGCAGGAGTTCGTAGTACCTAAGTCAATACCAATAATTTTTGCCATAATCGTATATAAGTTTAATGATATTTTTTACGTTGCCCTGTGCCCCGCCCCTTCGCCCTGCGGTTCCGGTTGCCGGTCACGCCAGTAGATCGAACAAAGGTTGTACCAAACAGCAATCCCTGCCAAATTGTCAGCATAATGGCAGAATTTCCCCGTGCGACCGTCCCGGCAACTGCGCCCAGGGTGTTATTTTGGCAGAAAGGCCGGGGAGGAACGGGAGGTGCAAAGCAGGAAGGCAAGCAACCGGGCAGCGGACGAAGGCATACGGCAGCGACACGGGCAATCAGCAGGGGCGTCGGACAGGGACGGGGAAAGGAACAGCCGGGAAAAGAAGGGCAGTCGGGGAAAGAAAGGGTTACCGGAAAAACAAGGGGCGCCGGAAAAACAAGGGTTACCGGAAAAACAAGGGGCGCCGGAAAATAGAGCGAAAAAAACAGGCCTGCGTTTTCGCAGGCCCTACGACCCGGCCCGAAGGCCGGACTAACTCTTAACAACTATTTGTTCTGGTCGCCAAGGATACGCATTGCAACATCGAGGATCGTCGTGTCGTCCAGTGTAACGACTCCACCGTCCGGGCCCGGTTCGAAATGAACCCCCACGCACTCCTTAGCCTCGTGCTTGCCCCCGAAATAATTGCGGACGGTTTCTACGTCGAGTCCCAGTTCATCTGCAATGCGTTGCGAGCTGCCGCTGGGCAACCTGTCCTTGATACGGCGCAACTCGTTAAATGTGATAATCATATCCGTTGAATTTTAAGTTGAAGTTCTGCATCACTAAGTTAATACAATTTTGCGGAACTGCAAAATTTCTGCCTTAAAAAGTGAAATAAAAACGTAACAAGAACGGAACATAAATAAAACCGCCCCTTCTATTGCGAAAGGACGGTTTTTCCACACCGGCAGCGAAGCCGGATCAATCTTCCGGTTCGATGTAAAGCTGGAAAATAAGGGGCGTGAACGACGGGATCTCGGTGGTGATGGTCGTCACGGTGGTACCCGTGCTGGAACTGTCGTAGCCGGAGCCGTACATGCTGTCGTAGTAACCGCCGTAGTAGCTGCCGTAATAGCCGCCGTAGTAACCGCCGTAGTATCCGCCGCTGCCGTAGTAGCTATTGGCGTAATTGAGGTAGTTGAGATAATCGAGGTAGCTCGACGAATAACCGCTCGACCCCGAAGTGGACGAACTCGACGAGCCGCTCTTGCCCGACGAACCGTAGGCGTTGGTCGACGTGGTGATGAGCTCCGCCCACTGGCCGAACTTGAGGTTGGGGATGGCGTAGTAGAACGCCTGGATCATCCCGCCGCTCGACGGGGTGTATTCGAGCGCCGTACCCGTTTGCGCGACCTCGCCGTAGATGATCTTCTTCACCTCGTCGATGTTCGTGTCGAAGATGAACCCGTCGAGGAAACGGCCGATATACCAGATTTTGGCCGTGCCTTCGAGCGTCACGGAGTCGGCTTCGAGTTTCTTGACCCCCTCATACTTCTCGTAATCGTCGCCCTCGCCGTGGAAACGTTTTTTGAGTGCCTCGGCGATCTGCATGTCGATATCCCTGACCGAAGCTTCGCTGACATAGGGCTCGTAGCCCACGTGGTAAGGCGCAGGGAAGGAGAGCTGATCCCCGGGCTCGGCCGGATTGTAGCGCACGTTGACATAGACCTGGGGGATCGAGTCGCAGGCGCTGACCCAGCGCTTGGAAGTCTCGCTGTAGGGGTGTTCGGGATCCTCGGGGTCTTCCGGCACCTCCGTGGCGGGCGTGTCGTCGTCGCCCTTGCTGTAAATCTGCAGGCCGCCGTTCAGTTCGCAGAAGTCATCCACATCGGTACCCTCGCGTTCGAGCGGGTTGCTGACCGTGTCGCGGATCTCCATGGTCACGATGAACGGGCGTTTGGAACTGAGCGAATAACCTTCCTGCCCCTCATATCCGCCCGTACCCTCGACGCCGTTGCCGACCACCGACGAAGGCATGTAGAGCCGGATTTTCGAGCCGTAGCGCAGCGTCACCTCGGGGGAGGTGATGCCCAGCCGGTCTTTGTTATTCCGGAAATAGGTATCGCCGAGCGTCAGCGTACGGCGCATGGCCAGCCACGTCCCTTCCATCAGTCCTGAGTTTTCCGAGCCGCAGTAGCGGTAGAAAGGCACATAGTGGGTATACTTGGAGAAAGACCCGGCCAGCACGGCATCGTCGGCATTGCGCGTGAGGATGATGTTGCCGCTCAAATCGCGCCCCGAAAAATCGAAAGACACCCAGATGTCCTCGGTGTTGATCGGATCGGACGCAAGGTCGCCCGCATCGAGCAGGTCGATATAGTACAGCCCTTCGGACTGGAGGTTCTCCACCAGGTCGCTGCGGTGCTGGGTCATCCATGCCTCGAGCGCCTGGTTCTCGAATTTGTCGTAAGATTCCGTTTCGTCTTTCGCGCAGGACGTCAGCACCAGAAGGCCGGCGAGCGGCACGTACAGAAAACGAGCGATAAATTTCATATATTCGGTTTGTATTTTACTCAACTTTTAATTCGCCGGTTCCACAGGGGCGTCCGCGTCGACCGGATCCACTGCGTCCACCGTAAAAAACCAAGCTATGGGACTCTCATTCGGGATAAGGCCGAAATAATCGTCGCCATAGGCCATATTGTATGTCATATACACCTCGACGGCATCGCCCTCGCGGCAACCAAGTAACGCATCGGCCAGCCCTTTTATTATGTCAGGGTGCCGCATATCCACCGTCAGCGGCTCGAACTTCCACCACTCGGTATTGAGCCCCCGCCCTTCCAGAAAACTTTTCAGGGCGGCATCGTTCGTATAATAAGGTACTGTCCAGTTGTTTTCCGAGCCCGTCGTCACGATATTCGCATAGGTGAAGACGTAGGCGCGGAACGTGATCTTCACGGTCGAGGCCGGGGTTACCTCCGGCCAGTTGACCCGGTCGGGATTGTAGATGTCGGTAATGTAGCGGTATACGGCATCGCCCGAAACCGTGTAGTAGGGCTGGTTGCTGCCCTCCTCCAGGTTCTCCTCGGCGACGAGCCGGGGTGCGTGCGTCCCGGTCAGGAAAGAGACTATCCTCTCCTTCTGCGCGGGCTGGACGTCCTCGTCGTCGGAACAGCCGGCCAGCGACACGAGCGCAGCGGATATGCATATGACAAATAGTCTTTTCATCGTCGTATTATCGTGCAAATTTACAAAAACAATCCGATTTCAAAGCATGAAACGCAAAAAAAGCCCCGGTTAGCGTGCCGGGGACAAAAAAAAGACGACCGAAGCCGTCTAAATCCCTTCCTGCCATCAGCGGTAATAGTCTTTCCGCGGGTCTTTGAGCCGCTGGAGCCGCCGCTGCTTCAACACGTAGATACCTATCGCTACGGCGACGGCACCACAGACGATGCAGAGCAAGAGGATAATAAATCCGAGTGGGAGCGCCTCTTCCATTTACAGAGCATGCAAGTTTAACAAAATATTGCGGTGTATAAAATACGATGCCGCAAATGTATAGCAAATAATCTGCCCGGCCAAATTGTGGGGGGGGGAATTTTCACACTTTTATTGATTAAAAAAGCTTTTTCATAGGATTTTTAAGGCCATCCGCACCAGATCCTCGACCGAAACAGCCGGATTATCGCGCAAGATGCCGCGCAGGGCCTTCTCGGCGGGGGCCTTGGCGAATCCCAGCATGACCAGCGCCGAAAGCGCCTCGTCGAGCGATTCCCCGCCCGCAGACGGCATCGCCGGGGTATCGCCCTCGGCCAGTCCGGTGAGTTTGCCGCTCAGCTCGACGATGATTTTCTGGGCGGTTTTCAGCCCCAGTCCCTTGACGTTTTTGAGCAGCACGGCATTGCCCGAGGTGATGATCCCCTGCAGTTCACGCGGCGAATAGGTCGAAAGGATCATGCGCGCCGTATTGCCTCCCACGCCCGAAACGCTGATCAGATGGCGGAAGAATTCGCGTTCGACTTTCGTTGCGAAACCGTACAGGATCTGGGCGTCCTCACGCACGATGTAGTGCACGTACAGACGGGCGTTTTGCGCATGTTCGACGGCCGCAAATGTTTCGAGCGAGATATGGAGGTAGTAACCGACACCTCCGGCGTCGATGACCGCATATGCCGGGGTCGCCTCGGCGACCGTTCCGCTGATGTATTCGTACATGAAATTCAAAATTTACAAGGCGTGGGGCAAAAATAAAGATTTTTTTTTACCTTTGTGATT
>ERZ779894.3100-NODE-3100-length-13442-cov-2.619332_pt1 | contig 13442 bp, 9 predicted proteins | sample MGYA00511587_ERZ779894 | MGnify/ENA primary metagenome ERZ779894 (study PRJEB29588, sample SAMEA2160490) | human gut metagenome | biome: human gut; feature: human-associated habitat; material: faeces | place: Denmark | collected 2008/2010 ... | reverse complement strand
TGTGTGCAGATGGCACGACGGAAAAGGAATTAAACCTTGCCATTGTTTTGCGCATGGGAGAATTTCTCCGCTTGCAAGGTGTGCAAGTGATATATACACGTACTCAAGACGTTTCTCTGAATGTGGAAAATATTCCCGGACAGCACAAACGCTATGATTTGAAAAATCGACTGAAGATTGCGCAGAAATATCCCCAGGCAATCTTTGTCAGTATTCATATGAACAAATTTGCACAACCGCAGTATGGTGGCGCTCAAGTCTTTTATTCTGTTAATCATCCGGACAGTGAAACGCTTGCAGCGCAAATGCGTCAGGATATTTGCGATACTCTTCAACCAGAAAATCAGCGTACCATCAAAGCGGCTGGTAGCTCGATTTATTTGTTGGATCGATGTAAGTCCCCCGCGGTTCTTGTTGAGTGCGGTTTTTTGTCGAATCCCGATGACACAGCGATGTTGTGCAGTACGGCGGGACAGACAAAAATGGCCGCGGTGCTTTCCCAAAGTATTCTGGCATATTTTTCCAACAAAGAACCGGCAGCCTAAATGGTTTTTAAAAGGGAAGTGCGAATATTTTCAAAGTGATTTACATGGTTGTTTTCTCAAGCTGTAAAAAATAAGATTAAAACATAAAGAAAAGGATGTCAAACATGAAAGCACCGAAAATTACCTATGTCTGTACGGAATGTGGATACAAGGCAACCAAATGGATGGGACATTGCCCATCCTGCGGCGTTTGGAATTCAATGGTGGAACAGGAACAAGAAGAGCTCGAGACATCTGCCGCGACCAAAGCGCGTCATATGGTGTATTCCACGCTTGGCGAAACGCAGGCTGTTCCGTTTCATTCGCTCAAAAGTCCGGAATATATGCGTACACAAACGGGGCTCAACGAGTTGGATCGTGTCTTGGGGGGCGGATTGGTACTTGGTTCGGTGGTACTGCTCAGCGGTGAGCCGGGGATTGGAAAATCAACGCTTTTGTTACAGATATGCAACGCGTTGGGTGCACAGTGCCGCGTGCTGTATGTTTCCGGTGAGGAATCCCAGGGGCAAATTAAGATGCGCGCCAGGCGTCTGCATGTAGATGGCGACAATTTATATTTGTGTATTGAAACGGATATCGTAAAAGTGTTGGAGCAGATGGATCAGCTTCATCCCGACATTTTGATTGTTGATTCGATTCAGACCATGTACAATGGGACCGTCAATTCCATTCCCGGCAGTGTGACACAGGTGAAAGAAACGACCATGGCTTTGATTCGAAAGGCCAAGGCGGAGGGCGTTTCTGTGTTGCTGGTCGGACACGTCAACAAAGAGGGTGGCATTGCCGGGCCGAAAGTTCTGGAACATATGGTGGATGCCGTGCTCTATTTTGAGGGCGAAAGACAGCAGAATTATCGTATCATCCGTGCCATCAAAAATCGTTTTGGTTCCACCAATGAAATCGGTGTGTTTGAAATGACGGAACGCGGATTGGAACAGGTGGAAAATCCGTCTGAGATGTTGCTCTCTGCGCGTCCTGTCGGTGTTTCCGGAAATTGTACTGTTTGTGTGATGGAAGGTTCCCGTCCGATCTTGGCTGAAATTCAGGCGCTGGTGACACGTACTGTATTTCCCGCACCGCGTCGCAGTGCTTCGGGATTGGACTATAACCGCATCCATTTGTTGTTGGCAGTGTTGGAGAAACGCCTCGGCATGCATTTTTCCGGCAGTGATGTTTATCTCAATGTGGTAGGGGGACTGTATTTGGAAGAAACGGCGGCAGATCTTGCCGTATGTCTTTCTCTGATATCTTCCATCAAAGATAAACCGGTCGATGATAATTTGGTAGCGATTGGAGAAGTGGGATTGAGCGGCGAGGTGCGCAGCGTGTCCAATTTGGAACAGCGTGTGCGGGAGTGCGCGCGTCTCGGATTTGGTAAGGTACTTGTTCCCAAAAAGAATTTGAACAAAAAGCCGTTTCATGTTGACGGTTGTGAAGTGATCGGGATCAACAGCGTTTTTGAAACTTTGAAATATTTTTCGTGAGGTGAACGTTTTGCTGTATTTAAAAGGATTGGACGAATGGCCGGTGTTTTCATTTTTTGAACAACTCACGCAGATCCCCCGTGCCTCCGGTCATGAGGAAAAAATCGCGTCATTTTTGTGTGATTTTGCTCAGGCCCACGGCTTTTGGTATCATTGTGATACCATGCATAACGTGCTGATCCGCAAACCCGGTACACAGACGCTTGCACATGCATCTCCCGTGATTTTGCAAGGGCATTTGGATGTGGTTTGCGAAAAGCGAAGTGGAACGGAACATGATTTTTCCGACGAACCACTTCAATTAGCGTTGGACGATGATTGGATCACGGCGCGCGATACGACGCTGGGAGCCGATGACGGTATCGCTGTGGCCATGATGCTTGCATTGCTGGATGCCGATCCTGCTACGTGTGTACATCCACCGTTGGAATGTCTGTTTACCGTGCAGGAAGAAATCGGCCTTTGCGGGGCTGGGGCGTTTGATGCGTCGCTTTTGCAGGGGCGCAGATTGATCAATTTGGACAGTGAGGACGAGGGGAGAGTGTGTGTCGGCTGTGCCGGCGGGGTACGCTGTGACTTTGTCCGTGCTGTTTTACCGGCAGAGCCAAACACATTACCTTTGAGCGATGCACAACTGATCACGCTGCGTGTGGATCATCTTGCTGGCGGGCATAGCGGCATGGATATCGGTCTGGGACGTACCAATGCCAATGTGCTTTGTTTGACATTGATCGATGAAGTACGGACACGTTTCCCGGGTGAGGTGACGTTGGCAAGCGTGCAAGGCGGCGGGATGGACAATGCGATTGCCAGAATGGCGGAAGCAACATTGTTTTGTTCTTCTGAGGCAGCCGCGTTCTTGCGCACACGAGCAGCATCTTATCAAAAAACATTTTGCACAGCGGATCGTTGCGGTACCATTACGATACAAAAACAAGAGGAGATGCCCGCAACAGTCCTGCGAGAAACGGATACGGAAGCACTGCTGCAATTGGTTCGTACGTTACCAAATGGTGTTATTTGCCGCAGTCGGGATTTTGAAGGATTGGTGGATGTCTCTGCGAACTTGGGGATTTGTCATGCCGATGGCACAAGTATTTGTTGTTCTTCTTCCTTGCGCGCCATGAAAAAGCAGGATATGGAAACACAAAAAGAGCGCTTTGTCCAGATTGCGCGGGAAAGTGGCTTCACGCTTTCATTCCGCGGTGAATATCCCGGTTGGGAGTATCATCCCGATTCCGCACTTTGTCAACTTTACGTCGAGACATATCGCGATTTTTATGGGGCAGATCCCGTTGTCGAAACCATTCATGCGGGATTGGAATGCGGCATCTTTTGTAATAAAATTCCCGGACTGGATGCCATTTCTTTCGGCCCTACCATGCAGCATGTCCACACGCCGGATGAACGTCTCAGCGTCTCCTCGGTCAAACGAGTCTGGAATCATCTGTGCGCAATGCTTGCCAAAATGCAGTGATGTTTTAGGTTCTTGGATGCTTGATGATACAGACATAAAACAAATATCCCCGGAAAACATTTCTGTTTTCCGGGGATATTTTTATTGCATCGCAAATCGATTGGAACACAAACTCTTTTTGGATGAATTTGCGGATGGTTCATATGCTGAAAATGATCGATTTTATCGTATTTTTTGTTCCGTACAAAAAAGCACATTTAGCACATGAAAGGATCAAAATCTCCCAGTTGAGAAGGAATGAGGCGCAGCGAAAAGTCGATGTGTTCTGCGGCACAGTGGAAACAGTCATCCATACCCGGGCCGCACGAGGCGGAGCCCAGACCGCTCATTTTCCAATCCACGCGCAGGAACGTCTGTTTTGAAGGAATGAGTTCGTGTTCATGTTTGGCTTTAGAGAGCATTTCATCACTGAAGTGTGAGGCGTTAAACGAAAAGGCGCGTGTGTTGCCGGCTGCTTTGACAAGTAAGCCATGATCAACTGCATTTTGTACGCTCACCCAGTGTGTACGCGCATGAGAACCGTTTTCCTGTGGTTTGAGATAGGGTTCATGGTTGGCGCTCACAGTGGTGTTGTACAGATCCAGTGTAGCCAAATGGCATTTGTCTTCGTATGCTTCTGTTGGACCCAGACCAAAATAGCGCAGTTGTTCGAATCCTTCCGGCAACAAAAATGCCAGTCCGAACCGAGGCAGCCAGTGTGCTTCATTGCACCAGTCGGCATGCAGATTGATGTTCAGATTCCCGTCGTTACAGACGGTATATTGCATGGTGATGTCCAATGCCGGTTTGCGGGATTTTCCGCCTAACAAATAATGACCCGACCATACCGCCTGTTGGGATGTTTGCGCGGTGCAAGCAAAAGACAAACATTTACATTGTGCTGCGTGATAGTAATTTTTGATCCACTCCGGTGCATTATATACATCATTGTCCGTCGGTGCGCGCCAGATGTGAAAACGTACGGGTGCGGCAAGCAGATTTGTATGGTTGTGCGTTATTTGTGCTAACATTCCCGTTTCACCATCGAAGGTATACGTTGTGTTTGCGGCGTGTGCCGTTATGGGTTGTTTGTCGCAAACACGCACGGTATAAAACGGATGCGGCGTCGGTACAACCGGCGCGGGGGTATTTGTGATCACTTGTATTTTGCAAATCTCATCTCCCGCTTTGGCAAAACGTTTTTGTGTGGCATAGACCAAACGCAAATCCAACGTGCCGTATTTTTCGGCGCATGCCTGCGCAAGAGAAAAGCAAAATTCTTTTGTGACTCCCGCGGCAAGATCCGGCACGAAACTGCCACCGCCACACACTTGCCCGTTTTGTTTGAATTCCCAGAACAAAATGGTGTCGGACAGATCGGCAAAAGACAGCATGTTTTTCAGTTTGAGTTTTGCCGTGTTTTCATTTATTTCTGCATCAATCAATTTTAAGGGTGCAATGACTTCTTTGTATTCCAACAGTCCGGTATGCACGCGTCTGTCCGGATACACCAAACCATCCATACAGAAATTTCCATCGTTGGGCTGTTCGCCATGATCCCCGCCGTATAGATAGGCCACACGGCCGTCATCCAGCCGCTTTTCCACGGCGTGATCGGTCAGTTCCCACACACATCCGCCGAAAATTTGATCATTGCGGTTGATCAGTTCCCAATATTTGTACAGATCGCCCGGCCCGTTTCCCATCGCATGACAATATTCACACAGAAAATACGGTTTTTCTGCAAATTTTGGTTCTTGCAGTGCTTTTTCGATATCTTCCGGTGCCCAATACATGTTGCTGGTAAGGTCTACCGCATCGTAATATTTTTCACCGCAGAAAATGTGTTCAAAATGGATGGGACGATCGGGATCATGTTCTTTGAGAAAACGACTCATCGTCACATGATTTTTTCCGCCGCTTGCCTCGTTGCCCAGCGACCAGAACAGCACGCTTGTTCGATTTTTGTCGCGCTGATACATGCGTTCGGCACGATCCAGAAACGCAGCTTCCCATGCCGGATCTCCCGAGAGATTTTCATCGTCAAAATTCATGCCATGTGTTTCCAGATCCGCTTCTTCCATGACCATCACGCCCCAAATATCGCATAATTCCGTGAAACGCGGGTCATTGGGATAGTGAGAGGTACGGACCATGTTGATGTTATGTCGTTTGATGATATTGAGATCATTGATCATGTGTGAGACCGGCGTCGTATGGCCCAAAAGCGGATGACTGTCATGTCGATTCACGCCTTTGCATTTGATTTTTGCACCGTTGAGATAGACGACATTTCCGCGAATTTCGAGCTTTCGAAAACCAATTTTTTGGCCGATGATTTCGCCGTTACATTCCATGATCCACTGATACAGCTGCGGTTGTTCTGCGTTCCAAAGGATCACATCGGGTACACAAACAGTGATTTCTTTCTCACTTGTCTCCCCATGTGCCACACATGTGCCGTTCGGCGCTTTGAGCATATAATGAACGGGCAGATGTTCCTGTGTCGTTTCCAACGTGATGTGCAGTTCAGCTGCGGAAAAAGCATTATCAAACGTTTGACGCAAGGTGTAGTCTGTGATACGTTCACGATTGCGGTACAACAGATATACGTCTCTGGAAATACCGGCATAGCGGAACATGTCCTGATCTTCCAAATAGGATCCATCGCACCATTTCAGTACCAGTACACGTAACCGGTTTTCCCCGGCGACTGCCATTGGAGTAATATCAAATTCCGAAGTGGCGTGTGACACCTGACTGTAACCGGCAAACGTGTCATTGACCCAGAGATAAAAAGCCGTTTCTACACCTTCAAAATTCAGGTGAATATCCTTTTGTGTTAGCACCGATTCTTCCAAATAAAAATCTGTTTCGTAAAGGCCGCACGGCGTTTGATCCGGAATGTGCGGCGGACAAACCAGAAACGGATAGTTAAAATTGGTGTACATCGGTTTATCATAACCACGATCCAGATAGGTTTGCCATGCACGCGGCACGGTAATTTCATCAGACAGAGGTTCATCTTGTGCATTTCGGTTTGAAAGTGCGTCATTGGCTGCGGCAAATGACGGGAAATAAGTAAAACGCCAGGTACCGCACAGTGTTTGAAAGAACGGGGATTGTTCGCGTGCCCCGGTTTCCAGACGTGCTGTTGTATCATAGGGAATAAAGTAAGCACGTGGCGGCAGGGTGCCGATATGCAGTTGCGCCGGGTCTTCATGATAGGCGGCAGGGATTGGCAGCTGAGCTTGTATCATAAGTGTGTTCTCCTTTGTTGAATGTCGTGTAAAAGCAGTTGCCGCAAATTTGACGGCAGGTTTTGTTTTTTTACGTGTTGCTCCGAATCAAGCATATATGTTATGATACGGTAGACCGTAACATATTTTTTCCAATGTCAGAAAAGTCATACCAGACATCAAGTGAAAAAAGAAAGAAGGGTGCCGCATCATATATGCGGCACCCTTTGGTATGTTGCACGTTGTACCGAAAATCAGCAAATGTTGCCGCGATAATCGCAGTGATGAACAGGTGCGCCGAATTCGTTGGGTTTTGCCCATTTAACAGCGTTGTAAATAACTCTCTGAACCTGAGGATTGTAATAGGAACGGCATTCTTCATGACCGGGCTGAAAATAAAACACACGGCCGCGACCTTTGGTCCAGCAGCAGCCGCTGCGGAAAACATAACCGTGCTCGAACCAGCTCATGAATACCAGCTCATCCGGCTGCGGAATGGCAAACGGTTCGCCATACATTTCTTCCAGTTCCAAGTCAATGTATTCACCGACACCGGCGGCAATGGGATGTGCGGCATTGACGTTCCACACGATTTCATGCTGGTTGTCGCTCCACAGCAAGTTACCTGTGGTGCCCACAATTTGACGGAACGGCTTGGAGTGATGCCCGGAGTGCAGTGCAATAAAGCCCATGCCATCGTTGTAAACGCGACCGGTGATACGGTTCACCAGATCGTCCGGCACTTCATGGTGTGCTATGTGTCCCCACCACAACAATACGTCCGTGTCATTCAAAACTTCGTCCGGCAGACCGTTTTGGGGCTCATCCAGTGTAGCGGTGCGAATGTTGAATTCGTTGTTCACATCCAATTCGCCTAAAAATTTTGCAACTTGGCCGTGAATACCTTCCGGATAAATCTCACGGATACGTTCCTCGCTTCTTTCATGACGATATTCGTTCCATATCGTTACATTGATCTTTTTACTCATGATGTATTCTCCTTGTCCACATCTTTGAAAAATGGAAAGTATCATTCGTTCGGGACAGTGTTCCGCCGCCGGCGATGACCCAAACACATCATAGCATAAAGGCGAAACCATGTCAAGAAAAAAGTACCATTTTTTTGATCGTTTTTCGTCCGTTCCTTTTGCTTTTACGATTTTATCGCTCGTATCTTATATGTTGAAGAAAAATGTCCGAAGGCATATTACAATTACAATTGCAGCGGCTGTACCTGATTCGTACGTTCCAACAGACAAACTGCGTGAGCGGCAATACCTTCTTTTCTTCCGGTAAAGCCGAGATGTTCTTCCGTGGTGGCTTTGATGTTGATTTGATTTGTATTGATTTGTAGTGCCTGAGAAAGAGCTTTACGCATTTGCGGCAAATAGGGAGAGAGCTTTGGAGCTTGGGCAATCAAGGTGCTGTCAATGTTGCAAATGCAGTATCCTGCGTCTTGCACCAAAGCGACTGTTTCCCGCGCCAGTATCAGGCTGTCAATTCCGGAAAATCTGTCATCGGTGTCCGGAAAATGCATGCCGATATCGCCCAGTCCCGCTGCGCCAAACAACGCATCCATCACTGCATGTGTCAGTACATCGGCATCTGAATGCCCTGCAAGTCCTTGTGGATAGGGGATTTGTACACCACCCAATATCAAACGGCGTCCGCTTTCAAAACGGTGTACGTCATATCCATGTCCGATCCGCATCATCTGTCATTCCTCCGTCGGGTTTCTGTTCCTGTTGTGCCTGTCGTGATTGTAAGATTGCATTTGCAAATACAAGATCTTGCGGCGTTGTTATTTTGATGTTTTCCTGCCCGCAGTCTACCATCGTCACGGAAAAGCCGCAAGCCTCTGCCAGCATACAGTCATCCGTTGCTGTAATTCCACGTTCCTTGGCTGTATACGCGCACGCACGATATAATTCAGTCTGAAAGGTCTGGGGTGTCGCCGCCAGCCAGGCATGTCCGCGATCGGGTGTGCACCGTATATGCAAGTTGTCATCAACCAATTTGATCGTATCTTTTGCGGGACATCCGGCAGCAGCGGCGCGGGTACGATATGCTGTCAGTGCAACTTTTTCGATCATTTCAGGTGTGATCAAGCATCGCGCAGCGTCGTGGATAGAGAGAAAGCGGCTGCGCTCGTCCACAGCGTTCAGACCCGCCATTGCCGATTTTTGACGGGTGTTTGACCCACGAACAATTTTTTTTACTTTGGTGATATTGTATTTTCGGAGCAGTGCAGGGTATTGCTGCATTTCTTCCGCTTTTGCTACAACAATGATTTCATCAATGAGTGTACAGCGAGAAAAAGAAAGAAGGGTACGTACCACAACGGGCAATCCTTTTATTTCCAGCCACTGCTTTGTGACATTTGCGCCCATTCGACTTCCGCTTCCCGCCGCCAAAATAACCGCTGAGTGAAATGGATGTGCGTTCGTGTGCTGTGATGCCATTATTGGGGTTCCTTTCTGCTGTGTTGCACAGCAAATTATTTCTCATGAAAAAATGGTGTAAAACGGTACGGTGTCCGTTGCAACCTATTTGATTTTTTGTGGGGAAATATTGTATCACAACCACATTATATCATTTTTTTTTGAGAAACAAAAGGGTTTTGCACAAAAGATCTTTCAACGCTTTTATGTTATATCTTTATTGTAGCGGTCGGCAGTGAAATGTAGTTGCAAAAAAAGGCGGATAAAAGATGAAAGTTCTCAAAAAAAATGAAAAAAGGATTTGAAAAAACCATGGTTTCATGATATACTATATTATGAATAGCTGTCTGCATTGTGATCGATCTTTTTGGGAGGAAATGCATGGAAACAGTAATCAGTACCATCCGTGAATTATGGAGCTATTTTTCCAGCGTCGTTCGTGCCATCGGCGTGATGGATATTTTAGATATTATCATTGTCAGTGTATTGTTGTATTATTTGGTTCGCTTTATTCAGCAGCGACGTGCCGGACGATTGGCCATCGGTGTATTGGTGTTGTTGTTTATGCTTATCATCAGCACCATACTGAATATGCACATGATCCGTTACATTTTGGCGAATTTGTTCCAGGTTGGTATCATTGCATTGATGATCGTATTTCAACCGGAACTTCGTTCTGCGTTGGAAAAGGTAGGCGCTGAACCATTTCGAGGCTTGCGCGGGATCGGGGAAGGCAAGGAGTCTGATCTGGTAGCCGGGGTAATCCGTGAGGTTTCGTCTGCGGCGGCTGATATGGCGGCGGAAAAAACAGGCGCTTTGATTGTGTTTGAACGCACAGTAAAACTGGGGGATATCGCCCGTACGGGAACCATGATCAATGCGGATGTCAATGCGTTTTTGCTGAAAAATATATTTTTTAACAAAGCACCGATGCACGATGGTGCCGTAATCATTTCCAATAACCGCATTGAGGCGGCAGGTTGTTTTTTGCCGTTGTCCATGAACCAAGACATTATCAAAGACCTTGGCACACGACATCGCGCGGGGATTGGTATGAGTGAAAACAGTGATGTCATTGTGGTCATTGTTTCGGAGGAAACAGGTGTAATATCTGTTGCGGTAGAGGGACGTTTGACACGGGATTATGACAAAGATACGCTGTCTCGTCTGCTTACCCATTATCTTGCGGCAAACGGCGTGGCAGGAAAGAGAAAGTTCCGTTTGAAACGTACCGGAAAGGTTTCTGAAAAGAAGCGGTACACAAAAGACGATCTGACAAAAGCGCATGACACGGTAAAACCGGAGGATACGGCAGATGAAAAAACGGTGTTAAAGGAAGAGCATGAAAAACAAGTTGAAACAGCGCAGCCTTTTGCACAGGATGCACAAACAATGACACAGGAAAAGGGGGAGCGTCATGGCGAATAAAACGGAAAAACCGACAGAAAAACAAAAGCAGACGATATCTCCCGAAGAAAAAAGACGATTGTCACGAAAAAGACGGTCGAATATCGGTGTGATGTTACTCTGCCTGTTGGCAGCGTTTGGATTTTGGTGTTATGTCATGAATGTGGATTCTCCCATTTATGAAGAGACGTTTTCTTCCGTTTCACTGCAAGTTTCCAATAACAACAATGCGGTAGCAGGTACGGCCCAAAATGATACGGCATCGCAGTATACGGCAATTTCCGCTTCAGAGGGCTCTATTGTAGAGGTTACACTGCGCGGCCGCCGTTCCGTTCTTTCCAATTTGGCTGATGATGATATCACTGCATATGTTGATATTTCTTCGGTTACACAGGCGGGTCGTCAGGCTTTTCCCGTCGTTGTGGAAGCGCCTGCAGGTACGACCGTGGTGGATTATTCTCCGCGTGAGATGACCGTGTATGTAGACCGCCGTGGCTCCAAACAGGTGGATGTGGTCGTGCGCAAAGATTATCCGAGTATGCCGGCAGGGTATTATTTCGGTGAAGAAACGTTGTCTGATCCAACGATTGTTGTCACCGGACCTCAATCTGAATTAGATATGGTTGCAGCCGCACGCTTGGTTCTTTCCCGCAGTACGGAAATTACCGGTTCTTATACAGGTGCAGGTGAATTGGAATTGATCGATGCCAGCGGTAATGTAATCAATTCTTCGTATTTGCACATGTCTACAACGCATGTATCTTGCACCGTTACGGTTTGTACCGAGAAACAACTTCCTCTGACCACAGCATTTAAGAACGGTTACTGGACAAATGCGGATGCCAATGTGACCATTACCCCTGACCATGTCACAGTGCGCGGACCGGTGGAAACCCTTGCTTCTCTCACTTCCTTGGAAGTGACTACGCTTGATGAAACGACGGTATTGGAGAATCGCACCTATAATTATGGATTGAGATTGCCGGAAGGCGTTGAATTATCACAGACTTTGGATAATGTGCAGGTGTCTGTTTCACTCAGAAACAGTTATTCCCGTACGTTGGATGTGAGTGGAGACCAAATTTCCGTGACCAATACACCTTCGAATGCCACAGTGACGATTCCCGAACAAACGGTTCGTGTTACCGTGCGTGGGAATTCCGAACAGGCAGTGAATGATCTGGCGGCAGAGAATATACGGATACAGGTGGATTTGTCCGCAGCAAACAACCTTTCGCCGGGCAGACAAATGGTCAATGCCACGGTGAGTATTGCTTCCGGCAATTCAGCCGCAGCATACGTTTTGGGAACATACCAGGTGGCGATCAATGTGCAATAATTTTCATGTAGAGCAGGCTCCTAATTGCCAGCCATATTGTTTTGTGCTGCACAACATTCGTTTGCCGTATACGGCAGATCCGCAAGAGGCAGTGGCGACAGCACGTCGGCAGCTTTTACAAGTATTTTCTACACATGCGAAGATCACGGATGCACACATTTGCAGACGGAGCGTTGATGCACGCAAAAAACCGCATATTTTCTTTGTATATTCTGTGCAATTGACGGTACAGCTGGATCGGCAGGCAGATGTAGATGCGGTATTGCATGCAAATCGCGATCTGGACTTGCTGCATCCGGCTGAACTACCAAGCGCGCGCGGCAACGAAAAGCTTGGGGCACGTCCGGTTGTGATTGGATTTGGTCCGTGCGGTATGTTTGCCGCCTTGGTTTTGGCAGAGGCAGGATATGCGCCTGTCATTTTAGAACGTGGGGATGATGTCGAAGCGCGCATTGCCGCTGTGGCGTCCTTTGTCGAAAACGGAACACTTGATGAGAATAGCAATATCCAATTTGGTGCCGGTGGTGCCGGAACATTTTCTGACGGCAAACTGGTGACGCGGATCAATGACCCGTTGTGTCGATATGTGTTACAGTGCTTTGTCTCATTCGGCGCCCCGGAACAGCTGCTTTTCGATGCGCGCCCGCATCTTGGAACGGATGTACTTCGTGTTCTGGTTGCCAATATTCGCGATGCGTTGAAAAAACGCGGCGCGACATTCCATTTTCGAACCTGTGTACAAAAAATCGTACCGCATACCGATACTGTGACATTATATACCAATCAGGGTGTTATGACGGCAGGTGCTGTGATTTTAGCGGTTGGACACAGCGCACGTGATACATATCACACGCTTTTACAAGACGGATGGGACATTGTTGCCAAGCCTTTTTCCGTCGGTGTACGCGTGGAACATTTACAAACGTGGCTGGACCATGCAATGTATGGGACGGCGGCGGGGGACAACCGTTTGCCGCATGCAGAATATCATTTGTCTTATCGAGAAGGTGCGCGCGGTGTATACTCGTTTTGCATGTGTCCGGGCGGTCAAGTGGTTGCCGCGGCCAGCGAAGCGGGGGGCGTTGTGGTCAATGGTATGAGCAACGCTGCACGTGACGGACGCAACGCGAATGCGGCGCTTGCCGTTTCGGTATTGCCGCAAGATTACGGGGAAACACCTCTGGGTGCCATTGCGTTCCAACGAAATTTGGAACAACGTGCATTTTGCATGGGCGGTGAAAATTATAACGCTCCGGTGCAGACCGTTGGTGATTTTTTGAACAATACGAAAGGACAAGTCCCAACCTCTGTTTTACCCACTTATCGGAACGGCGCTGTTCGTCTGTGTTCGTTGCCGGAACTGCTGCCGCCGTTTGTTACCTCGATGCTGCAAAAAGGTTTTTCTGTTTTCTCTAAAAAGATTCGTAATTTTGATGTTCCGGCTGCACTGTTGACCGGCGTGGAGACACGTACTTCTTCACCTGTCAGAATTTTACGCGGTGCGTCATTCACGGCACCCGTCAGCGATTTG
>ERZ779894.3089-NODE-3089-length-13480-cov-4.562235_pt1 | contig 13480 bp, 15 predicted proteins | sample MGYA00511587_ERZ779894 | MGnify/ENA primary metagenome ERZ779894 (study PRJEB29588, sample SAMEA2160490) | human gut metagenome | biome: human gut; feature: human-associated habitat; material: faeces | place: Denmark | collected 2008/2010 ... | reverse complement strand
TTATTAATAATTTTTCTTTTTAAATTAGTTTATTTATAGTTATTTTTCTATTGATTGAATATAGATAAATATGGTATAATTACTAACAGAATTTTGCCGCCGCCTTTTCGTGCGGCAAATATTGCCGCAGGGAGTGAGTGCTTGAAGGATATAATCGTTGTTTATCCCCTGAAAGAAACCGCTCTCTCTATAAGAGCTTTGCTTGAAGAAAGCGGTTTTCATGTTTCGCATATCTGTGCGCTCGGCTCATCGGCGTTAAGAATAGCGCAGGAAAAACTCGGCGGTATAATCGTCTGCCCTTTTTTGATGAAAGATATGACCTCTGCCCAGCTTGCGGAACAGCTTCCGCAGGGCTTTGATATAATAGCGCTTTCAAAAAACGGCACTGAGCAGTATATGGGCAATATGATCACTTTGCCCGTGCCGATGAACAGAGCTGATTTTTTGAGCACGGTTCAGATGCTTGCAAACAGCAAATCGGGTTTCACCCGGCGCAGCGGGAATGACGGCGAATATATATCAAAAGCGAAACAGGCGCTTATGAGCGTTTACGGGATGAGTGAAACGCAGGCTCATAAGTATCTGCAAAAGGAAAGTATGAAGAGCGGCAAAAAAATTGCCGCCGTGGCGATGGATATTCTTGACAGGCTTACATAGATCGGCTTTGCCGGAATATTTTTTAGTAAAAGGCTTGTGGTTTTATGAAATTTACAAAAATGCAGGGCTGCGGCAACGATTACGTTTATATCGACTGCCTCAGCGAGACTGTTGAAAACGAAGAAGAAGCGGCAATATTGCTTTCGGACCGCCATTTCGGAATCGGAGCGGACGGTCTTATTCTCATTAAAAAAGGCACTGCTGCGGATTTTGAGATGGTCATGTATAATGCGGACGGTTCACGCGGTGCGATGTGCGGCAACGGTATACGCTGCGTTGCGAGATACGTTTACGACAAGGGCTATGTGAAAAAGGACAAATTTACTATCGAATCCATGGGCAGCGTGAAACAGATAGAGCTGTTCCGAAACGGAGATACAGTCGAGTCCGTACGTGTTGATATGGGCACGCCCGTTATAAAAGCGGCTGCTGTTCCGGTTGTTTCCGATTCGGAATCTGTTATAAACAGATGCGTAAATATCGGCGGCAGGGAATTTAAGATGACCTGTGTTTCTATGGGCAATCCGCATGCCGTTATGTTTATAGATGAAAGTCCGAGCCTTTTTGAGCTTGAAAAATTCGGGCCGATGTTTGAAAACGATAAAATGTTTCCCGATCGAGTGAATGCTGAGTTTGCGCATATAGTAAATGAAAAGGAAATCGAAATGCGTGTGTGGGAGCGCGGTTCCGGCGAGACGCTTGCCTGCGGCACAGGCGCATGCGCAACCGCTGTTTCCGCTGTTTTATGCGGACTTGCAGAAAATGAGGTAACAGTCCGTCTTATCGGCGGCGATTTGAAGATTGAGTGGAACGGAAACGAGGATTCACCCGTTTATATGACAGGTCCTGCCGAATATGTGTTTACCGGCGATATAGATCTACAGAAAATCAGGAGGTTTAATATATGAAGATCAATGAAAACTTTTTGAAGCTTGAGGGTTCCTATCTGTTCTCAACCGTTGCAAGAAAGCAGAGAGAGTATCAGCAGGCACACCCGGACAAGGAGGTTATCCGCCTTTCCATCGGTGATGTAACGAAGCCGCTTGCCCCTGCCGTTATCGAAGCTATGCACAAGGCTGTGGACGAGATGGCGAATGAGGAAACTTTCCGCGGCTATCCGCCGGAGCATGGCTATGATTTTCTTATAGAAGCGATTCAGAAGCATGATTACGCGGACAGAGGCATAGATATTGAAAAGTACGAGATCTTTGTTTCTGACGGCGCGAAATCCGACTGCGGCAATATCGGCGATATTTTCAGCACGGATAACAAAGTTGCGATATGCGATCCTGTTTATCCCGTTTATCTTGATTCAAATGTTATGAGCGGCAGAACGGATATCATTTATCTGCCCTGCACCGCGGAAAACGGTTTTATGCCGCAGCTTCCGGACGAAGTGCCGGATGTGATTTATCTCTGCTTCCCAAATAACCCGATAGGCGTTGCCGCAAGCAGGGAACAGCTGAAAGTATGGGTGGATTACGCAAACGAGCATGGCTCGCTCATCCTTTATGATTCCGCTTATGAGTCCTTTGTAACAGACGGTTCGGTCAGATCAATATATGAAGTAGAGGGTGCAAAGACCTGTGCCATCGAATTTCGTTCTTTTTCAAAAACAGCCGGATTCACCGGCGTGCGCTGCGGCTACACCGTTGTGCCGAAGGCGCTTTCCTTTAACGGCACAAGCCTTAATCCTCTGTGGGCGCGCCGCCAGGCAACGAAATTCAACGGTGTAAGCTATGTTACACAGCGCGCGGCCGAGGCTGTTTACAGTGAAGAAGGTCAGAAGCAGACGAAAGAGACGCTCGCGTATTATCAGAGAAACGCAAAAGCAATCTTTGACGGACTTACCGAAGCCGGCTTCACCTGTTACGGCGCTGTGAATTCACCGTACGTGTGGCTTACCGTGCCCGAGGGTATGACTTCGTGGGAATTCTTTGATGATCTTCTTGATAAATGTCAGGTAGTCGGCACTCCCGGTTCCGGCTTCGGCAAGTGCGGTGAGGGCTATCTGCGTCTGACGGGCTTCGGCAACTATGAAAAGACGCTTGAGGCGATCGACAGGATCAAACGCGTTTACGGTAAATAAAGTTTATTCAATTTTGTATAAAATTTTTGGAGGATATAAAAAATGAAAAAGACAGAGCAGCTTTATGAGGGTAAAGCAAAGAAAGTATGGGCAACGGAAGATCCCGATATCGTTATTGTGGATTATAAAGATGACGCCACTGCTTTCAACGGCAAGAAAAAGGGCACGATCGTCGGCAAGGGCGTTGTGAACAACAAAATGTCCAACTATCTTATGCAGATCCTTGAAAAACACGGCGTTCCCACTCATTTTGTTGAGGAGCTTTCAGACAGGGAGACCGCTGTTAAAAAGGTAACTATCGTTCCGCTTGAAGTCATAATCAGAAACCGCGCGGCAGGCTCTATCTGCAAAAGGCTCGGTCTTGAAGAGGGAATGGATTTCGTTGCTCCTTCCATTGAGTTTTCCTACAAATGCGATGAGCTTGACGATCCGCTTATCTCCGAATACCACGCAATCTCCTGCGGTTTTTCCACAAGAGAAGAGATCGATACCATCAAGGAGATGGCTTTCAAAGTAAACGATGTTCTTAAAGAGTACTTTGCCTCTATCGGCGTTGAGCTTATAGATTTCAAGCTTGAGTTCGGCAAGACCTCAGACGGCAAAATCGTTCTTGCTGACGAGATCAGCCCGGACACCTGCCGCTTCTGGGATATCAAGACGCACGAAAAACTTGATAAGGACCGTTTTCGCCGTGATCTCGGCGGAGTAGAGGACGCTTACGCGGAGATGATGAAGAGAACGGGGTTGGAATAATGCCGAATAACACATATAATTCACCATTCAACGCGCGCTATGCAAGCAAGGAGATGCAGTATATCTATTCTCCCGATTTCAAGTTTAAGACTTGGCGAAAGCTGTGGATCGCGCTTGCGGAATCCGAAAAAGAGCTCGGGCTGAATATCACACAAGAGCAGATAGACGAGCTTAAAGCGCATGCTGACGATATAAATTATGAAGCCGCCGCGGAATATGAAAAGAAATTCCGCCACGATGTTATGGCGCATGTTCACGCTTACGGCGATCAGTGCCCGAAAGCGGAGCCTATCATCCATCTCGGCGCAACAAGCTGTTATGTGGGCGACAATACGGATGTTATCACCATGCGCGAGGCGCTTTTGCTTATAAAGAAAAAGCTTGTGAACGCCATCGCCTCCGTTGCGAAATTTGCCGATAAATATAAGGACATGCCCTGTCTCGGATTCACGCATTTTCAGCCGGCGCAGCCCACAACGGTGGGTAAAAGAGCGACGCTTTGGCTTATGGATCTTGTTATGGATTATAATGAGGTGGAGCATGTGCTCGATACCCTGATGCTGCTCGGCTCAAAGGGAACAACGGGCACGCAGGCGTCTTTCCTTGAACTATTCAACGGTGACCACGAAAAGTGCAAGGCGCTGGACAGAAAGATCGCCGAGAAGATGGGCTTTAAAGCCTGCTTCCCGGTCAGCGGTCAGACCTATGCGAGAAAGCTGGATACGATCGTTTGCAACTGCCTTGCGCTTATTGCGCAGTCCTGCTGTAAGTTCTCAAACGACCTCAGGCTGCTTCAGAATCTCAAAGAGATCGAAGAGCCGTTTGAAAAGAATCAGATCGGTTCGTCCGCTATGGCATATAAGAGAAATCCCATGCGAAGCGAAAGGATCGCGTCGCTTTCACGCTATGTTATGATCGATGCGCTCAATCCTGCGTGGACGGCTTCCGCACAGTGGTTTGAAAGAACTCTGGACGACAGCGCCAACAAACGAGTTTCGGTTGCCGAGGCGTTTCTTGCAACGGACGGTATTCTGGATCTGTATATCAATGTGACGAGCGGTCTTGTCGTTTATCCCAAAGTCATCCATTCAAGGCTTATGAGCGAGCTGCCGTTCATGGCAACGGAAAACATACTTATGGACGCGGTTAAAAAGGGCGGCGACCGTCAGGCGCTGCACGAAAGGATACGTGTTCACTCCATGGCGGCTGCCGCTGTTGTGAAACAGGACGGCGGTAAAAACGACCTGATAGACCGCATTGCGGCAGATCCCGCTTTCATGATGACAAAGGATGAGATCCTTGCTTCCATGAAGCCGGAAAATTTCGTGGGCAGAGCCCCGCAGCAAACAACGGATTTTCTGAATGAAGTTGTTAAACCAATCATTGACGCCAACAGGGATCTGCTTGGCATCGATGTGGAAATAAACGTTTAAAAAACGGAGGTTAAAATGATACAGTTAAGCGTTTTAGACACCTTTGCCGGTCTTTTTTCCAATTTCGGTGAAATAAGATGGCAGCAGATTGTTATGATTGCAATCGGCGGACTCCTTGTTTTCCTTGCAATCAAAAAAGAAATGGAGCCTACGCTTCTTTTGCCGATGGGCTTCGGTACCATTCTGGTAAACCTGCCTATGTCCGGCGCGATCACGCAGGCGGGCTCAAGCGAAGCCGGCCCCATCACCGTTTTGTTTGACGCGGGTATCGCCAATGAGCTTTTCCCGCTCCTGCTCTTCATCGGTATCGGCGCTATGATCGATTTCGGTCCGCTGCTTAAGAATCCGTGGCTTATGCTTTTCGGCGCGGCGGCACAGTTCGGTATTTTCTTTACATTCTTTATCGCGTCTTTCTTCTTTGATTTCAGAGACGCGGCTTCGATCGCCATCATCGGCGCTGCGGACGGTCCTACCTCGATTTTCGTTGCACAGGAGCTCAATTCCGCTTATCTCGGCCCGATCATGGTTGCGGCATATTCCTATATGGCGCTTGTTCCCATTATTCAGCCGCCTGTTATCAAGCTTTGCACAACAAAAAAAGAACGTCTTATCAGAATGAAATATCAGCCGGGCGAGGTTTCAAAGCTTACAAAGATCCTTTTCCCGATCATCATCACTGTTGTTGCCGGTCTGGTTGCGCCTAAGTCTGTTGCGCTTGTAGGCTTCCTGATGTTCGGTAATCTGATCCGCGAATGCGGTGTTCTTAACGCTCTTTCCGAAACGGCGCAGAATTCGCTTGCAAATATCATCACCATCCTGCTCGGTCTCACGGTTGCATCAAGAATGCACTATGAAGAATTCCTTCAGTGGCAGACCCTTCTTATACTCGCGCTCGGTCTTGTAGCCTTCATTTTCGATACGGCAGGCGGTGTGTTCTTTGCAAAGATACTCAACATCTTCCTTCCGAAGGGCAAGAAGATCAACCCGATGATAGGCGCTGCCGGTATTTCGGCGTTCCCGATGAGCGGACGTGTTGTTAACCAGATGGGTCTTAAGGAAGATAATCAGAACTTCCTTCTTATGCAGTCCATCAGCGTAAACGTATCCGGCCAGATCGCGTCTGTAATCGCCGGCGGTCTTATCCTTACACTTGTTGAAGGCATAATCTAACGGAGGTTAATATATGTTGAATTTACTTGCGAAATTAAGCGTAATCACAATGGCGATAAACGCCGATTCATGGAAAGAAACACTTCCGATCATGGCAATAGGCATGGTGGGTATCTTCCTTGTTATCGGTGTTATCATTCTTATAACATACGGCCTGAACAAGCTTTCAAACCGTAAAAAGAAAGATAAGAAAAAAGAAGATAAGTAACAATTTCCATTCTGAATAATCGTATGGACGGAAAGCTGAATACGAAACTAGAGAAAAAGCCAAAAACTGAACGCAATGATTGCGCAAAAGAAAAAAGAAGAGGATACGGTTAAAAGTCTTTTGCGAACGACATTCAGATATCTCAAAAAGGCTTTAAAGAAGCTCCTGTTTAAAACAAACAGGAAAGCGCAAAGCCGCTCCTAAAAGGAGCGGCTTTTTTATGTGCTTGTTTGCTTGAAAGCATTAAAAAAAGGTTGTATAATATAGATATTATAAATCTTGATTAAGGTGCGGATGTGAATGCAGCAGTGAATAAATACCGTGTTGCTGTGTGTGACGACGATCCCGTTTTGCTGGGTGAGATCGGCAAAATGTGCGGTTCCATTCTGGATGAGATAAAAATCAGATATGAAATAGCACAGTTTCCGTCAGCTGCCGAGCTAGGCGAAGTATTAAAAAAGGATGCAGACAGATTTGATGTTCTCCTGCTGGATATTCAGATGCAGGGCGAAAACGGTATGCAGCTTGCAAAGTCGCTGCGTGAAAACGGAAACAGGGTGAGCATTATTTTTATCACGGGCAGTGAGGATTATCTGCTGGAGGGTTACAGTGTTCAGCCGGTGAATTATCTGCTTAAGCCTGTTTCAAAGGAAACGCTGAAAAAAGCGCTTGTAACAGATATGCAGATCAGCCGCAAGGCTAATGTTATTACATTTAAGGCCGGAGGAAAAACGGTTTCCATACCCGCTGATAATATAATGTATATGGAAAGTTATAATCACAGTGTAACTTTTCATCTTTCGGACAGAAAGGTTACATATCCTATCTCCCTGGCTGCCATTCAGGGCGAGCTCTGCGCGGAGCAGAGATTTTATCGATGTCATAAAAGCTATATCGTGAATATGGATTTTGTGCATGAGATAAGCCGAAACGGAATTTTGCTTGAAAACGGCGACCGGATTGCCATTGGAAGATCCTTTTATAACGCGTTTCAGATCGCGTTTGTAAAATATTTAAACAGATAATGTATATCACAAAACGCCGCTGCGGTCTCGGACTGCGGCGGCGTTTTCGGTTGTATATATTTTGGTTATTCCGGCAGTTTAAGCGCTGTCTGCACGGTGAATATGTGCTTTGCATCATCATGGGAAATATCCAGCACGCTGTTGTATTTTTTTGCTACCGATTCCATCTGCAACATTCCGAAACCATGCTCTGATTTGTTTCCCTTTGTTGTCCGCGGCAGGTTGTTTTTTTCTGTTATGATCTCGCCCGAATAGGTGTTTTCACAGCGAATGGCGAGAAAGCCGTTTTTGATCTCCGCCTTGAATTTTATATATTTATTCTCCCCGTTTTCAGAACCTTTGTTTGCATCCAGAGCATTGTCAAGCATGTTCATAAGCAGTGTGCAAAGATCAATCTCGGAAATGTTTATCTCTTTCGGTAAAGCTGCAGCAGCTTCAAACCCGGTGCCGCTTTTTTCTGCGCGAGCAGCGCAGTCCTGAAGAATTGCGTTAACGGCAAAATGCTCCGAATATTTTATCTGTGTGCTTTTTTCAGTTTGGAATTTAAGCTTTTCAAGCTGCTCGCCTATTGCAGCAAGATCCCCCTTTTGATAGAGAGCGTCCATTGCCGTAAGCTGATGGCGCCACTTGTGGCGGAATTCATTTTGAGCGCGCATTTTGTTTTCGATCGCGCGGTAACTGTTCATAACAATCTCATTTTTCAGTTCCAGCGCTTTTTGGTTTGCGCGCTGCGCGGCAAATTCGTGCATCACACGGTATGCGGAAATAAGCGCACACATTCCGGCAAGCCAAAGGGTAAACCAGTAAAGCAGCCCGTCATATGCTCCGGCGCTGACAAGTCCGCCGACAGCGGAATTTAGGTAAACAGAAATACGGCCGTCAACGGTTAGCGAAAGCAGATAGGCAATAAGCAGTACCGCGGCGCTGATTGCAGTTCCTATTCCCATATATTTCCAAAAATCGCGTTTTCTGTTCATCACAAGATACAGCGCGAGCGCGGCAACGGTGATCCATCCAGTAAGTTTATTCGAAAAAAAGCTTACTATCTCTTCGGGCATAAAGTAAAAGCCGACTCCCTGTATCAATCTGTGTGTCATAAGCATAAACACGGCTGCAGCGAGCGGTATCAAACTGAGGTCTGGTTTGCCGCGTGTTATGCCGAGCAAAAACAGAGCGCAGACGAAGAAGAACTGTATATTTCCGTTCCGTTTAAGTAAAGAAAGCAGTCCATTGCGGATATTTCAAAAACAAGGCTTCCGCTGCCCAGTCCGTTTGGTATTTCTCCTGTAAATCGGTATGTGCCGATAATGCCCCCTTCGTTTGAATATGTGTCAGTGCTGAAAGGAATTTCTGTTCCGTTTTCAAGAATCTGTACCGATTCGCTGAAGTTCAGATATGTAATTTCACTTTTTGCTTCGGTAAACAGATGCAAAAATTGAATCACAAGTATGCAGATGATTAAAAAAATAACCGGGCAAATCATTTTTACTGCCTTTTTCATAAGCATCTTAGCTCCTTATATTAATTTAAACTACATTATATTTATTGTATCCTGCGCGGCTCGTTTTTACAAGTATAAACTGCGCGGAATGCGTAAACGGAACGATTTTTGCGTGAACGGTATTCCAATTGGAAAAAAGATGTATTATAATATATATTAGGAGATAGTATTTCTTTCTCCGACGTTCTTTGGCATTTGCCTAAGAGCAAAGAATTCTACCGGTTAGGAGAGATAGGTTATGAAACACAGAAGAAAACTATTATCTGCCCTCCTTGCGGTTATACTTGTCGTTGCAAGTATACCCATTTACGCTTTTGCGGCGGATAATCCGGATGCAGACGATAATACAAAAGTCGTTCTGCAATACACCCTTGAGTTTACCGGAAGCGGAACGCAGGACGATCCGTATTACGGAGAACTGAATTACAGAAGCAGCAAAATTGATGAAACGACAATCGAAACAGTAAATCCGCTTGCCACGATTAACGGTGCTTCCAACACATATACCGTTTCTCTTCATTACGGCTGGAACGATATTGAATTTTATGTCACCTCGGCAGACGGTACAAAAACTTCATATTACCATGTGCGCTGGAGCAGAACAAAACAGAGCAGAACGGAGCATCTGAAAACGGGTGATCTGTATACAGAGCCGGCAACCGATGCCAATACGGCAGACGGAAAGATCATTAACTTTGACGCAGACGAAGTTTATGAATATACGCTTGATAATGCGAATGACTGGAAAGCTGTTTCCGGCGTTACGGAAATAACAGGTCTTGCAGCAGGCGTTTACCGAGTTCGTTACGGCGAATCGGATTCCCATCAGGCGGACAGTGGCTCAAACTATCTCAAAGTCTATGTAGGCCGCATGGATCAGCCGTTTACTACCGAAAACGCCAGCGGATATGAGATTGAAATGCCGGATACCGTATACGCCGGAGAGAGAGTTGATTTCAAAGTTAAGCTTGACGGAGAAAGCTTTCAGCCTATTATGAAAGTCAATGCCGAGAGTAAGCTGTTCTTTTCAAACAGCACCATGTATACATCCGTCACCTTCGTTTCCTATGTTACGGATTATGAAACCGGCGCAGACGGCACACGGTACGCGGTAGGATATTTTATGCTGAACGGCTACAATAAAAACGGAGCGAACGGCACTCTTACCATAAAGGATATCACTCTGTACGACGCGAATTACTATGAGATAGAAGCAGCGGACTCCTTGGTTGCATCAACGACCGTGACCCCGGCGAATGAAGAAGATACGATCGTATTTAAGAATAGGATTCTTTATAAAGAGGGCAGCAGCGTGACGATCAGCCTTGCAAAAAGAGAATCTTCAGGCGTCGAGTCGATCAACAGCTTTGATATCTGTCTTGATGACGGCACAGTAGTTGCTTCGTCTAAAGACGGTTCTGAGATCACCGTTACCGTGAACGGAAACCTGCACATTGCGAATATTGACGCAACCTATAAGCCTGCCGATTTTACGGCTATGGAAGAGCAGCTCGCAAGACTGGACGGAGTAGATCTTACACTGTATACGGATGATACCAGAGTAGCTGTTGAAGAACGCCTTGCTCTTGTAGAGCAAATGTATAAACTGCTTGCAAAAGATCAGGCTTTGGTTGATGAATTTGTGCCCACTTTAAAAGCGGCAATAGATAATCTTGTTCCCAAAGAAGGTATTTTTACGGGGATAGAGGATAATCAGGCGCTTATCCCAACAGACGGTTCCCTTTATACGGAAGAGAGTTGGAATAAGCTTATGCAGGCAGCTCAGGCGGCGCAGACTGCTGTTGACGAACAGTGGAACAGATTAAGACAGGATGAGATAGACGCGCTTGCGACAGAGCTCAAATCAGCTATTGACGCGCTTGAATACAAGCCGGCGGATTATACAGCGGTTGATGAGGCGATCGCAAACGCCGAAAAGCTTGACCCGAAAGAGTATCAGGATTTCAGCGCGGTAGAAGACGCGATCCAAGCGGTAGACAGAACAAAGAATATAACCGAGCAGGCAGAAGTGGACGCAATGGCAAAGGCGATCAACGATGCTGTCGCCGCGCTTGAAAAGCGCCAGAACAGCGATACTTCTACCAAATCACCGGATACCGGCGCACGTTTTCTTCTTCCTGCGGCAGGCGCAATGCTTGTTTCCGCCGCGGCAATCGTGCTTCTTTCAAAACGCCGTGAAAACGGGTAAATAAATCAAAAAAAACGGGGCAGTTCATAGAACTGCCCCAATTTTTATATAAACGTGTATCATACTTATTTGTTGATCTGCGGATTATTTGTTAATCCAAGCAGATAATCAACGGAAACATTGTATAGCGCTGAAAGCTTGATCAGTCTGTCCGCGGTGATTTCTGTTACACCGTTTTCTATGTTTGAATAGTTTTGTTGGGTCATACTTAGTATCTTTGCGATTTCAGATTGTTTATAATCGTAGTCTTCTCTCATATCCTTGATTCTTTGATACATATTTAATCACCTTGATATATCTTAACATACAGGTAAAAATTGTATTGACATCAACAAGCGCAACTTGTATAATGTAACAAGTGACACTTGTACAAAATTCTGCTTTAAGGAGAAGAAATGGGTATTAAAAATTTTTCGGTACGAATTGATGATGAAATACTTAAAAAACTGCGTGTTGTTGCCGCGCATGAGGGACGCAGTGTAAACAGCGAGATGCTCTTTCTTATACAAAACGCTGTTGAAGATTATGAAAGCAAGCACGATGAAAAAGGGGGTCATGAAGTGTATACAGTCACACGCAGTGATGCAGAGGGGAATACTACAAAGGACAGTTATAAAAAATTTTGTTATGCAATAGGGCAGCTTCTTTTTTATATTTATAATCCCAAGCATGGGGATTATACGATTACGTTTACACGCAAAAGAGGCGAATGAGGGCCTCAGCATTTTCTTTTTCTGTTTTCAAGATCGAATATCAGCACGGCACTGCCGAGCAGCATCAGCACGGAAAGAGCGGCGTTTACGCTTGTAGGCCTTATTATGGAATCCGAATAATTTGAAAACACTGCGTTTGCATTCGGAAAGATCTTCAGCAAAAGCATGCACACAAGGCAGGAGAGTATGCCGTTTATCACTCTCCAGAGCAGAAAATCGGCGTATTGCATGCCTACCTCCCTGATGATTGAGAATATCTGAAGATGGATGCAAAAGCCGCCGAACGCCAGAAAAAAGGCAAGCACAGGCAGGGGGTATTCCGTGCCGACCTCAGCCGTGCCGCTTGTGATCTCTATCAGCGGAGAGAGAATGTGAGGAATGCTTACGATGCCCTGAAGCGCGCAGAACAGTATTATGCACGCAGCCATATTTATAACGCTGCGCGTCGATTGCTCAACGCTTTTGTTCAGAGCGTCCGCCGCAGGCATTGCCATAAAATCGCTGTCTCCGGCTTTTGCCCCTTTCCATATCAGCGCGCCGGCGCAGGCGCAGATCAGCGCGGAGATCATAACGCTGAAAAAAAGAATAAGCCCCTGCTGCCTGTTACGGAGTATGCCTGTTCCCACAGCCGTTATGATGAATCCCGCTCCGCCGCTGAAATTAAAGCGCAGCAGTCTTTTTGCCGTGGAGGAATCTATATCGCTGTTTCTGTATAGATTGGCGGTTAGCAGCGCGCCTGTGGGATAGCCGCCTATCAGCCCGAAAAACACTGCCGCCCCGGTGCATTTCGGCAGGCGGAGCACACCGTATGTAAACGGGCTTAAAATCGTTTCAAGCACTCTGCCTGCGCCGCAGTTCAGAATAAAATTAAAAATGATAAGAAGGGGCAGCAGGCTCGGTATGACGACCTTTTCGGCAAGCGCCGCGCCGTAGAGCGCGCCTTCCTTTGCTTTGTATGAAAACACGATGAGCGCTCCGGCGCAAAGCAATGCGCCTGCAAGGAGCAGCGCGTCTTTTTTTATCTTCATAATACCACCTATATAATTCATATAAATAATTTCCTAAAAATGCTCCTAGATAAAATACGACTAAATAAACAATTCCTATTAAGATTACCATTTTTTACTCCTTCTTTAGTAAAAAAGAGACATATACAACCGCGTACATGTCTCTTTACTAATGCTTAATTCATTTTATTCAACACTTGTAACGGTATAATTATCAAAATTTACTGTTACAACATATTTTCTTCCGTCTTTTGCATAACTTACTTTATTGTCTGCTTCCTTTGAAAATGATGTATTACTTAATATTTCGATCAAAGATGCCATTTTTTGAGAATCTGTTTTCTCGTTTGTTACAGAAGTATTGGCTGTATTTCCATTATTTGCATTCTCTCTTTTTACTGCTTTTAGTCCAACTTTTACCATGTCCTCTGCATAAGTTTTATCTTGCATTGTAGCAATTTGTTCATTTTCTCTTGCTGGTCCATTATCCCCAAAAACAAGGTAAACAACGGTTGCTGCTAGTACTAATAATATAATAATCGCAAGTATTAAAGCAACTAAGGTCATTCCTTTGTTTTCTTTTAATTTATTCATTTAAAGACCTCTCCCTTCTTTTGTAACACACAGAATCTTATGATTCCTTTTTCTTTTGCGCTTCCGTATATTTATATTTTACTGGTAAATTCATAAAAGTCAATTATTTTTACTCAAATTT
>ERZ779894.3086-NODE-3086-length-13489-cov-3.893703_pt1 | contig 13489 bp, 12 predicted proteins | sample MGYA00511587_ERZ779894 | MGnify/ENA primary metagenome ERZ779894 (study PRJEB29588, sample SAMEA2160490) | human gut metagenome | biome: human gut; feature: human-associated habitat; material: faeces | place: Denmark | collected 2008/2010 ... | reverse complement strand
GGCGGTGTCACTGTCCTCCGGCAGAACAAAACGGATGGATTTCACGTGGATGTCGCGGCAGCCGTTGGCGTGATGAGCGGGAATGGTGAATGTCTGGAAACCGCGGGGGCGGCTTTCCCCTTCGTCGTCGATTTCCGTCAGAATCAGCGCCAAGGCAGTGGAGCGGTTAGGGCAGATCTGACGCAGGGTCAGGCTGCATTCCAAGATACGACCAGCATTCTCCCAGATAAAATTTCCCAGATCATACTCCAGAAAATCCTGACAGTCGTCCATGGTGAATGTGACTACGGGCGGACAGGGTGTGATGTCGATTTCCTCAGTGCAGTCTGTAAATACCTTGCGGACAGGGAAGATAACCACATTGTTTTCCGCGTCGGAATACGAAATTTCTTTCATGGGGGCTTTTTCGCCGGAAGTGGTGGCAATGTGCTTCAGACGGAAGCGCAGGGAAGCCCCTTCGATGGCAGTTGCCCCAAGTTTTGCAATGCTCCAGCGGAAGGAATGGGCATCCAGCTGTTGTGCTGTGCCTTTGTCCGGCGGCAGCAGTTCCGTCAGGATAAAGTCGTCAGCCACCAACCCTTGCATGAGGATTTCCGTGGCGCCGGGATTGGAAATATTGGCCGCCAGTTCGGCAAAGATTTCTTCCAGTTCCGCTGGGGTAGGCGCAATGGAAAGGAAGGATGTGACGGGAGTGGATACCCAAAGGGATGCGGCAGGTACATCTGTGCCAAAAAGACCTTTGAGCACAACGCAGTAAATGATAACGCCGTTTTCTTTGGCCAATGTGGTGATGGGCACAGCGGAACCGCCGGCAGTGCTTTGACCGTCTGTGAACATGACGATGATCTTCTGATGGGTGGTGTCAGGATCAAAGAGGCTGTATGCTTTGGTGAAAGCGTCCTCGTGATTGGTGCCGCCGTCAATGGTCAGGTTATTGACAGCTGTTTTCAGGTCTGCCGTATTTGTCAAAAATCCTGTCCGCTGGGTGGCAGTCCGGGCAAAGCTGACGATGGCAATCTGACTGCCGCCGCCGATATTGCCGTCCTGATTTTCGTCTGTGGATTCGTCGATGATGTCGATGAATGTTTTGACACTGGCTTTCATGGCGGCAAAAGGTTCACCCTCCATGCTGCCGGAACAGTCCAGCACCATGACGATGTCAGCTGGATTGGAAACGATGTCCGGCCCTGCGGAGAGAGAAAGAATCCCTTCTACCTCGCCGCCGCAGGAAATGGTGTCGGGAAAAAGTGTATAAGAAGAAGCAGTAATACCCATAATGAAAATGCCTCCTGTAAAGTTTTGTACTTGCTTTATGATATGCGGCAGGAGGATGTTTTGACACGAAGGGGGCGCAAATATGGAAAAGAACGGGAAAAAGAAATGCTGGTTTTATATTTTGGTGCCGCTGGTGGCAGGCGCGGCAGCGGGGATGATTTCCGGCAGCGGCATGGCGGCTTATGAACAGATGGCAAAACCGCCTTTGTCACCGCCGGGATGGGTGTTTCCGGTGGTTTGGACCATTTTGTATATCCTCATGGGCATTGCTGCCTGTCTGGTGGCAAAAAGTTATGACCCGGACAGTCAGGAAGCACTCCGTGCTTTTTGGGTGCAGCTCATCGTCAATGTAATCTGGCCCATTCTGTTTTTTGGACTGGGGCTCTGCGGGCTGGCTTTTGGGTGGCTGGTGCTGCTTTGGGTGCTGGTGTTCCGGCTGTGGAAACAGTTTAAAAGCATTGATAAACGGGCGGGGTATCTGCTGGTGCCTTATTTGCTGTGGCTTACATTCGCCGGGTATCTGAATCTTTCCATCTGTCTTATGGGGTATTGAAGGACGGGGGCAGCTATGATACCATGTCCATAAGGAATCAAAAGAAGTGAGGCGAGGATATGGCAAAGCTGCGGAAAACACTGGGAAGTCCTACGGAACCGGCAGTGCTTTCACTGATGGAAGGCATGGAAGGAAAGTCCAAAGAAACCCTGACCACATGGGCAATGGCATATGTGACAGAGAAATATCTGCCTTTGGTGGCGGAAACGCCGCTTTTTTCGGAACTGCTGGAAAAGACAAAAGATTGTATAACTGGAAATTTGCCTCTGAAGGAATGGAAGGCGCTCCTTGCAGAAGCGAGAAAAGCGTCAGCGGCGGAAAAAGAGCCTGTACGGGAAGCCGCGGCAAGAGCCGTTGTCACCGCCTGCGGCACATGGCAGACACCCACCAATGCTTTGGGATTCTGTTTTTATGGGGCGGCGGCCATGGCTTATCATCAGGCAGGCACGGCAGAAACCAAAGAAACCTATGATATACTTGCCACAAAGGAATTGAAACAGATTTTGGTATCTTTGAAACAGGTAAAGGCTGCACCGGATGAACAGGCGGCAAAACTCCAATGGAATTGTTGAGATAGGATGATAAAAAGTCGGAGAAGCAACTTTCCCCTAAGAAAACATACAGATACAATCTTAGTAAAGATAAGAAAGCTGGAATCCTCTGTATGAAAAGGATTTCAGCTTTCTTTGTTTTCTTATGAAGATGCTCCTAAACTTCCGGCTTTTTTTCATTGAAAAAATTTTTGAAATGCTGTAACGTTTTTCGTTTTGACGCGTGAATTGGGTGAAAGGGGGAAAAAACATGGACTTTGACCAAGTGTATCGGGCGTTTTTCCGGGATGTGCTGTTCTATGTCTGGGGGTTGTGCGGTGACCGTGTGCTGGCAGAGGAAATCGCTCAGGAAACTTTTTTCAAAGCCCTGAAATCCATTGACCGATTTGACGGGCAGGGGGATATTCGCCCATGGCTCTTTGCCATCAGCAAGAACACCTATTATGACTATTGTCGGAAACAGAAAAAAACGGAGCCCTTGGAAGCAGAAAAGGAACAGGCGGCGGAACCGTTGTTTCTGGAGAAAATGACTGACGCGGAAACGGCTTTTGCAGTACATGCATTTCTCCATGAAATGGACGAGCCATACAAAGAGGTGTTTACCCTGCGGGTATTTGGGGAACTGCCTTTCGAGAAAATCGGGCAGCTTTTCGGAAAAAGCGCAAGTTGGGCAAGGGTGACTTATTATCGGGCAAAACAGAAAGTGACGGCATATATGGAGGAGATGGAACATGAATAAGATCAACTGTAATGTCATTGGAGATTTGCTGCCGTTATATGTGGATGGAGCGGTCAGTGAGGACACAAAAAAACTGGTGGAGGAACATCTGGCAGAGTGTGAAGAATGTAAAAAAGCGGCGGAGGACATGGGCAAAGAATTGGTGCTGCCTGTCCATGAAACAGTAGCGGCGGCGGAAACCAGTTTTTTGCAGAAAATGAAGAAAACGTGGAAAAAAGGGAGGATGCGTACCGCAGTCATTTCTGTTGCGGTAACGGCAGTAGTTATTTTGGGAAGCTATATGGCACTGACTTTCCCCCAGTGGATGATTCCTTATGAGCAGGAGAATTTTTCCGTAGCTGTAGAGGACGGGCAGGTCTGTGTGTATTATACGGGGGAAGAAAAGATTAACTGCTCTTATGGTTATGATGGAGAGGATGAATTTTTCTTATACTTTACACAAAGTCCATGGTCTGCCTATGTTGAGCCTCTTTTGGAGGATGCGGAACAGAAAGAACCCTATCGTTATCAGATAGATTCTGTAGAGCGTATTTCAAAAGTTTATTATGGTGAGTTTAGCAAAGGACTGGACATCCTTTATGGTAAAGAAGCGGAAATGGCAGCACAGACGGAACTGATCTGGACAAGGGATGAAGTGATGCCATAAAGTATGGAAAGATTTTCATTCCCCAAGCGTATTTCTCATGAAATCATTGACTGCCAAAAACGGAAATTTTATACTGAAAGCATTCTGATGGGGCAGAAAAGTATTTTGGAGAAACAGGGGGAATATGAATTGGTATTGAGCCATGAAGAGATGAAAAAGATTTTTGAAAACCTTGGATTCAAGGGATTTGCACTGCGGCGTTTTGACGATGATATGGAAAAATTGCTTTCTTTTGCTGCGGAAGATAACGCAAAAGGATATGTCATTGATGTTGTTCCGGGAGGGCTTCAGTATGGGGAGAATGAGGGCATTGCCCTGATGGAAAAACATTATGCAAAGCCGGAGCGGTTCCGAAAGCTTTGTGAAAAATGGACAGAAATCATTTTGCATTTTATGTGCTATCATCCGCTGGAAAGTATTTTTGTCAGCGGCATGACCTTGCCCGATGACGAGGATTTTTTGGAAAAAACACCGGAGCAGGATGGGTATCTGATGGAATTTCCACTGGAATCTATTGATGATCTGGAGGAATTTGCAGACAGGGTATTTCAAAAGACTTATGGAGAAATGACGTTCTGGTTTGCCTCTCTGGATATGGCATTTCACTATTTTCGGGACGATGTATATCTCATAGTTACTTTGAAAAAAATCACAGAAGAAAATAGGGCTGCTCTTGATCTTCTGAAAAAAATAGTGGAAGCAAAGGGATTATTTCTCCTATGAACAAAAAAATTCCGCCTGCTTTTGAAAAGCAGACGGAATTTTTTATTTACATTTCTGTCACAACGTAGATTTCTTTGCTGCCTGAGTCATAGTAAACATATGCGTCTACCAGAGTCGCCAGATCACGCAGTTTGAAGTAGGTATTGTCGTTGATGGTATAAGCATCCACTTCGTTGATATAGCCATCTACCAGCAGGCCTTTGTTGTAGACGTAAGCTGTCTGGTCACTGCCGCTGGCGGCAGGAGCCGTTGCGGGGCCAGAGTATTTTGTTTTGGTGATGAGGTTGATGTTCTGATTTGCCGCGTCCCAGGAAACATCGAAGCGGCAGGAGGTGTTGGACAATGTCTGGGCAAAGTCGCGAAGTTTTACATAGTTGTTGCCGTTGATGTTATAGCCGCTGAAGGTTGTGATGTCTTCATTGAGAATGACACTGGTTTTGGCAAATTTGGCTGTTGTGGTAGTTGGTGTAGTCACAGGGGGTTTTGTCTGCTGCTGTGGTGTCTGCACATCCACATCCCCTACAAACAGAACGCTTTCCACACCGCCGCTGGGGAAACCGTAGCCAGCACGCACCACATAGATGCCGGGTTTTGTCAGTGTGAAGGACATGCCTTTGGGATAAACGCCGTCGGCAGGAGGATAGGTGCTTTCTGTGTAGCCATTGGGCATCAGAATATCGCCTTCCATAAAGTTACTGCCGCTCTGGGTGGCTTCCGCTACCTGGAATACCAGCAGATTATCTTCGGCAGTGATGATGACAGGCAGTGCACAATAATATGTGGTGCCCAGATTGGGAAATGTGGTGCTGTCGGTTTTGGTCACACTGGTGACGCTGACCTGGTTGGCGGCTGTGATAGCGTCGTTGGGTTCCCAACCCTCATAGCCATTGAGATAAACCATCTCTGCCCCGAAAGCGGTGGTTGCCATCATAGAAGAGATAGCCAGCGCCGCCAAGATGGTTCTGAGTTGTTTTTTCATAAAAACGCCCTCCTTTTCCTTGTTACAATTGTACATAACTTGCTTCATCAGTATAACATTTGTGTTGTATTAAAATCAATACAACAGTGTGGAGATATGCAAAACTGCATTTGTGCACAAAAAAAGGTACAATCCTATGGTGAGGATTTGTACCTTTTTTGTTTATGGTGGGTTTATCAGAATTTTTCCATTTCATCCAGCAGGCTTTCGAAAACAGCCATAGCGTTTTCCACAGCGTCTTTTTTAGACATATCCACGCCTGCGCCTTTCAGCAGGTCAATGGAATATTCGCTGTCGCCTTTGGAAAGGAAGTCCAGATATGCGTCCACAGCAGGCTGACCTTCAGAAAGGATTTTTCTGGAAAGGGCAATGGCTGCGCTGTAGCCTGTCGCATACTGATATACATAGAAAGCGTTATAGAAATGGGGGATTCTTGCCCATTCAATGTCGATTTCTTCATCAATGACGATGTCATCACCGAAATACTGGCGGTTCAGGTCATGATAAATTTTGTTCATGCCTTCCCATGTCAAAGGTTCGCCTTTTTCTGCCATTTCGTGAGTAATCTTTTCAAATTCCGCAAACATGGTCTGACGGAACAGGGTGCCGCGGAACTGCTCTAAGAAGTAGTTCACCAGATATTTCCGCATGTTTTTATCCTCGGTGGTTTTCAGCAGATATTCCATGAGGAGGGCTTCGTTGCAGGTGGAAGCCACTTCTGCTACGAAGATTTTATGGCCGCTGTAAAGATAAGGCTGTTTTTCCCATGTGAAATAGCTGTGAAGAGCGTGCCCCATTTCGTGTGCCAGTGTGAACATGCTGTTGACGGTGTCATTGTGGTTCAGAAGCACGTAGGGGTGTACGCCGTAGCTGCCCCAAGAATAAGCACCGCTGCGTTTGCCTTCGTTTTCGTAAACGTCAATCCAGCCGGCGTTCATGCCGTAGTGGAGGGCGTCGGTGTATTCTTTGCCCATGACAGCAAGGGCTTTTTCTACGGTTTCTTTTGCTTCTTCAAAAGTGATTTTTGCGTCCACATCATCCACCAAGGGAGCGTACAGGTCGTACATGTGGACTTCGTCCAGTCCCAGCAGTTTTTTTCTGAGGGCAACATAGCGATGCATCAGATGCAGGTTGGCATGAACGGTTTCGATGAGGTTATCATAAACAGAAAGAGGAATATTGTCGTCATATAATGCCATGGCTCTGGCAGAGTCGTACTTTCTGGCGGAAGCGAAGAATACGTCGCTTTTCACGGAAGCAGCGTAAGTTGCCGCCAGTGTGTTTTTCTGTTTCAGATAAGCAGCATATAATGCCTGGAAGGCTTCTTTGCGGACGCGGCGGTCACTGCTTTCGAGGAATGTCACATATCTGCCTTTGGTCAGAGGCACTTTGTCCCCATCGGCGTCGGTGATGTCCCCAAAACGCATATCCGCATCATTGAGCATGGTGAAAATGTTCTGGGGTGCGCCGCCCAGTTCCGCTGTTTTTGCCAGCAGGCTTTCTTCAGCAGGAGAAAGGGTGTGGGCTTTCTGACGCAGGAGATTGTCAAAGAAATGGTCGTAGAGATGGAAATCTTCCGCCCGTTCCATACGGAAATCCGCCAGCACATCTTCCGGCAGGGAAAGGATTTCCGGTGTCAGGAAGGAAATGGCGTCGGAATAACGAATCAGGAGCATTTCTGCTCTGGAAGCCATACCCTGATAGAAAGCATTGGCGCTGTCTTCATGCATACGCATGTTGGCATAGGTATAAACCTGATCCAGAATCAGGGAAAGTTCCTGATTCTTTTCCAGGCATGCCAAAAGTGTGGCTGCGCTTTCACCCAGATGACCGCTGTAAGCAGCTAATTCTGGAATTTCTTCCATGAGCATGGTATAAGCTTCTTCCCAGAGGGAATCATTTTCATAATAGTCTTCGATGTGCCATTTATCTGCGGCGGCAACATCAGACCGCTTTGGTAAGGTATGTTTCAAATGGAATCATCCTTTCTATATTGTTGAATTTGTCAGACGGCAAACGTCCCTTTTGTGGGATTTCACAGGGGTATGCCCCTTTTTTGCGTGAAATCTTTTTTTAGTATACCACTTTTGGCTAAGGATAAAAAGGAGTTATAGGCATATGACGACAAAACAGGAAAATCTATACAAAAGATGAATGTATTGGTGAATATTTTCTTGCTGAATGTTGGAATTCATAGTATGATGATAATGAGGTGAGGTAGCATGAAAGATTGCTTGAAAGTATTACTGGTGGCCTCTGAGGCTGCGCCCTTTATCAAAAGCGGCGGTCTGGGCGATGTGGCAGGTTCTTTGCCCAAAGCACTGCGGGCACAGGGTGTCGATGTGCGGGTAGTCATTCCCCGTTACATGACAGTTAAGGATAAAGAAATGTATGGAGTGGAATATCTGGGTGAATTCCCTGTTCATCTGCTGTGGCGGACACAGCAGGCGAAAATTCTGGTGAAACCCGGTGAAATCCCCATTTATTTTATAGAAAATAATTTTTATTTCGGTCGCGGCGGCTTATATGGCTATGGCGATGATAACGAACGTTTTGCATTCTTTGGCAAAGCCGTTATGGATATGATGGCAATGCTGGACTTCTATCCCGATGTGATTCACTGCAATGACTGGCAGACTGGTCCTGTCTGCATGTACCTGAAGGAAATCTATCGGAAGATGATCTACTATTCTCGTATCAAGACACTGTTTACCATCCATAACTTGCAGTATCAGGGGAATTTTGACAAGAGCACCATGGAACTTCTGGGTGTGCCCTACTACTGTTATGAAAACGGCAACGTAGAATTTTACGGCAATGTCAGCTACATGAAAATGGGCCTGATGTATGCAGACCGTATCAGCACCGTCAGCCAGACTTACGCCAAAGAAATCCAGACATGGCAGTATGGCTATGGCATGGATGGTATTTTGAAAAGCCGGAAAAATGTCCTCAGCGGCATCATCAACGGCATTGATTATGTGACAAACGACCCTGCTACAGACAGCCGCATTCAGGTACACTTTGATGCGGATCATCTGGAAGGCAAGGCGGAAAATAAACGTCTTTTGCAGGAAAGACTGGGTCTGGAACAGAGAGATGTGCCCATCATCGGCATGATCACCAGACTGGCAGACCAGAAAGGTCTGGATATCCTTTCTTATGTATTTGATGAAATGATGCGCAGAGATGTGCAGTTCGTTCTGTTGGGTACAGGGGAAAATCGTTTTGAATACCTGTTCCGCAGCATGGAAGAACGCTATCGCGGCAGAGTCAGCGCCAATATTTTCTTCGATGAAAATCTGGCACAGCAGATTTATGCAGGCTCTGATATGTTCCTGATGCCTTCTCTGTTTGAACCCTGCGGCCTGGGTCAGATGTTTGCCCTGCGTTATGGTACCGTGCCTATCGTGCGGAAAACCGGCGGTCTGGCAGACACCATCTTCCAGTACAGCACAGAAACAAAAGAGGGCAATGGTTTCCTCTTTGAAACATACGACGGCAATGGGCTTCTGTGGGCATTGGATCAGGCCCTTGCAGTATACAACCAGGGCAAAGACGAATGGCAGCATGTGGTGAAAAACGCCATGGCTTCCAATTATTCCTGGGAAAGCTCCGCAAGAGAATATATCAAGCTTTATGAAAGCCTGCGGGACGGCGAATAAGCCTTTTCGCATCTACAGAAAACAAAAACAAGAAGTCAGAAATTTTGATAGGAAGTTTCTGGCTTCTTTTTTGGTTAGAATTTGGCTTTCCCCTGTCCAATGGTTTGCAAAAGAACGGTGAATGTAGTATGATGAAAGCCTAAAGACGCACAGAAGGAGGGTCTGGTTTTAATGGAAGAACAAACCCCAAAAAAATTTCATTTTACAAAGCAGATGAAAATCGGTCTGGCTGTGGTGCTGGTGCTTTGCATCGGCTGCGGTCTGGTATATCTGGATACGGCTTACGGCAGCGGGAAAATCCGCAGTCTGTTTGTCAAATCCAGTGTGACACAAAATGCGGGCAATGCTTCGGCAGGGGTGCTGGCGGAAATTCCTCTGGATGCGGGCAGTTCCGCGTCTTTTGCTGTGTTTGATGAGGCATTTTTGCTCTGCACAAAAGACGGTGCCAAGTACTACAACAGTGTAGGCGACCAGAAATGGAATGACACATTCAATATGACCACACCTACCGTGATTCAGGAAGGCTCTTTCATGGCTGTAGGCGATCTGGGCGGCAAGAATGTGCGGGTCTATGACGAAAGCGGCCTGCTGTATAATGTACAGCTGGAAGGAAATCTCAGTCAGTTTGCCCTGAACCAAAACGGATATCTTTCTTTGCTGGAAAAGAAAAGCAGCGGTTATGAAGTGAAGATTTACAATTCCAAAGGCACACTGCTCAAAGGCAGGGTGGAAGAAACCGCAGGGGTATACCCCATTTCCACAGACGTGTCCGATGACAATAAATCTTTTGCTGTCAGCTATGTGGATACCACCGATGTGTATCCCATTGGACGGGTGCTGTTTTTCTATGTCAATCCGGAAGACAGCGAGAATTATACAGACAGTTTGTATGCTTCTGCCGCTGATAAGGCAGATGAAATCATCGGCACCATCAGTTATCGCAACAACGGCGTTCTGGCGGCGGTTTCCGATAAGGGCGTTTATGGTTTCAAGGACAGCGAAGAAGTTTGGAGTTACCATTTGACCAATGTGGTGGATTATGTTTCTTTCCAGCAGAAAGATAAAGTCGTGCTCACATTGGGCGATGCTCTGCCGGGAGAAGAAGGCAAGGAAGAAGGCACTGTCTGCTGGCTCAGCTCCAACGGGGCAGAAGAAGCTTCTTATGTCAGCGGAAAAGACATCACATATCTGAGTGCTTGGAAAGACGGTATTGTGGTTGGAACTGACCATACTTATATCGGCATTCGTCATACAGGTCGGGAAGCGTGGACTTATCAGGCAACACAGGATGTGACAGACGTGATTCCTATGGAAAGTTTCTCTCGCGTACTGGTGGTAGGTCAGGATATTGCCCGGATTCTGGATATGGACAAATATACAGGAGAAGTGCCGGAAGTACCAGAAGATGTGGTAGAAACCACACCGGAAGTACAGACAGATGAATCACTGCCGGCAGAAGGCGAAACCAACACGGACGCAACACAGGAGGACGGCAGTCAGGAAAGCACAGAAGGTCAGCAGGAAACAACTGGCACCGAAGGTGAAGCGAACGCTTCTGATACACAGGCAACAGAAACACCTGAAACAGAAGGAACAACAGATACAGAACAGACAGAAACAACGCAGCCTGCGGAGAATACGGAATCGGGGGATGTTCCCGCAGAGTCTTAATGGTAGGAGGTGGGCAGAAGGATGACATTTTTGCCCTATATATTAGATATTCTGGCGTTGGTGCTGGTGGTGGGGACAGCAGTGCAGGCGTACCGCAAGGGTTTTGTGCGGGCGGCACTGAATTTCCTGCCAATGGTGGCAGCACTGGCGGCAACACGGTTTTTGACGCCTACAGTCAGTGAGCTTTTACGAAAAACACCTTTTTTCGATGCCCTGACAAATACAGTAGGCAATGGACTGCATTTGGATAATGCCATTGGGGACGCGGCTATGCAGACCCAGACAGACATCATCCAGAGTATGCATCTGCCGGATTTTCTGAAGGAAAGTCTGGTGGAAAACAATAATCCGGTGATTTATCACCTGCTGGATGTAGAAAGCCTGCAGTCGTATATTGCGGGATTTCTGGCCAATATCTGCATCAATATCATCAGTGTACTGCTGGTGTTTATTGTGGTATGGCTGGCAGTGAAATTTGTGCTGAAGGCGCTGAATCTTATCAGTAAACTGCCTGTATTGAATTTCTTCAACCGGGCATGTGGCTTTTTGGTAGGTTTGCTGAAAGGATTGTGCGTGGCATGGCTCATTTGTTTTGTGCTGACATTTTTCCAGTGCAATTCCGCCTTTGATTTTTTCTTTGACGCACTGAATTTGACCCATGTGGCGTTGCCTTTGTATGAAAACAACATATTGATGTATTTTATATTGACCATATTTGCTTGAAATGACGAGAAAAATGACGGTGTGAAAACCGTCATTTTTTTGTGGGAAGAAAAGGGAAAAGCCGTTGCTTTTTTGAAATCCATATGTTAAAATGCCACATCTTTCGAAAGAAATCTAAATTGAAAGAGGAAAATCATGAAACAAACAACGGGAAAAGGGAAGCAATGGCTTATGCTGCCAGTGGTTCTGTTATTTTTGTGCGCATGTGGAACACAAAAACAGACGGTGGAGATGTCATCAGAAGTTTATGAACTTCCACAGAACTGCGAAGAACTCACGGTTACGGCAGATGTTGGCAGCGTTTTCATCCAGAAAGGAGAAAAAGCGGAACTGAAAACAGAACATGTTGTTTCTCAGTGGCTGACAGTGACAGAAGAAAATGGCGTTGTGACTATATCATACATACCGCCGGATGAAGAAGCGGTGGAGGGCATGGATACGGACAGCCATCATTTGATGCTGACATTACCGGAAGATTGGATGCCGGAAAAAGCGGTGCTGACAGCAGGTACAGGGCCTTTCTATGTGGATGGGGCAGAAGCAAAAGAATTGTTTTTGCATCAAGGTGCCGGGCAGATGATGCTGAAACATGTGACAGCAGAAAATCTGGAACTGGAATGCGGTGGTGACTTGGCAGAAGGAGAACATCTGCAGGTGGCAAAAAGTCTGACCATCCATGGCGGCATGGGAAATGTGGACTTTGCAGGCAGTCTGGGAGAGAAAATTTTACTGGATGGCGGCACGGGAAAGATTTCTCTGACTATGCCGGAAACAGCAGAGAATTATGATATTTCCGGTTCTTTTTTCACCAGAAATGTCACAGTAAACGGAAAAACATTGGAGCCGGAAGTTTCTGTGGAACAAAATGACGGTGATTTGGATAGCTGGGAAATGGAATTTGACGAGGATTTTACGGTTCCACAACAGAAAACACAAAAGAAAAAACAAAAGAAAAAACAAAAGAAAAAACAAAAGAAAAAACAAATCTATATAGACGGCGGAACGGGTGAGATTGCACTAACCTTTGCCGGAAATGCAGAAAAGGGGGCGACGGCATGATTCCAAGAGGGGTAATACTGGATTGTTGTTGTGTACTGATGGGAGTCAATGCGGGCACACTGCTGCGAAATAAAATTCCAGCAAAACTTCAGGAGCCGCTGATGGTGATATTCGGCATGTGCGCCATTGCCATTGGTATGGTTTCCGTGATTAAGCTGGAATCATTGCCGGCGGTGCTTTTGTCGCTGATTTTGGGTACCATCATAGGAGAATTGATTGATCTGGATAGAAGAATCAAAACGGGATTTTTGCATGGACTGCATCATTTGCATTTTAAAATCGAAGGGGATAAAGAAATTTATATGCGGTTTTATCTGGTGGTGGCAGTGACCCTTTGTGCCAGCGGAACAAATATCTTCGGTGCCTTTCAGGAGGGGGCAACGGGAGATATGACCATTTTAATGTCAAAAGCGGTCATGGATATTTTCGCCGCGGCTATATTTGCCATGGCATTGGGATTCGGTATGAATCTGATCGTGGTGCCGCAGTTTTTGATATTGTCCCTGTGTTTTTACGCAGGAAAATGGATGATGTCTTATCTTGACCCCGCCGCCATACAGAATTTTATTGCCGTGGGTGGCTTGATGACATTCATTTTGGGACTCAATATTGCAAAAATCAAAGAAGTGCGGGCGGCAAATCTGCTGCCGGCATTGGTGATTGTGTTCCCGGCGACGGCGTTTTTCCATCTGTTAGGCGCGTAAAATGAAAAAGTTTTTGACGAAAAAGCCCTGTTTTTACAGGGTTTTTTGTGTTTTGTAAAAAAAATCTAAAAAAATTGTAAAAAAGATGTTGACAAGAGATAGTTCCCATGATAATATACTTAGGCGGTCGCAAGAACGGCCGAAACAAAAAGAAAGAATGCACCTTGAAAACTGAATACAAGACAAACAAGAGTCAATAAA
>ERZ779894.3079-NODE-3079-length-13510-cov-4.279450_pt1 | contig 13510 bp, 4 predicted proteins | sample MGYA00511587_ERZ779894 | MGnify/ENA primary metagenome ERZ779894 (study PRJEB29588, sample SAMEA2160490) | human gut metagenome | biome: human gut; feature: human-associated habitat; material: faeces | place: Denmark | collected 2008/2010 ... | reverse complement strand
ATTGTTTCACCGGCTTTACTTTGCAGTTTCTTTTTTAATCTTAATCCTGATTCTTTCATTGTGAATCTCCCAAAGTACGTTCTGTGTCACCGTAAAAAATGTCTTTTGCTTCCCAGGTGTATTCATACGTGGTAGCTTCAGTGCTACCATCATTTGTTGTCGTCACTGACTGTCCGGTTTGCTTTACTTTTCCAGTTAAACTAAGTATCACCCGGCTGGAATCACTTCCATTACCAGTACTTAACCTTACAGTAATATCATAGGTAACTTCATTTGCTTTCGTATCGTCAGTGCTTTTCATACGCTTAATGGTAAATTCTGCATTTACGTTTTCCAGGTCATTGAATTGAGTAACCGCCGTTTCAGATCCCGATCCTGAAGTTGATAATGTCAGCTTTTTGGTAAGAGTATCCATTTTTTCTGTTGATGCAACATTTTTATTTTGATCATCCAATTTTTTTAGGTAACCTTGTATCAAATCCGCAAAGTCTGATGGAGTCGCCAAGGAAGAGTTGAGAAATCCAGATGGATTCCATTTTTTGACTGTCTCTGTATTTGCACCCTTTTTATCTTTTTTTACTGTAACAGTTGCGGACAGCTTTATATTGGTAATAGAATCTCTTAACACCTGTGCCGCACTGGTACAGCTCAATTGATTCTGCTCCGACTCCCGATCCGATGCCACTGTTTTCACAGTAGTCACTGCGCCTTCCAGCATTACCACACTCAGAATAGATGCCACCAGGAAAAGTAACAGCCCAAAGAAGATAGAGGTACCCTGTTCTGATTTTAATTTCTTTCTTATTTTTTCTCTCAGCATTTCAGGTACCTCCTTTCTCTTAAAATCCACTGTCTCCGCTTTCCCAGCTGCTATCATCTTCGGAAAAATCATCCGCGGATTCATTTGGTATAATGTCTATTGTATCGTTATTCTGGTCTTCCCAGCCCGATGTAGCATCCGAACTATAGTTCGCACTGTCTGCACTGCTGCCAGACCAGTCAGCTCCTGTTTCTGAGTCAGAAGGATCTGTGGATACCGTCTGCCCACTCTCTAATCCTATCACATTTATCCAAGTGTAGCTGGTATATTCTACGCCTTTATACGTGTAGGTTCCTTTCACAGTAAGTGTTGCCGGAACAAGAGACTCAATGGTTACAGTAAATTGATTGTCTGATATTTCTGATACAGTAACCGCACCAACCGGATCTTCTGTTATAGTCCAGGTCATCATTGACGCAAAGTTCTTTGATGGTGCTGTATCTACATAGACTGCAATTTTCTGGTCACCTGAGGTCTGGACATTCTGACCTTCACTGATTTCCACTTCGAAGCCAGAAGCAGTTTCGGGATCTGACTCAAAATATTCAGCCGCACTGTTTTCCGAATTGGATTCTGGCGCAGATTCAAAATTGCTGCTGCCATAGGAGCCCGCTTCTTCTGATTCCGTAACCATATCTGCGTAGTCTTCGCCAGCTTCAAATCCACCTACATCATCCAGATTTTCTGTGTCCACGTCGGCTTCCAGAGATTCCATTGAAATACCGCTTTCTTCACTTTGTGCCGCATCCTCTTCAATTGCCACTCCACTGCCATCTGATGAAAAACCATCCGCACCCACTTCTGCTGTGCTTCCGGAGGAACCAGCTTCCTTTACACTAAGTGCCTGTGATGTAGGCACTGCATAAAGCGTGATTGAATCTGATGTCTGGTGAAGTTCTCCTTTTATTTCTGCGGAGTCAGAGTATACCGTAAGATCCGCTGTTACTGTCAACGTGAAAGAGGCCTGATATTCCAGTTCTATTTCCTGATTATCTACAGTCTTGCGTACTGTTGCTCTCACAGTAATAACCGTGGTTCCTGTTTTCAGGGCCTCAACTGTAGCAACGTAGCAGTTCTCTGCTTCAGAGTACTCCAACTTTACAATTTGCGCAATATAATCTTTTTGATCAGAGGTCTGGGTTTCAGTCTGTACATTGTCGCCTACTTCACTGGCGGATACAAATGTTTCTGTGCCATCTGAAATCTCAACGCCTTCAGAGAAGCCATCTGACCAGTCGGACTGCTGTGAAACTGCCGCTGTCGCAGTGTCATCTTTATCATCTCCATTACTGTATTCCACTGTGAATCCATTATTCAGAGTCAGCTCTTTACCAAGACTGTCGTCACCAACCAGGTTACTGTCCAGATAGAATGTTTTCAATGCCCTTGGCTGATTGCTGTCATCTGTATGCTCCAAATCCATGTCTTCGAAAATATCCATAGTCGCGCGGCTTTCTCGCCAGAAAATACCCTCCAACGGCCATGCACCGTAGTGAACATTTACGCTGGTTCCACGCTTGGTTTTCTGTGTCAGAATCGTTGGGAACGGATAGTTCTCACCCTCCAGGTCGGTGCGGTTGCCTGGGAAGGAGTATTTACCGTCTACATCCTGATCGTTTTCTTCGGTAGTGACCTTAGCAAATGTACCTCGAATAGCATATTTGTCCTCTGAATCAACTGACTGATTCAAAAGTTCAACAAAACTTCCAGTTACTCTTATTGCATTTTCACCTGTTTTGCCTCCAATTGTGGAATCCACATCTTTCTCTCCGGACATTTCAGCCCAGCTAAGGGGGATTGCCGTGTCGTCAATATTATTCCAGTTCTTACCAGCCATATACTCATGACGTATTACGGGAATGTTATCCTCATAATAATAACAATTAGTTATCTGTATTCTTACATGATAATTACTTTCTCCCCAGTCTTTATATTTTTCATCATGTGTTTCTCCGTTACTTCCAATTGGTTCAATGGATGTAATTCTCTTTGCTTTATCAATTGGCATCTTAATATATGTATAACAATTTTGGATAATCGTTGTCGCGGTCTTACATTGCTCAGCATTTCCTCTTGTATCATCGCTGGCTCCTTCTATACCAAGAATAGAATTACCTAACAGTTCCAACAGGTTTCCTTTGTTTTTGATATAAATACCACCCGATATTCCTGCCAGCATCAGTCTGGTTCCTCGCTTTTGGAGACAGGTATCCGTACAGGTTATTTCTCCTCCTGTATAGCAATTAGAAATCACACCGCGCATACTGCCAACCAGACCGCCAACTCTTACAGATTCTGTTCTGTTATTCTCAGTCATATTAATTATAATCGTATTAACCGCAGTACACTCACGCAAATCCATTGTGCTCATTCCAAACATTCCACCAATACTGGAATCACCATAGGCACCTTTATCACTGTTATCCTGAATTGTATAACCTGATACTGTACAATTTGAAATTTTTACATTTTCAGCAGAATTTCCCTTTCCGACAGCAGCAAGTCCGCATAAACCACCAAGGACATGCCAGCCCCTCTCTTTACCACTGTATCGTTGAATATAATTTCCTTTTTCCGAATACAAAATTACATTGCTGACTTTAGCTCCTATAATACTTCCAAACAATCCAGTAACTGTATTCTTACTGTTTATTTCAATATTTTTAATGGAATATGTATTTCCATTATAAACACCATTAAAATAAGAAATACTTGCATCTGCGTCTACTACATTCGCAGAGCTTTTCGCATCATACATAGAACCAATCTGTGTAAAGAAAACGTTTCCGCCATCTGGTGCAGATGTCATATTCGCGTCTACATCATGACTTTGAATCCAGTTGTAATCTGCACTTACCGGAGCATCATTTCCCGTCATATATCCCAGATACGAATATTTATCAACAAGCTCCACATCATCTGTCGTATCCAATATCTTCGTCGCAGTCCCAGTTTTATAATTCCAGTTCAAATACTGCAGCTGCTCCGCAGAACGAATTTCGTATTCTTTGCCGTTTTCTCCGGGCATTGCTTCCTTGGCATTTACCTGGACTTCGAAGCCGTCTTCCAGAACGGTTACAGTAGCGGACTGAATTCCATCATAATCTGGAGAATTGCTGCCATACTGCATTGCATTTGCAAAAAACGGGTTGATAGTAAAGGTATACAGCTGGCTGTTATAACTAAACTGCCAGATACCGTTTGCAGTTCGGTCGTTAGCTGTCATTTTCATATAACAACTCGTATCTGAGCTGCGGCTTATTCCAATCGCTGGGGCGGTAGTGTATGCCACAACAGTCACTCCGTCCAGCTGATTCGTCAGGTTCTCAGAAGCCTGGGCATTCTCACTATCTCCAGCCTGGAAACAATACATTGTCGGATCAGGTTCGGCACTGCCGGTAGCATAGTAATATCCATATCCGTATTCCGTGATTCTTCCGCCATCATCATGACGAGTACACAAGGTACTGTCTCCTACCTTGTCCAAAACTGAAGTAGGATCCTGACTGCTGGCTTTATAACCGATATAGGAGAAATGGTAGCCGTCATTGGCTCCTCCTTCCTCATGTTCCCAGTAAATGACACCAATGCTTCCCAGGTTAACCGGGATCTGCCAGTTGCCGTAATGAACCTTTTTACCCTCTTGGGTTACTACTGCATTAAAAGGATAATTTTCTTCATCAGTTGCTCCGTTGCACCGGGACTCGTCTGCCATAGTTCCTTTCATTGCCTTTTCCACCATTTCCTGATATGTAACATGGATGCCAGCGCCCTGATCATTGCTAAACGGAAGCATATTATTCAGATACCGGAAAGTACCCCCGCTGAGGTAATAACAGTCAGAAGAAACAACACCGCCGCCTTTTGGTGAAAAGCCATAGGTTTTGGAAGTTCCGGCTGCGCCCAACGCAACCGCACAATAATCGCCTCTTAATACACCTGTATTTTTTGCAGTAAATCCACCGATCGTACAGTTTGCACCTTTTGAATATTCAATTGATACATTTCCAACTGCATAGCTGTTTCGAATCAGACCAGAACCAATATTTTCGCCTGCAAAACCACCCAGATAAGCATTTCCGTAGAGCACACTTGCATTCACTGCCGGAGCATCCACTTCACTGTTATAGATATTTCCCTGGTTACTGCCAGTCAGTCCACCCATGTAAAGAGTTCCGTTTCGCTGGACATACACGATTCCATCACGACCCATACTGTAACCGCAGACTGCACAATTCTGAATGGTTCCCTTGTTGATTCCAGCCAAAGCCCCCATATAAACGTTGCGGTTACTTCCGATTGTTCCAGTATAGCTAAGGTATGGATTACTTACCGCTGTGGTTCCTGTAAAATCGTTATTCTCCCAGTCAGACACAAGGAAAACATTCTGTATGGATCCCTGATTTTCTCCAATAAATCCAACCGCTGTACCTTTTGTGGCAAAGCTGATTCCACGGATTTCATATCCTCCGCCTTTGTAGGTAGATGTAAAAGGTGTGATTGTTCCATCTTCCGCTACCCCCACAGGACTCTGGACAGTTACCGCTTCCTGAACACCTTCATAATTTTTCCAGTCATATGGCGCATAATCAATATCCCGTTCTTGGATAAAGGAAATTCCCTTTAATAAGGATGCATAATCCTGATAGTATAAGCTCATGTGATAAAGCTGTCTAGGTGTGCGGAGATAAATAGCTAAAATATTATTCGGAGCCTGATCTGCAGCTTCTACTGATTTGGCAAAATGGGGATTGAAATAGAATGTCTTTCCAGTCATCACCTCTGTGGTCTCATCACCGTCAGCCTGTGCTGCAGTCCCCTCATCGTTAAGTTCCGCATCTGATGCACCTTTTACTGTCAGCTTCTGGTAGTAAACACCCTTGATTGCCTGAGCATTCATAATTTCTTTTGGCAATGGGAAAATAACGTAAGTTTCCTCTGATTGCGCAGTATCGCCATCATTTACAGAAACTTCGAACTTCTCAGTTTCCGTACTGTTGCAGTCAACCTTCCATTCTTTCAGCTTGTCTGCATCCTCACTGTTCTGATAACTGACAATAAAGCCAGACAATGTCTCAAGCGCACTCTTCGCATATACAATACCGTATCCATCTCCAACGACAGTCAGACTATCTGATAAAGAGGACTGGACATTTCCACCAAAGAAGCCGTATTCTCTGGAATTCGACTCATTTATTGCATATTTCTCATAATATACAAGGCTTCCTGCCTCATAGCTTGCCTGCCAGTCTCCATAATGAGAAATATCTTTCAAAGATGGATAGGAATAGCTTGTGAGACCTTGGTTTCTCAGATTGTAGGCATAGGTTGTGGTTGAAGTGGTAAAGGAATTGTTGCCATTGTTGTTCAGCTTCTCTGCCATTTTAGCTTTATTACTAAAGGTTAAATAATCCACAGCCTCGCCATTGTCATTTTCCACATTTTTTCCCTTATTTAAATAGTAGACATTTTTCAGAGTGCCTGGGCTGACAGCATATATTACAGGATTGTTGTTACTTTCGCTGTTTTCCAGGTAAGTAGCAACTGTATAGCTGTTTTTTATCTTGAGAGCATTACTGTCAACAGAGCTTGCCACAAGGCCACCGCCGTGATTGGCTGGATTCTGATACCCTGCCGTATAGCAGTACTCAACATTTACGCTGCCACTGTTTACACTTCCTATCAAACCACCTGTTACATCTCCGGTCAGGTAAGAATCTGCATAACAGTTTTTTATATTCACTGCACAATCCGCCTGTCCGATCAGACCTCCTACCGTACCGATAAGATCACCTGTTGTACCGTTCTCTCTGCCATCCATAACTGTTGCTGCAAAACTGTTGACTATTGTCACAGAAGAGCCTGATTCTGCCACACTGTTAGTATGTCCGATCAATCCACCCTGAATTCCGGCACCGCTGATCCAGACATCGTTCTCATTCTTTCCTTCTATATCTTCTGTGTCCAGATATACCTCACAATTGGTTATTTTCGCAGAGCCTGTGGTCTCACCTGCGATTGCACCGACACTTACCTTCTCTTTTCCTTCACCGGTAATTGCTATGGTGGTTCCTGCCAGACGCAGATTCTCCACCGTCATAGAATCCTTCAACACGGCAAACATACCTGCGCCTTTTCTTTCTGTACCTGCGATTTTCACGCCTTCCTTCACAGTCAGGTGATAGATTATTGCAGTTCTTTCTCCGGAAAATTTCTTAAGATAAGTGTTTGTAATGGGAGTAAATGCCTTATCCCCATAACAACTGTACCAAGAACTGGTGTCCCCTTCTTCTTTATCCTCCTGCTTTTCAAAGTGAACAGGATTTTTCACAACAGCTTCTGTTATGCCCTCTGTTACGCCAGATGCCAGATCAAGATTCTGTAAATGTCTTCCATAGTAAACAACAGCTTGATTGGAAGTACTCTGATCAGCAAAAAGACTATTGGTAGTACATTCTGTAGCTAAGCCATCAATCTTGTAATTGTCACTTCTAACTGTTACTTTGATATGAAGATTTGTTCCTGCATTTAATGGGGTTATCTTTCTGTTTGCTAACTGTTGATTTTTTTCACCATATATTGACACAAATCTGGAAGCCTCATTTTTCAGATCATCCAAAGTAATTTTCAAAGTATAGCTTCTGCCCACAATTGAACTTTCTTCATTGCTATCTGCCTTCTCCTGATCCGCTGGAGATTGATCTGCCAGATAAAGGTCATCCGCAGTATGAACCAATTTATCTCCAACCGCCTTGTATGACAAATTCAGCTTATTCCCCTGATCATCGCTGAGAACTACGTCAAAGCCCAGCTTCTTGTCATCCTGTCCCGGCCGCATACAAGTAATGGTTGCAACCAGTTTTTCCTCATTTGTAACCGTGATCTTCGGGGCAAGCACTGCTGTATTGCTGCCGTCCAGTGCATCTCCGCCGTAATATCCGATTCTTGCGCCATCGCTGAGACGATTGTCTTTATAGCGGAAGCTGTCATATACATTTGGATCATATGGTTTGATACTATCTGACTCACTATAAAAAACAGCATATACGCTAGCACTTTCCGGGTTATATTCTACCACCCAGTAGTTATTGTAAAGTTCGCCATCTACGGTATCAGTTGTCACCAGTACACTGGCCGCCCTTGTTGTGTCTGCTTTTTCAGTGGAAAGTGCGTAATAAAGCTTCTGTTCCTTGGTGGCATCTGAGGGCGTCCTTCCCATAGCTTTTGCTGTTTTTTCCCCGTCATAAAGGCTGCTGTTACCATTGCTCTGCAGCTTCACCAGATTATTCTGCACCGCCGTATAAATCAGCTCTGCCTTATTATCCAGAGCTTTCTGGCGCAGGTTCTTCCTTATGGAAAAAATCGCAGGCACAGCAATGGCCATGAGGATAAGGAGTATTGCCACCGTGGCCAGAACCTCTGCTAATGTATATCCTTTTTTCTTTTTATTATAAAATGGGTTCATGGTTTCACCTCAATATTTTTATAATATCTTCGAAACTTCCTGTTAATTACTGTTTGCCTGGAAACACTAACCGCTCTGCGGAATGCTCCTTGCGTTCAATAATCAGAAATGGACAGACTTCGACATAGCTCATTATAAATCACGGGTTAGTCTTTCGCAACTGTTAGAATATGAAAAGAGTATGCGAACTACGGCATTTTTGCCATTTATTCCGTGCGAAAAATAAGATAAACAAATTTCTCCCTTCCTTTTCCCCTTGAAATCCCCCTGTCGAACTGGTACTATTATAGATAAAAGATTGACGAAATAACTGCAATTTTGACTTGAAATATCGGAATTAGGAATGGGGTAGAGAGTTTTTGATGAAGTCTTTTAAAGTCAGCATCATTTTACCGGTGTATAACGTGGAAAAATACTTGAGCGCGTGCCTGGACAGCTTATTGGCACAGACACTTGAGGAAATAGAGATTGTAGCTGTCAATGATGGCAGTACAGATGGAAGCCTGCAGATTCTGCAGGCTTATCAGTCGTTAAATCCGGAGAAGCTTTTTATATTTTCCACAGAGAACCACGGCGTCAGCAGGGCACGAAATTATGGTTTTGCCCATTCCCATGGAGAATATGTCTGGTTTGTAGACAGCGATGACTTCGTAGAGCCTGACGCCTGCAGACTTCTTTATGAAAAGGCTACCGCCGACGGAAACGACCTGGTTCTTTTCCGCTACTATAATGTAGACTCTGAGACCGGAATTCGTAAGGAATACATTGCATCCTGCCATAATCAGAATTTCCGGGTTGCAGACAAGCCCTATGAATTACCTGCGATTTCTCCATACCCATGGATCAAGTTTATTCACAGAGACCTGTTTAACGGACTTTGTTTCCCGGAAGGAATCCGGTTTGAAGATCTTCCAGTGGCCTATCTTCTGGCTGTGAAAGCCCGTTCCATCGGATACGTGGATCAGTGCTTCTATAATTACAGAAAAAATGTAGGATTCCTCAGCCGTCTCACGCCTTCCACCCTTCACATCCGGAATGCCATTATTTTTATGAAGGAAGAAATGGAGAAGCTGGGGCTGTTTGAACAATATCAGACAGAGCTGGATTTCATTGCTGTGCGTCATTTTTTCTACCGTTTCTGGAAGCTTCTCACCAACTATGAGACTGACCAGAAAGAACTGAAGCTGCAATTGATCAATGAGCTTTTCGATTATATGGAGTCCAATATTCCGGACTGGGAGAACAATCATTATGTCCGATATTCACTTCCGCCACATATTGGGCGGTTGCTCTGTCTTTATGGTTCCAGACAGGAAATGATTTCTTTCATAGAGGCCTGCAACGGAATGACCGTACAGCAGCAGAAAGCCTGGATAAAGGATTACAAGCTTTCTCACAAAACATCTCCCAGCTATCAGCCTGCTGAGATGATCCACCGGGAAAAAACTTCCTCCCAGTTTTATGGCTTTGCCTATACCGGAAGTCTTGCTCCTGATCCGGAGCAGATTCTTCTGGAAGCTAGCCGTGGAAAAGAAATTCCTACCTGGATATTGAAATTACTTGTGCATCTTCTGAGGAATTTTGGAGAACACCAGATCATTGTCTCCCTGACTCAGGAGAAGCATGCCTTGTTCCAGGCTCTTCTGAACCGCTATCTTTCCGACAGCACAGCTCTGTCTGAGAATATTACTCTGGTGTGCCCGGATAGCGAAGAATACGGCAAGGCACTTGCACTCTCCGGCTACGTGATCACAGACGGACCTTTGCCCTACTATTTCCGGAAGGAAGAGGGGCAGTTTGTGCTGCTTTACTGCGGACACAATCTGTATCCGGAAACCGTTCTGAACACACCGGATTCCACCGCTGATACAGGGCTTTGGCAGCATACTATGTTTATGGCAGACTGCCTGTATTTTAACAATGTACAGAACCGGGATATTTACCTGCAGGAATGTATGACAGCTAATATCTGCAAAACGCCTTACATTATCGGTTCTTCCACCCACATTCCGGTGATTCCCAATGAATCACACAGGGAAAAGCTCCGCCGCAGCCTGCAGATGGATTCCATGCAGACTATTTTGTATGCGCCGCTGCTTCCAGGATCCTATATTGCGGACACCGAGCAGACATTCTGGAATTTCATGGCAGCCCTCTACATATTTGACTGTGAACTTTCCGATCATCAGGTTTTGTATCTGCATCTGGACCATGAGAGGGAAATTGATTTTTCTGAATTTAGACATATAAAAGAAATGCCAAAAGATTTCGATGTACCGGATTTCGCTGCGGCGTGTGATATTTTTATATCGGATTATCACAATGCACTTTCTGCCAGATTCACCACAGGCACACAGATTCTGCGATTTCTGTGCGGTACATTTCTTCGACACGAAAATGCAACCAGTGACCATCAGACTGTACCAGCTGCTCCTGTCCTGCAGGAAACCACTTCCTGTCTGCCCGAGAGCTCTGGAGCCTGTTTGAAAAATCATTCCTGCAATCTGCACTCCACACTTTGTGATATATTTCACCCGGAATATCCTGCATTTGATAATGTACCGGAGTTAGTACGATATATCAGACAGTTAGAGCTGATGTCTGAGAAGATGGCCACAAATGAAGCTTTACATTCAGCACCTTTTGACCAGTTTACTTCTGATACAGACCGTGTGTTCGATTCCCAGGAGCACAATTGGAATTCTTCGAAAAAAAGCTCTCTGCAAATGGAAAATAATCATGATTTACAGGCAGCAAAGGATTCCCCGGAAGAAGCCACTATTTTCGAGGAGTCCCCACAATATCTTCTCACAGATATTGCAGATTCTCTCTTAAACGGACGACCGCTGCCCTATTATGCTCCAGCTTCTTCCGATGATGTACCGGCACCGCGCACACGCATCCTGTTCTTTACAGGGCGGAAGCTTTCCCAGAATCTGGTTCGGGATTTTAATGCCCTGGCAGCACAGGCACCGGAAAAAGAATTCTGGCTTGCATACAATGATTTCCGCAATACAGACTCTGCCAAATATCTGGCACAGTTATCACCTGACTGTTCCAGCCTGCCATTGAAGCCGGATCCCGAGAAAGGTAATCGCTGGAAGCTGGCAAGTGTGCTCACCAGCCGGATGGGACTTTTCTCATTCTATCCATTGTCCCATATTTTGGACTTGGGGAAAGAAGAATATAAGAAGTGCATGGGAGGGACACGATTCGACGAAGTCGTAATCACTTCCACAGATAGTATAAAAACGGTTGCTACGCTTCTGGCTGCTGCGCCAAAAGCGTCCTATACTTTTGACACCTTTAACCCAGAGCGCTACAGTACCTCAAGACCTTACAGGCACCAGATTGCATTTCTTTGCAGAATGTTAAAGGATACAGGAAGTCTGGAATTGCCTGCCGAGCTTACCGGATTGAAGCTGACGCAAAGCTCTGGCAAAAATAAAGATAAGGGAATGCTCTAGAGCGTGTTTGAAAAAGGCTTTCTGCAAGATGTGCGTCACAATTTGTGGGAATGCTTTTTTATAACCCATTCCTTACGAAAGGATTTACCTATGAAATTAACCACTATCATCCCGGTTCACAATGCTGAGAAATATATCACAGCCACTTTGGACAGTGTATTGCAGCAGGATCTGGGAAATCCAGAGGAGCTGGAGGTGATCTGTGTGGATGACGCATCCACCGACGCTTCTGTTGCCCTCATAAAAGATTACCAGCAAAAAGACTCCCGCATCCGCCTTTTCCTCAATGAAAAGACCCGGTTTGCAGGAGCCTGTCGAAATAAGGGAATCGAAGAAGCCCATGGTGATTACCTTCACTTTCTTGATGCAGATGACCTTGTAGAAAAAGGTGCCTACCAGAAATACCTGTCCATTGCTGAACAGGCGGGTGCCGACATGGTAAAGGGCTGCGCCGTCTGCTTTGACAATGAGACCGGCGAGCTTTCCGATACCCCGCTTTTTGCACTGTCTGATGTGCCCGCTGAGTGCTTCGATAAAGTTCTGAATTTCCACCAGGCGCCCGAAATTTTCAGCCACATCAGTGTAGTTCCATGGAATGCCATTTACAAACGGAAATTCATTTTGGAAAAGGGGCTTCGCTTTAACGATCTGATCTGTGTCAACGACCGCTCCTTCTACAGCGAAGCCGTATTCACTGCCAACAGGATCTGGCTCACTCACGAGCAGATTGTCCGTTACCGTGTGAATAACAGCGCATCCCTTGTAGGAAACCGTGCCAGAAACTTCCATTGTGAATTTGATTCCTGGCAATTGATCATGAACCAATGTACCAAATACAATATTCAGGGCCGCGAGCTGGCCATCGTAATGGAGCGTGAACTGATTGACATTTTTATCTGGTATCGCAAATACAAAAAAATCCCGGAAATTTCAGAAGAGATTACTGCGCAGACCCAGGCGTTTGCGCAGAAGCTTGATATTTCGCCTCTTGAAGCATTCCCGCCTTCTTTCAAGTGGTACTACGATTATCTCACTTTTCTTCCGGAATTTGAGAGCCTTACAAAAAATTATAACAATATTACCCAATTCAAAAAACAAGCCAAACTAATCATGCCCCAGTGCACCACCCTGGCCGACTTCCGCCACCGCATCCAGGAAGCCCCCGCCACAGACAGTACCTCTAAACGGTCAGGTGTATTAAAAAAACTGCTCTCCCATTTTAAGCATTGATTCGTCAGAAACCACCAGTTAGTTCAACTGGTGGTTTCTCTTTGATTTGGCAAAGGGGCTGGAGATCCCGCTCCAGCCCCTTTGCCTCACGCACCTTCGTTATTCATCCTGCTCACCGACTTCTTCCTATGCTTCTTCGCCTCATAAAGCTGCTGGTCAGCCAGGGAAATCACCTGCTGGATGTCTGTTGAAATATTTGGACGGAACTCGGCAATTCCAAGGGAAATCTCCACCAGGAAGGGCTTGCCGGATTTTTCATTAAACAGCTTACATGCCATCTTCACACGCTCCCTGAACTTCTCCCCGAAGTCGGCTTCCTCGCATTCCAGCATGATAATATATTCATCACCGCCCACACGGCCCAGAATATCATTGCTGCGCAGACATCCCTTTAATATTTCAGCCACACTCCTAAGGGCAAAGTTCCCTGCCGGATGCCCCCAAGTGTCATTAATCTCTTTTAAGTGATCCAGATCACCGTAGATCATATATGCCCTCTGGCCATTCCCAGCCTGGCAACCCCGCTTG